>JAAUXY010016242.1_pt1 | contig 14467 bp, 15 predicted proteins | sample 7278121 | NCBI WGS metagenome assembly JAAUXY01 (sample SAMN14350117, study PRJNA611818) | marine sediment metagenome | isolation source: surface marine sediment (1.8m) | place: French Polynesia: Moorea | collected 2018-08 | reverse complement strand
GTCGAGAGCCACGACTTCGTGTAGCCGAGGAGGCTGGCGGTCGTCAGATCGGGGTGATCGAGAGCTTGAACCGGTCGTCGGTCCAGGTGTCGAGGGCACGCACGCCGTCGGTGAGCAGCGCCCGGGCGAGGCGGCCCTTGGCGGCCTTGGCGAAGTGGGCGCCCGGGCGGCCGGTCGGGTCGACGAACTCGATGCTGTCGCCGTCGACCCGGTCGTCGGGCGTCCAGGCGGCGCGGTGCTCCTTGGGGAGCAGGTCGACGACGAACCGGCCCCGGAGTCGGCGGTTGAGCGCCGCCGACAGCTCGTCACGCCACCAGGTGGAGACCCGGCCGATCGGGGGGAGGTTGACGCTCATCTTGAGCCGGTAGTCGGGGACCGGGTCGTCGCCGCGGGCCAGACCCATCAGCCCGGACACGACGACGATGTGCTTCATCGCCCCGGCGTCCAGCGACGAGGGGTCGAGGTGGTCCCACACCACACCGGTGTACCGCTGCCAGGCAGGGAGCGTCGGGGCACCGACCAGGCCGCGGTTGGCGTCGCGGGCGCGGTCGAGGTGGTCGCCGCCGATGCCGAGCAGTTTGGCGTCCCCGCCGCCGGCGTCCGCCAGCGCCGAAGCGACCTCGGCCCGCCGGTCGCCGAGGCTCCCGAACGACCCCGACGAGGGGTTCCATCGGGTCCTCGGCCGGCCGCCGAGGGACTTGCCCTCCGACGGTGGGAGCAGCAGCAACGGAGTACTGTCCGCGGCAGGGGTGCTGTGATTCGTCACGGCAGGAGTCTGGCAACAAGGATTCGGAGATGCGCATTCATCTGGACGCCGAGAAGTGTCAGGGACACAACCGCTGCTACTCGCTGGCGCCGGAGCTCTTCGACGTCGACGACTACGGCCAGGCCGTGCTGCTCGTCGAGGATGACGTGCCGGCGGACCTCGAGGACAAGGCCCGGCTGGCGGCGTCGAACTGCCCCGAGTACGCGATCACGATCACCGACTGAACCGGAGGCCGAGCAATGACCGACACCGTCGAGGAACCGACCGAGTGGGCGCCGCCGATCATCAAGTCGACCCCGGAAGGTGCCGACGGGTGGGAGCGCGTCCCGTACGACGCTGACGACTACGCCGAGGTGTCCGACTGGGCGACCGACCTCGATCATGCCCGGCCCGAGTACAACGAGAACGCCCATCAGATCTGGAAGGACCTGCGAGAGGGTGGCTGCCCGGTCGCCCACTCCGACCGCTACGGCGGGATGTGGGCACCGATCACGCACGAGACGGTTCACGAGGTCGCGTACGACACCGAGAACTTCACCAGCCGCAGCGTCGTCGTGAGCACGGTGCGACCGGGCGATCTCGCGCCGCCGGCCCCGATCGGGGGCGCTCCGCCGATCACCAGCGACCCGCCGTTCCACAACATCGCCCGCCGTCTGCTGCTGCCGCCGTTCGCCCCGAAGCAGATCGAGCCGTGGGAGCCCGAGGTTCGGCGCCTGTGCAACAAGCTGATCGACGAGATGGGCGACATCACGCCGGGGGAGACCGTCGTCGACGCTGCTGTGCAGTACGCGCAGCACATCCCGGTGAGCGTGATCGGGCGGATGCTCGGCTTCCCGGAGGACGACGACGACCTGTTCCGCGAGTTCGTGCACACGACCCTCGAGCGGATCAACGAAGAACCCGGGGCGCGGTCCGAGGCGTTCCAGCGGCTGGAGATGTACATCGACGACCAGGTCCAGGACCACGTCGCCAATCCCCGCGACGACCTCACCGGGTACCTCCTGAACGTGGAGATCGAGGGCAAGAAGCTGGAGATGGAGCACGTCCGTGGCTCGATCATCCTGCTGCTGATCGCCGGCATCGACACGACCTGGTCGGCGATCGGGTCGTCGCTGTGGCATCTCGCCCAGCACCCTGACGACCGCCGACGGCTGACGGACGACCCGGAGGTGATGACGTTCGCGCTCGAGGAGTTCCTCCGGGCGTACGCGCCGGTCACGATGGCTCGGCTGGTCGCCAAGGACAACGACTTCCACGGCTGTCCGATGAAGAAGGACGACTGGGTACTGCTGCCGTTCCCGGCCGCCAACCGCGACCCGAAGCAGTTCGAGGACGCCGAGTCGTTCGTGATCGACCGCACCGAGAACCGGCACGCTGCGTTCGGGCTGGGGATCCATCGCTGCCTCGGCTCCAACCTCGCCCGGCTGGAGGTCAAGGTGGCGATCGAGGAGTTCGTCGCCCGCTTCCCGAATTTCGAGCTCGCCGGCGACACGACCTGGAGCGTCGGCCAGATCCGCGGCCCCCGCAAGCTCCCGGTCCGAGTGCTGTAATCTCCTGGCTCGCTCCGCAACGTCCTGTTGAGTCCATCGGGGACGGGCCCCGAAGGACTCAAGGGTTCGGCCAGGATGGCCGCTCCTGACGTCGAGCGACAGGTGCACAACCGGCGAGGGAAGCGCCAGCGACGAGCCGGAGCGAGCGGAGCCACAGGACGTGGCGCAGCGAGCGCATCAGAACGTGGCGCCCAACGACGCGGCGCCGGCTGCGCAGGCGATGGTGAGGGGCGCGTACCAGAGTGCGAACCGCCAGCCCTCGCGGCGCAGCTCCCAGGCGAACGACGAGTAGGTCGTCAGCGCGCCGCAGAAGCCGACGGCGAGCACGGTCAGCCATCGGTCGTCGAGGTCGCTTGCGAGCAGCAGGCCGAACAGCCCGGACCCGACGGCGTTGGCGACGAGCAGGGCCTGCCACGAGCACACGAACCACCCGAGCGCCCAGCGCCCGAGTGCACCGGCACCCGCAGCCGCGGCGAACAGGACCGGCGTCACGGGGACACCGCGTCCGAACCCCGCTCGCCGAGGAGCACGGCGAGCGCGCCGCCCCCGAGCGTCACGGCGAGATAGACGACCAGGAGTCCGGTCCGGTCGGCGTCGGCGAGGTCGTTCAGCTCCTGGGCGAAGGCGGACATCGTCGTGAACCCGCCGAGCACGCCGGTGACGGCGAACGCCCACGCCAGCGACTCGCGGGGCAGGCGGTGGGCGGCGACACCGATCAGCAGGCAGCCGAGCAGGTTGACGACCAGAGTACGGACCGGGAACGTGCCCGGCGTGACCTCGAAGGGGACACCCGCCAGCCATCGCATCCCCGCACCGATCACCCCGCCGGTGGCAACCGCCGTGGCGACGCGCCAGCGAGGCGACTCGGACGACATCGCGCCATCTTGCTCGGTGCTGCCTCCATTCACACCGTTCTCACACCATCGGCGGCAAGACTGGGCGGGATGCCGACGAACGGAGCCGCGAAGGTCCTCATCGCCGAAGACGACCGTGCCGTGCGCGAGTCGCTGGCCAGGGCCCTCGACCTCGAGGGGTACGCGGTCTCGGCCGTGACGAACGGGGCCGAGGCGCTCGACGCGATCGCCGAGGCGGCACCCGACGTGCTCCTGCTCGACGTCTCGATGCCGCTCGTCGACGGCCTCACCGTGTGCCGGGTGCTGCGCTCCGAACAGAACCGGCTGCCGGTGCTGATGCTCACCGCCCGGACCGAGACGAGCGACCGGGTCGCCGGGCTCGACGCCGGCGCCGACGACTACCTCCCCAAGCCCTACGACCTCGACGAGCTGCTCGCTCGCGTGCGTGCGTTGCTCCGGCGGTCGGGCTACGAGGAGGAGGCCAGCCAGGAGCTGACCGTCGGCGACCTGCGCCTGGACCCCGCCTCGCGCCGCGTCTTCCGCGGTACTCGCGAGATCGAGCTGTCGAAGACCGAGTTCGACCTGCTGGAGCTGCTGGTCCAGAACCGGGGCATCGTGCTCGATCACTCGACGATCTACGAGCGGATCTGGCACTACGACTTCGGCCCGGACTCCAAGAACCTCGCCGTCTACATCGGCTACCTGCGCCGCAAGACCGAGGCCGACGGCGAGCCGCGGGTCGTGCACACGGTGCGGGGCGTCGGGTACACGGCACGGGTCGATTCGTGACGCCCCGCGAGGCGCCCTGATGGGCCTGCGCTGGAAGGTCGCCCTGGCGCTCGCGGCCGTGGCGCTGATCGCGACGTCGGCGGTCGGGATCATCGGGTACCGCTCGACCAGCTCCCGGCTGATCGACGAGGTCGACCGGTCGATCAGCGAGGCGGTCACGTTGGTCGCGACCCGACCCGGTGCCAACCGAGTCCCGACCCGCAGCCTCCTGGAGGTCTACTCGGTGCGCGTGCTCGACCGGCGCGGCGAGGTCTCCAACTCCTCGTTCGACGCCAACGTCCCGGTGCAGCCCGAGTCCGAGGAGATCGTCGGTCGGCAGGGCGCATCGGTGCAGTACACGGTCACGATCGACGGCGAGCGATACCGCGTCCACGCCATCGGGCTGCAGAACGGCGCATTCGAGATCGCCCGCTCGCTCGGCGAGACCGACCGCATCCTCGACGACGTGCGGCGCCGCACGATCCTGCTCGTGATCCTGGTGTCGGTCGCCGCCGCCGCAGCGGGGTGGTTGATCGCAGGCACGGTCGTCGCGCCGCTGCGACGTCTGACCGGCGCCGCCGAGGAGGTCGAGTCGTCGGGCCGCCTCGACGTCGACGTGCCGGGGACGGGCAGCGACGAGGTGGGCCGCCTCGGCGCCGCCTTCAACTCGATGCTCGGGGCGCTCGAACGGTCGCGCGCCGAACAGCAACGTCTGGTGCAGGATGCCGGTCACGAGCTGCGCACGCCGCTGACGAGCCTCCGCACGAACCTCGCCGTCCTCCAGCGCCACCCGGAGATGACCACCGACATGCAGGCCCGCATCCTCGACGACCTCGACGGTGAGGTCAACGAGCTGACCGACCTCGTCAACGAGTTGGTGACGGCGGCGTCCGGGCACCTCGCCGACCAACCCCCCGAGCGGATGGATCTCGGCGAGGTGGCCGAGCGCGTCGCCGACCGGGTTGCCCGGCGCCGGTCGAGGACCGTCGACGTGGAGTGTCGCGATCCGGCGGTCGTCTCGGCGCCGCCTTCGGGGCTGGAGCGGGCGATCACCAACCTGATCGAGAACGCCTGCAAGTTCGACACGTCGGGCGGCCCGATCGAGGTCGTCGTCGACCACGGGTCCCTGACCGTGCTGGATCGCGGGCCCGGGATTCCCGAGCAGGACCGCGCGCTGGTGTTCGAGCGCTTCCACCGGTCCGAGGCCGCCCGCACGATGCCCGGCTCGGGCCTCGGGCTCTCGATCGTCCGGGAGGTGGTCGAGGGCCACGGCGGCACGGTCAGCGCAGTGGCTCGGGACGGCGGCGGTACCGCGGTCGGGTTCTCGCTGCCGCCGATCGGCTGATTCGCTCCGCCACGTCCTGTGGCCCCGCTCATTCCGGCTCGTCGCTGGCGCGTCCCTCGCCGGCTTCCCGCCGGTTTCGCTCGCTGGAGTGGCGGCCATCCTGGCCGCTCCCGCCGACGTGTCCCTGACGGTCTTCTCACCTTCTCTTTAACGTTTTCGGGTTCCCTCCTCACTGGAGTCGTGCATCGTGACGATGTACCCCCCAACGACCCAGAGAGGACATCTCCCATGAAGAACCAGGAGCGCACCAAGAACAGGCGTGGGCTCGCCATCGGCCTCACCGCAGGCCTGGTCGGCGGCACCGCGGCGGGCCTCGTGCTCGGTGTGCCAGGGCTGTCGGGCGCCGCCGATCCGGCGATCGACGGCTCGGCGGTCGGCCTCGTCCAGCAGGTCGACGATCCGGCCCCGGCCGACGACGTGGTCACGGACCAGGCTCCCCAGCGCGAGCCCGGCGCCCGCATCGTCGAGATGCTGCAGCCGCTCGTCGACGACGGCACGATCACGGCCGATCAGGCGCAGGCCGTTGCCGACCACATGGTCGAGAACCGGCCCGGTCGTGGCGGCCGCGGACACGGCAAGTTCGGCGGCGCAGTCGTCACCGAGCTGCTCGACATCGACCGCGAGACCCTGCGTGCCGAGCTGCAGGGCGGTGCAACCCTCGTCGAGGTCGCCGAGGCGAACGGCGTGACCGAGGCCGAGCTCGTGGATGCGCTGGTTGCGCACAGAACCGAGCGCATCGAACAGGCGGTGGCCGACGGCAAGCTGACCGCCGAGGAGGCGGCCGAGAAGACCGCCGACCTCGAGGAGCGGATCACGGCCCGGGTCAACGGCGAGCGTCCCGAGCGGCCGCAGCCGTCGACCGACGACGCCGGCAACTGACGCTCACGCGTCTCCACCACCAGTCTCTTCGGGAGAGAGGGATGTGGACGGGGCTTCGGCCCCGTCCACATCCGCGTTCGGGGCCGTAGCTTCGTGCCCGTGATCTGCGTCGATCTCGCCGGCGTCGGCGTCGAACAGCCGGACAAGGTGCTGTTCGCCGACCTCGACGTGACCGTGGCGAGAGGCGACCGGGTCGCCGTGGTGGGGATCAACGGGTCGGGCAAGACGACCCTGCTGCGGGTCATGGGCGGTGCGCTGGAGCCCGACGCCGGCGAGGTCAGGTTCGGGCGGGGTGTGCGGATCGCCTTCCTCGATCAGGACCCCGTGCTCCCGGCGGGGACCGTTGCCGACGTCCTGGGCGAGGGCTGGGAGGTTGCGGCCGTGGCGACCCGGCTCGGCGTGCAGCCGCTGTTCGAGCGCCGCACCGACGAGCTGTCCGGCGGCCAGGCGAAGCGGGTGGCGCTCGCCAAGGTGCTCGCCGAGGACGAGCACGGCGAACACGACCTCGTGATCCTCGACGAGCCGACCAACCATCTCGACCTGGAGGCGATCGAGTGGTTGGAGGCGCGGCTCGCCTCGATGTCGGCGGCGCTGGTGCTCGTCACCCACGATCGGCACGCCCTCGACCGGCTGACCAGTAGCGTCGGGCCGAGCAGGGTCGTCGAGCTCGACGGGGGGCGGGCGTTCGTCCACGACGCGGCGGCGGACTCGAGCGCGTACGCGGTCTCGCTCGACGCCCGTGCCGAGCGGATCGAGCGCGAGGCGCAGGCGGAGGCGAGCCGTCGCATCCTGGCCCGGCGCGAGCTGGCCTGGCTGCGGCGGGGCGCTCCGGCGCGTTCGTCGAAGCCGAAGGCCCGCCTGCGCAGTGCCGCCGACATCATCGGCGGCGGCCCGGATCCCGCCGGCGTTCGGGGTCATGAGTTGCGGCTCGGCGTCGGCACGACTCGGCTCGGCAACCAGGTGGTCGAGCTGGACGGGGTCGGGCAGCGGTTCGGGGACCACGAGGTCTTCGCCGATGTCGACCTGGTGATCGAGCCGGGGGCGCGGCTGGCGGTGGTCGGGCCGAACGGGTCGGGCAAGACGACGCTGCTCGACATCGTCGCCGGGCGGACCGACTCTGCGGCGGGTGCCGTCCGGCGGGGTCGGACCGTCGTCGTCGGGTACGCCGACCAGCACTCGTCGACGCTCCCGCCGAACGAGATCGTGCGGGAGCTGGTCGCCGGGCCGTACCGGCCGCCGGACCACGAGGACCGGGCGCTGCTCGAACGGTTCTGGTTCGACTCGACGGCCCAGTTCGCGCCGGTGCGGATGCTGTCGGGCGGCGAGCGCCGTCGGCTGCAGCTCGTGATGGTGCTGGCGGCGAAGCCGAACCTGCTGATCCTCGACGAGCCGACCAACGATCTCGACCTCGACACGCTGCGGGCGCTCGAGTCGTTCCTCGACGACTGGCCGGGCGCGCTCGTGGCCGCCAGCCATGACCGGGCGTTCCTCGACCGGGTGGCCGACCACGTGCTGGCGATCGACGCCGACGGGACGGTCCGGCGAGTGCCGGGTGGCGTCTCCGGCTGGCTCGCCGAGCGGGCCGAGCAACGGACGTCGCCGGTGCCGAAGCGCCAGGCGACCGGCGACAGCCGAGCCCGACCGGAGCGGGCCGGCCCGAGCCCGTACACGATCGGCCGCCGCCTCCGGGAGACCGAGCAGGCGATGACCAAAGCCCAGCGTCGAGTCGACGCGTTGACCGAACGGCTGGCCGGCCTCACCGACCACGCCGAACTGGCCGCGGTTGGTGCCGAACTCGCCGACGCCCAGTCCGAGCTCGACCGGTTGGAGACCACCTGGCTCGAGCTGTCCGAGTCGTAGTTGTGTCAGACACAACTACGACTGGTCAGCGGCCGGCCTGTGAGTCCTCGATCATCGAGTCGTAGGGGTAGTCGCCGTCGATGTCGCTGACCCGGGTGAGGCGGTCCATCTCGTCGTCGGTGAGCCGGAACTCGACCATGCCGAGGTTGGTCTCGAGTTGCTCGAGGGTCGACGCACCGAGGATCGGCGCGGTGATGCCGGGGCGCTGGGCGACCCACCGCAGCGCGATCTGCGCAGGGTGGCGGTCGCGCTCGGCGGCGATCGACCGCAGCTCGTCGACGATCGCCCACGTGCGATCGTTGTCGTACTTGGCCCACGTCTCGGCCCAGCCCTCTCGCTCGGCGGTCTTGACCCGTGACCCCTCTGGTGCGCCGCCCATGTCCCGTGAGTACCGGCCGCTGAGCCACCCGCCGCGCAACGGACCCCACGGCAGCACGGCGACCCCCTCCGTCTGACAGACCGGGATCACCTCCCACTCCAGCGGCCGGGCGAGCAGGTTGTACTGCGGCTGGTGGCTGACGAACGCCTCCAGCCCGAGCCGGCGGCTCGTGTCGATCATCTTCTGCAGCTGCCAGCCGGTGAGGTTGCTCGAACCGAGGTAGCGCACCTTGCCCTGTCGCACGAGCCCGTCGAGCGTCGTCAGCGTCTCCTCCAGCGGCGTGCCCCGGTCCCAGCAGTGGATCTGGTAGAGGTCGACGTAGTCGGTGCCCAGCCGGCGGAGGCTGGCGTCGATCGACGCGAGGATGTGCTTGCGGCCGAGCCCGACGTCGTTCGGGCCGGAGCCGGACGGGTAGCGGACCTTGGTGGCGATCACGAACCGCTCCCGGTCCTGCCGGGCCAACCACCGGCCGAGGACCTCCTCGGAGGTGCCCGGTCCGTACACGTCGGCGGAATCGATGAAGTCGCCGCCGGCCTCGACGAACGTGTCGAGCAACCGATGGCTGGTGGCCTCGTCCGCCTCCCGACCGAACGTCATCGCGCCGAGGCAGACCTCGCTGACCTTGGTTCCGGACCGGCCGAGGAAATGGTGCTCCATACTCGGATTGTGGCAGCACCGACGGCCGGACACCCCGTCCGTAGAGTGGGGCGCACATGAGTGACGCCGAGCTCTTCGCCGACGAGATCCCCCACCCCACCGACTCCGGGCCCGGCCCGTCGCCCTTCGCCCAGGGCCTCAACCCCGACCAGCTCGACGCCGTCGTCCACGGCGACGGGCCGCTGCTCGTGGTGGCCGGCGCCGGCTCGGGGAAGACGCGGGTGCTGACGCACCGCATCGCCCACCTCATCCACGAGGGCGTGCACCCGTCGAAGATCTTGGCGATCACGTTCACCAACAAGGCGGCGAGCGAGATGCGCGAGCGGGTGGCCGAGCTCGTCGGTCCCGTCGTGCGGACGATGTGGGTGTCGACGTTCCACTCGGCGTGCGTGCGCATCCTGCGCGCCAACGCCGACGTGCTCGGCTACCCCCGCCAGTTCTCGATCTACGACCAGGCCGACGCCAACCGCCTGACCGGCTACGTCATCCGCGACCTCGGCCTCGACTCGAAGCGCTTCACGCCCCGTGGCGTCCACGGGCTGATCAGCCTCTGGAAGAACGAGCTGGTCGGCCCCGGCGACGCCGCCGACCGTGCCGCCAACATCTTCGACCGCAAGCACGCCGAGATCTACGCCGAGTACCAGTCCCGCCTGCAGAAGGCCGGGGCGATGGACTTCGACGACCTGCTGACCAACACGGTCCGCCTGCTGCGCGAGCACGGCGACGTCCTCGAGCACTACCGGCAGCGCTTCGAGCACATCCTCGTCGACGAGTACCAGGACACCAACCAGGCCCAGAACGAGATCGTCCTCCTCCTCGCCGGCGGCCACCAGAACGTGTGCGTCGTCGGCGACACCGATCAGAGTGTGTACCGGTTCCGCGGGGCGGACTTCAGGAACATCCTGCAGTTCGAGGAGGCGTTCCCGGACGTCACGACGGTGGTGCTCGACCAGAACTACCGGAGCACGCAGACGATCCTCGACGCGGCGAACGCCGTCATCGACAACAACACCGAGCGCAAGCCGAAGTCGCTGTGGACCGACAGCGGGATGGGTGACCGCATCTCCCGGTACCACGCCGAGGACGAGGGCGACGAGGCGACGTGGGTGGCGTCGACGGCGAGCCGGCTGCAGCGCGACGACGCCGTCAACTGGCGGGAGATGGCGGTCCTCTATCGCACCAACGCCCAGGCCCGGGTGATCGAGGAAGCGTTCATGCGCGTCGGCGTGCCGTACAAGGTCGTCGGCGGCACTCGCTTCTACGACCGCCGCGAGATCAAGGACGCGATGGCGTACGTGCGTGCCGTCGTCAACCCGACCGACGAGGTGAGCCTGAAGCGCGTGCTCAACGTGCCCAAGCGGGGCGTCGGCGACGCCAGCGTCGCCAAGGTCGACAACTTCGCCGCTGCCGAGGGTGTGCCGTTCGTCGAGGGCTTGCGCCGCGCCGACGAAGCGGGTGTGACCGGGCCGGCGGTGCGCGGCATCGCGTCCTTCGTCGACCTGCTCGACCGGCTGTCCGTCGTCGCCGCCGACGACGACCTCGGGCCGGGTGACGTCGTGCAGGCGGCGATCGACGAGTCCGGCTATCTCGCCGAGCTCGAGGCCGAGGACACCGTCGAGGCCCACAGCCGCATCGAGAACCTCGGCGAGCTCGTCGGGTCGGCGCGCGAGTTCACGGTGATGGACGAGTTCCTCGAGCAGGTGTCGCTCGTCGCGGACACCGACGAACTGCCCGAGGGCGAGTCCGAGGACCAGGTCGTGCTGCTCACGCTCCACTCGGCCAAGGGGCTGGAGTTTCCCATCGTCTTCCTGACCGGCGTCGAGGAAGGTGTGTTCCCGCACATCCGCGCCCTGACCGAACCGGACGAGATGGAAGAGGAGCGGCGCCTGGCCTACGTCGGGATCACCCGCGCCATGCAGCGCCTCTTCATGAGCCACGCCTGGAGCCGCCAGCTCTTCGGGTCGACCCAGTACAACCCGCCGTCGCGGTTCTTCGACGAGATCCCCGAGGAGCTGGTCGAGTCGTCGGGCAACGTCACCGGCCGGTCGACGTACGGGCGGCAGAGCTACCGCCGCGGCGGTGGCTGGTCCGACGGCGATCCGCCGCCGTACCGCCGCCGACGCGACGCTGACGCCGGCGGCGACGCGGCCCGAGCGGCCCAGGACGCCCACCGCGACCGCGTGGTCGACGCGGCGATGCGGGCCGGCGCGAGGTCGGGACCCGAACCGACGAACAGCCAGGAGCTGGGCCTCAAGGTCGGTGACGACGTCGAGCACCCCAGCTTCGGCGAGGGCGTGATCATCGACATCTCCGGAGCCGGCGACAAGGCCGAGGCCGTCATCAACTTCCGCGGCGTCGGCACCAAACATCTCGCACTCGCCTGGGCACCTCTCAAACGCGTTTGAGCGTTTGCAGCCGCCGGAGGGGCGGCGTGCAAGAATTGGCGGCGTGAGGGCAGCGCTGCTCGTCGAGAGCTTCACCGGCAACACGTGGAGGGCGGCCGAGATGGTCGCCGACCTCCTGCAGCAGGAGCGCTGGACGATCACCGGGCTCTCGAAGGTCAAGGAGCCGGACTACCGATCGATCCAGGAGGCCGAACTGGTCCTCGTCGGCACCTGGGTCCACGGTGCGTTCGTCGTCGGCCAGGCGCCGTGGGCGGTCAACAACATCGCCAACCTGCCGGCGATGCGGGGCAAGAAGGCCGCTGCGTTCTGCACCTATGCGCTGAGCCCCGGCAAGAGCCTCGACAAGCTGACGAACGCCGTCGGCGACACCGGTGCCTACGTGATCGGCGGGCTGGCGATGAAGCGCAATCACCTCGAAGAGCACACCGAGGAGTTCGCCGCCCGCCTGCTCGACGCGCTGGCGAACACCTGACGGCGACCGGTCGGTCAGCCGTCGGCGACCGCGACGCCGCGCAGGTCGATCGACAGGATCTCGTCCTCGACGACCGGGTTGATGCCCGGTGGCGGCGGCGCCAGGTCGGTGACGTCGATCGTCGTCCCGTCGCAGTCGACGAACCGGCTGGTCCCCTGGACCTGGGTGACCGTGCACGACGGGTCGCGTCCGGCGGGGTAGGCGAAGTAGAGCCTCCAGCCGCTGGTCGGGTCGTCGCCCTCGTGGTCGAGGACCATCGACCGCTCGCCGGTCGTGGTGTTCAGGCCGGGGAAGAGGATCGGCCCGTTCGCTGCGACCTCGTTGGCGGCGGTCTGCACCGAGCTCACCTGGAACGTGGTCGGCGCCAGCCGCTCGCTGGCGTCGGTCCCGCCGCGCGAGATGTACCACGCCACCCCCCACGTGAAGAGGGCGATCAACGCGAGCACGACGAGGCCGCCCAGTACGGGCACGACGGCCCTGGCGAGGGGCGACCGGAGCTGGAAGCGAGGAGCCGGCGCGGTGCTCACCGGATCAGTCTGCCGGGGGTTCGGCGGAATGGTCGCTCGCAGGGCCGGTCGTTTGGTCGAGCATCGCCGGCAGGGCCTAGGGTCTTGCGTTCGTGAGGCGTCAGTACCGAATCGTCGTGGCGAAGCCGGGCCTGGACGGACACGACCGGGGTGCCAAGACGATCACCAGGGCCCTTCGGGACCACGGATTCGAGGTCATTTACACCGGCCTCCACCAGACCCCCGAACAGATCGCCGAGACCGTGCTCCAGGAGGATGCCGACGGCGTCGGCCTGTCGCTGCTGTCGGGAGCGCACAACACCCTGTTCCCGAGGGTGATGGAGGAGCTCCGCGCCCGCGACCTCGACGACGTCCTCGTCTTCGGGGGCGGGGTGATCCCCGACGCCGACGCTGCGGCGCTGCGCGAGCAGGGCGTCGCCCAGATCTTCGGGCCCGGCGCCTCGCTCCGGGCGATCGGCGAGTGGCTCGAGCGTGCGCTCGACGAGCGGGAGCCGTGAGCATGCAGACCGCCGACCAGAGGGAGTGACCGGGGCATGGATCTCTTCGAGTACCAGGGCAAGCAGTACTTCGCCCGCTACGGCATCCCGATCAGCCCCGGCGGACCGGCGGCGACGGTCGACGAGGCGGTGGCGGCGGCGAACGAGGCCGGCTACCCGGTCGTCGTCAAGGCCCAGGTGCAGGTGGGTGGGCGCGGCAAGGCGGGCGGCATCAAGCTCGCGAACGACGAGGCCGCGGTGCGCGAACACGCCGGCAACATCCTCGGCATGGACATCAAGGGCCATGTCGTCCGGCAGCTCTGGATCGAACAGGCCGCGGACATCGACGAGGAGTACTACGCCAGCTTCACCCTCGACCGGTCGGCCAAGCAGCACCTGCTGATGCTCTCGGCGCAGGGGGGCGTCGAGATCGAGGCCGTCGCCGACGCCGATCCGGAGGCGATCGTCAAGCTGCACGTCAACCCGGTCGACGGGCTCGATCACGCCACCGCCCGGCAGGCATGTGTCGACGCCAAGCTGGCCGAGCGGGCGATTGACGGCGCCGCCGACATCCTCGTGAGCCTCTATCGGTGCTTCGTCGAGGGCGACTGCGACCTGACCGAGATCAACCCGCTGGTCCTCAAGCCGACCGGCGAGGTCCACGCGCTCGACGCCAAGGTCACCCTCGACGCCAGCGCCGCCTTCCGCCATCCGGAGTGGGAGGCCTTCGCCGGCAGCGAGCAGCTCGACGACCGGGAGCGCATGGCCAAGGAGAAGGGGCTCCAGTACATCGGGCTCGACGGCTCGGTCGGGATCATCGCCAACGGCGCGGGCTTGGCGATGTCGACGCTCGACGTCGTCAACCAGGTCGGCGGGGCGGCCTCGAACTTCCTCGACATCGGCGGGGGCGCGAACGCGGACGTGATGGCGGCCGCCCTCGAGGTGATCAACTTCGACGAGAGCGTGAAGTCGATCTTCATCAACATCTTCGGCGGCATCACCCGCGGCGAGGAGGTCGCCAACGGCGTCGTCGAGGCGCTCGGGCGGGTCGAGATGCGGGCGCCGATCGTGATCCGGCTCGACGGCACCAACGCCGAGGAGGGCCGGCGGATCCTCACCGAGGCCGGCATCCCGCCCGACCAGCTGCGCTCCGAACCGACCATGCTGGACGCCGCCAAGGCGGCCGTCGCGATCGCCAACGGGAGCTGAGGACGTCATGGCCATCTTCGCCAACGAGCACACCAGGGTCGTCGTCCAGGGCCTGACCGGCGGTCAGGGTCGCTACCACGGCCTCCGCAACCGCGACTACGGCACGAACGTGGTCGCCGGCGTCACGCCGGGCAAGGGCGGCCAGGACGTCGACGGGATCCCGATCTTCGACTCGGTCGCCGATGCGGTCGAGGCGACCGGCGCCGACGCGTCGTTCGCCGCCGTCCCGCCGAAGTTCGCGCCCGACGCGATCCTCGAGGCGGCGGCGGCCGGCATCGGCGTCGTCGTCTGCATCACCGCGGGCATCCCGGCACAGGACG
>JAAUXY010001397.1_pt1 | contig 14469 bp, 7 predicted proteins | sample 7278121 | NCBI WGS metagenome assembly JAAUXY01 (sample SAMN14350117, study PRJNA611818) | marine sediment metagenome | isolation source: surface marine sediment (1.8m) | place: French Polynesia: Moorea | collected 2018-08 | reverse complement strand
CGGTTGACCTGCGGCGCCTGGTCGCCAAGCAGGCTCGTTATAGCTGTGGTTATTGCCTGACTCAGGAACTCGTCATCGGTCGGCCAATGGAGATCGACCATTTGATTCCACGATCTGTTGGCGGAGTGACGACCGAGGACAATCTCTGGCTGGCTTGTTCGCTATGTAATGAGCACAAGAGTAACCGAGTCTGGATCGCCGATCCTGAGACCGGGAATGAGGTGAGGGTCTTCAATCCTCGGCAGCAGCGTTGGCAAGACCACTTCATCTGGGCCGAGGGCGATACTCGAATCGACGGAGTGACGGCGGTAGGGCGGGCAACCGTAGCAGCGCTCCAACTGAATCGGCCGAGCCTCGTCCTGGCGAGGAGGCTCTGGGTGGCCGCAGGTTGGCATCCGCCAGGCTTCTGATAAAGAGGTTGAGCAGGAGGCCGTACCGCAGGCGGTTTCGGACTAAAGCATTCTGACGATGGTATTGATCAGCTGATCGCGCTCGATCGGCTTCACCAGGTGGCCATTGCAGCCGGCCGCCAGGCTCTTCTCCTGATGCTCGGCCATGCCGTGGGCGGTAAGCGCCAGAATCGGCCTGGAGTAGCCTTCGGCGCGCAGCCTGCGGGTGGCCTCGTAGCCGTCGACCACCGGCATCTGGAGGTCCATCAAGACCAGGTCGTAGGGCTGTTCCTGCTCGGCGGCGAGGACCTGCTCGAGTGCTTTTTCGCCGTTCTCGACCACGGTCACGTCAGCGCCCGCGGCTTTCAGGATCGCGGAGGTGAGGATCTGATTGACCGGGTTGTCTTCGGCCAGCAGGAAACGGCCCGCCAGCTTGTTCTCGAGCAGTGTCAACTCGCGACTCTGCTCGGGGCTTGCAGTCCGTTCGAGACGGTCGATCAACGGGATGCCGTCGATCGCTCCGGTCGGCACGGTGAGACGGAAAGTGCTGCCCTGGCCGAGCTCTGAGTCGACGCCGATCTCGCCATCGAGCATGCCGGTCAACCGCGAGCTCAAGGACAGGCCTAGCCCGGTGCCTCCGAATCGGCGTGAGCTGGAAGTGTCTGCCTGGGAAAAAGGCTGGAAGAGGTGTGGCAAAACCTCGGAGGCGATACCGATGCCGGTGTCGCCGACCTTGAGCTCCAGCCGCGGCTGTGCCGGGTCCTCGTCCAGCAGTCGCGCCTCGAGGCGGACGCCGCCGACGTCGGTGAACTTGACCGCATTGCCGAGCAGGTTGATCAGGATCTGACGCAACCGGGTCGGGTCGGTCTCGATGGTCTCGGGTAGGGAACCGAGGTTGTCGAGCTCGAAAGTCAGCCCCTTTTTTCGGCAGCGCACCCGGATCGGCGCCGAGACCTCGATTAGAAAATCGGCCAAGGAAAACCGGCGGCGCTCGATGGCCAGCCGGCCGGTGTCGATCTTGGACAGGTCGAGCAAGTCGTCGAGCAACTCGAGCAGGTAACCGCCGTGATCCTTGATCGCCAGTAGGTCTTGGATGCGCGCGGCCGAAGCCCCGCGGACGTAGTCGTCGTCCAGCAGCAGATCGGCAAAGCCGAGGATCGCGGTCATCGGCGTGCGGATCTCGTGGCTCAGGTTGGCGAGAAACTCGCTCTTGGCCAGGTTGGCATAGTCGGCCTGCTTCTTGGCTTCTTCGAGATCTTTGGCTTGTTTCAGCAGGTCCCGGGTCTGCTGTTCGATGCGGGCTTTCGCGGCCTCGTTCTCGGCCCGAAGATCGAAGCGTTCGAGAGTGTCCTGAACCGTCTTCGGTAGCTGCTGCAGGAACAGCAGCTCGGTGTCCTTGATCACATAGTCAGCGGCACCGGCCTTCAGGATCTTCACCGCCACTTTGGTGTCCGCATAGCCGGTGACCACGATCACCGGCAGTGCCTTGATCCGGTCTCCGAGCTCGGCAATGAAGTCGAGACCGTTCATGTCGGGCAGCTTGTAGTCGAGCAGGATCAGCGAGATCGCCTCTCGATCGAGGATCTCGAGCCCGCGGTCGCCACGGCCGACGTCGATGACCTGAAAGTCGTTGCCTTCCAGCGCGATGCGCTCGAGTTCGGCGAGCGGTGGCTCGTCTTCGACGATCAGAATCTTGGGAGTTGGGTTATTTTCCATGCAGCGTCGTCCAGCGACCTCCTCCGCCCGCGCCCAGATAGATTTTGAGCAGAAGAATGTTCCCGAATTGCCGGTCGGCATTCCAAGTATCGCGCACCCGGCCCTAAGATGTCGAGCGTGATGCTCGACATTCCTGGGCCAAAACTGCTTCTGTGATGCAGTCTTGTGGATGCGCCAAAGCCTGCCTGACCAATTTGTCTGCTCATGCCGCGCTGATCAGCGACCGGCGTGAACGCCAGCGGATAGACTCATCAATATTATGATGCTCGACTCTGTACCGGGATGCGATCCGTTCGAGGCCAAACGCGGTCCTGAAGTGCCTCTCGATGACGATTTCGTGATCGTCTCTGACGACGAGGACGAATCCTCAGGCAAAGGTCGCATCCGTTGCCCGAAGTGTGGCTGGCAACCGGGCTCCGGCGATCTGTGGATGTGCCGCTGCGGATGCAGCTGGAACACTTTCGACACCGGCGGCCAGTGTCCGGATTGCGGTCGTCGGTGGCAGAAGACCCAGTGCCTGCTCTGCGGCGAGTGGTCGGCTCACCAGGACTGGTACGGCTGACGCGAAGCGCCCGCGGGCGCGCGGCCGTGTCCCCCGCGTGACCGCGGTACGTCGGTGAGCGCTCGGTGCGTTGAAGATTTCGCGGTTTTTCAATGAATCTTCCCGAGCCCCGGTGTCATTCAGCCTTTAGCGCAAGACTTTGCGTATACAGATGGCGCATTTTCTCAATCCTGAGACACGGCCAGTCTCAGGGCTGAGAACCCGATCACGCGTCGATGCCGTTGAGATAGAAGAGTCCCTCTTTTCGGGGGCTCGAGTCGCGGTCTAGAGAGATTGCTGGCTGGCTCAGCTCTTGCTCTAAGCAATCAGGCCGAGAAATTGAGGCAGGGAGCAAGTCTGCCTGCACCCTCGCCCGGGCGCGCGTCCTCAGGCGTGGCCCCTTACTCGCCTTATCTACCTGACCGTGCAAAGGGGAAGTCAAATGCTTCGAGAGGCCCACACCTACCCACGACACATAAGACAGCGATTCTGGTGCCTGCCCGTAATGCTCATTGCAGCACTATTGTCCAATGCTGACGGGCTTCATGCGCAGCCGCCGGCCGGCTATTACGACACGGTCGACGCGACCAACAGCACGACTCTGCGAGCGACGCTTCACGACGTGATCGACGATCACACCCGCTTCCCCTATACCGATAGCTCGACCGATACCTGGGACATCATCAATCTCGCTGATGAAGATCCCAACAATACCGGCAACATCATCGATCTCTATAAGAACGCTAGCTACGGCAAGATTCCGGGCGGTGTCGGCGCCTATAACCGCGAACACTCGTGGCCGAAGTCCTACGGTTTTCCCAACGACGCCATCGACAATTATCCCTACACCGACACCCACCACCTTTTCGCCTGCGATGCCGGCTACAACTCCTCGCGCAGCAACAAGCCGTTTCGGCTTTGCGACGCCGCCTGCTCAGAGAATCCCACCGATTTCAATGACGGCCGCGGGGGCGGTACCGGCGTCTACCCCGGCAACTCGAATTGGACCTCCGGCTCGTTTACCCAGGGCACCTGGGAAACCTGGGACGGCCGCAAGGGTGATGTCGCCCGAGCGATTCTCTACATGGATATTCGCTATGAGGGCGGTATCCACGGTATCACCGGCGTGGTCGAACCGGACTTGATCGCTACCGACAACGAAGCGCTGATCGACGCCTCCAACACCGGCAGCAACGAGTCGGTCGCCTACATGGGCATGCTTTCAGTCTTGCTTCAGTGGCACGCCCAGGATCCGGTGGATAGCCGCGAGCTGTGGCGCAACGAGGTGGTTTACTCCTTCCAGGGCAATCGCAACCCTTTCATCGACCATCCGGAGTGGGCGGAGTGTCTGCACAACAACCTCTGTGGCGGCAGCGGCGACACTACGCCGCCGGCTGATCCGACAGGCCTGGTGGCGGTTGCCGGCACCGGCCAAGTCGACCTGAGCTGGAATGCCAATTCCGAGAATGACCTCGCCGGCTACTACGTCTATCGCGCGACCGCCAGCGGCGGTCCCTACGCCCGGATCACCGGCTCAGTCGAAACCAACAACTTCTATACCGATTCGAGCGTTGTCGGCGGCACTACTTACTTCTACGTGGTGCGGGCGATCGACACCTCGGCCAACGAGAGCGGCAACTCGGGTGAAGCCTCGGCAACGCCCACCGGCGGCGGCGGGGGTGGCCCCGGCGGCGTCTTGCTGTCCGAGGTACTCTATGACGTCTCCTCCGGCGATGACGGCTTCGAGTGGGTTGAGCTCTACAATTCGGGTACCTCGGCGGTCGACCTGTCGGGCTACTGCCTGGGCAACGGCGGCACCAGCTACACCTACTCGACGGTGCAACTCTCGGGCACCATCGCCTCGGGGGCGACCTTCGTCGTCGGCGGCCCGACCTCGAGCAGCATCAACGCCAACCCGAGCTTCGACCTGGTGGCCAACTTCAGCCCCGATTTTCAGAACTCGGGATCGACCGGTGACGGCGTAGCGCTCTTCAACGTCGCCTGCGCCCAGGTCAGTGGGTCCACCGTGCCGGTCGACGCCGTGATCTACGGCCCCAACAACAACAGCGGCCTGATCGACGAGACCGGTTCGGCGAACGCGCCGGAAGTGGGTGACGCCTCCGCCGGCTCGTCGCTTGAGCGCCTCGACCTGGCCGGCGCCTGGACCATCCAGGGCAGCCCGAACCCTAACGCCACCACTCTGCCGCCCCCCAGCGGCTGTAGCGTCGACGCGGACTGCGACGACGGCGCCTTCTGTAACGGCGCCGAGACCTGCAACGCCGGCACCTGCAAAGCGGGTACTCCGCCGGCCTGCGACGACGGTCTGTGGTGCAACGGCGCCGAGACCTGCAACGAGACGACCGACAGCTGCGACGCCGGCGCCCCGCCGGTGTGCGACGACGGCGCCTTCTGTAACGGCACCGAGACCTGCAACGAGACAACCGATAGCTGTGACTCCGGCGCCGATCCGTGTGATCCAGGTACCGAGACCTGCAACGAGGGGGCCGACATCTGTGAACCGATCGGTGGCGGGTCCGGTGTCGTGCTGCTATCCGAAGTGCTCTACGACGTCTCCTCGGGCGACGACGGTTTCGAGTGGGTCGAGCTCTACAACTCGGGCACCTCGGCAGTCGACCTGTCTGGCTACTGTCTGGGCAACGGCGGCACCAGCTACACCACCTCGACGGCACAGCTCTCGGGCACCATCGCCTCAGGGGCCACGTTCGTGGTTGGTGGACCGACCTCGAGCAGCATCAACGCCAACCCGAGCTTCGACCTGGCGGTCAACTTCAATCCCGACTTCCAGAATTCCGGCTCAGCCGGCGACGGCGTGGCGCTCTTCGACGTCGCTTGTGCCGGGGTGAACGGTTCGACGGTGCCGGTCGACGCGGTGATCTACGGGCCCAACAACTCGAACGGCCTGATCGACGAAACCGGCTCAGCGAACGCCCCCGAAGTGGGCGACGCCTCCCCCGGCTCGTCGATCGAGCGCGTCGACCTGGCCGGCTCCTGGCAGATCCAGGGCAGCCCGACACCCAACTCGACCCCTCTGGCGTCGACGGGGTGTGTCGTCGATGCGGACTGCGACGATGGTCTCTACTGCAACGGCGCCGAGACCTGCAATGCCGGCACCTGCGAGGCTGGCATCACTCCGAGCTGCGACGATGGACTGTGGTGCAACGGCGTTGAGACCTGCAACGAGTCGACCGACAGCTGTGACTCGGGGACGGCACCGACCTGCGACGATGGGCTTTTCTGTAACGGTACGGAGATCTGTAATGAGTCGACCGACTCCTGCGACTCGGGGATGGCTCCGACCTGCGACGACGGATTGTTCTGCAATGGCACGGAGACCTGTAACGAGACGACCGACAGCTGTGATTCGGGAACGGCGCCGAGTTGTGACGATGGTCTCTACTGCAACGGCGTCGAGACCTGCAACGAATCGACAGACAGTTGCAACGCCGGTACTCCGGTCGTCTGTGACGACGGCTTGTTCTGCAACGGTACAGAGTCCTGCAACGAGTCCACCGATTCCTGCGATGCCGGTACCGACCCCTGTTCCGGTGGCGAGACCTGCAACGAGACGGCGGACGTCTGTGAAGGCGGCGGTGGTCCGGTGATCTGGATGTCGTTCCGCTCCAACACCTCGGTACCGGGCGTCGGTACGGTGACCGACGAGGACATCGTCTCCTACGACGAGGGCACCGGCACCTGGGCGCTCGAGTTCGACGGCTCCGACGTCGGCCTCGGCGGTCTCGAGATCTCCGCACTGGGGATCCTCCCCTCGGGTGATCTGCTGCTCTCCTTTACCGCCGCGGGCACCGTCGGCGGTTTGTCGGTCGACGACTCGGACATCGTACAGTTCACGCCGACGTCGCTGGGCGCGACCACCGCGGGCTCCTTCAGCCTCTACTTTGACGGTTCGGATGTAGGGTTGACGTCCAACGGCGAGGACGTCGACGGGTTGACCCTGGATTCGAGCGGCAACCTGGTGATCTCGACCACCGGCGGCTTCTCCGGCAGCGGAGCGTCGGGCGCCGACGAAGATCTCTTCACCTTCACTGGCACCCTGGGTTCCGCGACCTCCGGCTCGTTCACCCAGCTATTCGACGGCTCCGACGTCGGCCTCGGCGGCAACAGCGCCGAAGACGTCGATGCGGCTTCCCTGACCGCCTCGGGCAACCTGCTGTTCTCCACCGTCGGCACCTTCTCGGTGACCGGCTTGGGCGGCGAGGACGAGGACGTCGTCGAGTTCTCCGGTACCTTCGGTTCGTCCACTTCGGGCACCTTCTCGATGCGTCAGGATCTCTCCGCGCTCGGGATCGCCGCCGGCGAGGACATCGGTTCGTTGCACATCATCGAGTAGCTGCCCCCTTTTGCAGTCGTTGCCCGGAGGAACCGGACGGAACCGCGGTTTAGCTCTTCTGACCAATCAGGCCTTTGGCGAGTGGGCGCTTCCGGGCTCTGGTCCCCTCTCCCTTTGGGGGAGAGGGTTAGGGTGAGGGGGATCCGCCGTGAGCGTTGCCCAGTTGAAGCGGCTCCTATACCGTACCGTCATGAAGACGCTGATCAAGAACGCCACCGTCGTCTTGCCTGGAGAGACCGCTCGTACGTCGGTCCTGATCGACGGCGACAAAATCGCCGACGTCGACCCGGCGCCTCAGATCACCGCCGAGCAAGAGGTGGACGCCTCTGGCCTGCACCTGCTGCCGGGCGTCGTCGATGATCAGGTCCATTTTCGCGAGCCCGGGCTGACCCACAAGGAAGATCTCTACACCGCCGGCCGAGCCTGTGCCAAGGGCGGCGTCACCACCTTCCTGGAGATGCCCAACACATCGCCGAACACCATCGGCCAGGCCGCGCTCGAGGACAAGTTGCGCTTGGCGTCCGGCAAATGCCTGGTCAACTACGGCTTCTATATCGGCGCCACACCCGACAACGTCGACGCGTTGCGCGCCGCCCACCGCACGCCGGGGATCAAGATCTTCATCGGCTCCAGCACCGGTGACCTCTTGGTTGACGAGCAGGAGGCGCTGGAGCGGATCTTCGCCGAGACCACGCTTCCGATCTGCGCTCACTGCGAGGATGAGGCGACGGTTAAGGCCAATACCGAGCGATTCGCCGACACCAGCGACGTTGCCGATCACTCGCGCATCCGCGACCACCGAGCGGCGCTGATCGCCACCCGGCGGGCTCTCGACCTGGCCTTTCGCCACCGGCACCGCTTTCATGTCCTGCACGTCTCGACCGGGGACGAGACCGATCTGCTCGACGACCACCGGGGATTGATCACGGCCGAAGCATGCCCGCACCATCTGTTGTTCAACGTCGCCGACTATGCCCGCCTGGGCTCGCTGGTGCAGATGAACCCCTCGATCAAGAACGTCGAGGACAATCAGCGGCTATGGCAGGCGCTGCAGGACGGGCGCATCCAAGTCATCGCCACCGATCATGCACCGCATACCCTGGAAGAGAAGAACCAGCGTTATCCGAAGTCCCCGTCCGGTTTGCCGGCGGTCGAAAACTCACTGGCTCTGATGCTCAACCAGGTCCACCAGGGGCGCTGCACCCTGCAGCAGGTGGTGGCCTGGATGTGCGATGCGCCGGCGCGGGTCTGGGACATCGTCGACAAAGGGCGCATCGCCACCGGTTACGACGCGGACCTGGTGCTGGTCGACCTGAACAAGAGCGCCACCGTGCGCAACGAAGAGCAGGAGTCCAAATCGAAGTGGAGCCCGTGGCACGGCGAGACCCTCACCGGTTGGCCGGTGCGCACCTGGGTGATGGGGCACGAGGTCTTTCGCGAAGGCAAGTTCGACGAGACCCGCTGGGGCCATGAAGCCGTCTACGATCACGCGCGCGGCGGCTATTGGCAGACTCAGTAGCTCTCTACGCCTATTCGCTCAACGCCGCCAAAGCCTTCGCCACCTCTCTGGCGCTCTGAGGTCGCGCGTCGGGATCCTTCTGCAGACACTGGAGAATCACCGCCGCCAGGTTTGCCGGCACTTCGTCGCGAACCAGTCGGGGATCGTCGGGCTGGCTGTTGAGGTGATGGTGGATCGTCGACTCGCCACCGAACGGGCCGCGGCGAGTGACCAACTCGAAGAGCAAGCAGCCCAGGGAATAGATGTCGGTGAGCGGGCTGATCCCTTCGCCACGGATCTGCTCGGGGGCCATATAGAAGGGGGTACCGGCGGGGTGAGTGAAGACCTGGCCGACCGCGGCCTCGAAGGCCCGAGCGAGGCCGAAGTCGGTGAGCTTGACGCGTTTCTCGGCGGTCCACATCAGGTTCGAGGGTTTGAGGTCTCGGTGAATGATGCGGCGATCGTGGGCGTGGGCCAAGGCCGAGCAGATCTGACGGCCGAGATGCGTCACGCCCAGGAGCGAAAGCTTGCGCTGCTTGAGTAGGGTGGCGAAGGTCTCGCCATCGATCAGCTCCATGACGATGAAGAAGGCGCCGCCGGAATCGAGGCCGGCGTCATAGACCTGGACGATGTTGGGGTGAGAAAGCTGGGCGGCGGCTCGGGCCTCGGCTAACAGATGATCGGCTTCGAGATTGCCGGCGAGCTGGCTCGGCAACACCTTGTACGCCACCTGGCGGTTGAGCAACTGGTCGTCGGCGCGATAGACGACCCCCATGCCGCCGCGACCGAGCTCCTCGCGTAGCTGGTAGCGCTCACCCGCCGTCGGTAGATCGGCGGAGATGGAGACGGCGTGGGTGGATTGGGGCATCAGGACGGCAGTCGGCTCGAGCTCGGTGCGCGTGGCGTCGGCCTTGCTCAACATTTCGCGCTGGCGATCTAGGTCACCGGCCTCGCCGTAGAGCCGTGCTGAGAGCTGATGATTGCCGGCCCGAGCGTAGAGCTCGGCGGCTCGTCGATGGTCGCCGACGGCCGCCCAATTCTCCGCCGCCATCGCCCACTCTTCGGCCTTTTCGAACCAGGGTGCGGCTTCCGCGGGCTGTTCTTGCCGCTGGAAATGCTCGCCGCGTTCCAAGGCCTCCAGCTGATCTTCCCCGAGTTGGCTGTAGATCTCCGCCGCCACCAGGTGGGCTCGGGCCTTCGAGCAAGCCTCGGCGATCTCCAGGCTCGGCGGCATGTGGTCGCGGGCGATCGGTATCGCCACCTCCCAGAGCTCGCTATCGGCCGCCAGTCGGTAGGCGCTCGCGGCTTCGCCTTGCTCGAGCCAGAGCTCGCAGCAACGGTGCACCGCGGTCACGATCTGGGGCTCGAGGGCATCTCCCCGAATCGCCGAGCGGTCGAGGGCGGCGCGGATCGCGGCCTCCAGGCTTTCGGCGACCTCACCTCCCTCCCCCGACATCAGGAGCTCCGCGGCCTTGCTGTCCATCCCCGCCTTCAGGTAGTGGTGCGCGGCCTGATCTTGGATCCCAGCTCGTTCGTAGCAGCTGGCGGCGGTGTAGTCCTGGCCGGCCTTTCCGTAGGCGGTTGCGGCTTCGACCAGCTCACCATCGGCCTCGCAGAGATCCGCGTAGGGACCCCAGAGCTCCGCCTTGCGGGCGGCGGCCTTGGCGCGTTTGCTCTTGCCTCGCCGCACCAGCAGGTCGACATACTCCGCGTGGCAGCCGCCGCGCCTGTAGGCGGAAAGTGCCGCCCGGTGCTTGCCGAGGGACTCGTAGTGCTGGCCGGCGCCCAGGTAGTTGCCCTGGCGGAGAAGCGTACGAGCCTGGCGGCCAAGGTCACCGCGGCTTTGGCGGTGAGGCCGCTTCCGCCAGCGACGCCGGACGGCAAGCCCGAGCAAGACCAGCGGCAGCAAGAGCAAGATCGAGGCGGCGATGTAGAGCCCCGGCGGTTCGCGCAGCCATTCCGGCAACGACCAATACCAGTCGTAGTAGCGCAGCTTGAAGAAGAGGTCGCGCAGGAAATCCATGACCTGTCAGCCTGTGAGAATCATATTCTCATAGATGCACCTCAGACAGATCATGACAGCAGGAAGCGTAGGGGCGAGGCCTGCCTCGCCCGGGGTCACTGACGCCGCAGAATCGCCGCGGGGTGGACGTTGGCGGCGCGCCAAGCGGGCCCCAGGGCGGCGACGGCGGCGACCAGGATGAGCATCGCGACCACGCCGAGGACGGCCCGCGGGTCGCTCGTGCTGACGCCGAAGAGCAGGCCGGTGAGCAGCCGCCCACCAAGCGCCGCCAGGGCCAGGCCGAGCATGGCGCCGATCGCCACCAGCCTGGCGGCCTGGCTCGCGACCCAGCCGATCAGACGCCGGCGGCTGGCGCCCAGCGCCATGCGCACACCGATCTCCGCTCGGTGCTGGCGCACGCGGTAGGCCAGAAGGCCATAGACGCCGAGGGTCGAGAGCAGGCTGGCGACGATCGCAAAGCCGACCAGCAGATGCATCGCGCGCTGCTCGCGGACGTAGGTGGCGCCGACCAGCTCGCTCAAGGGGTAGATCCCGTGGGCGGGCTTCTGCGGGTCGACCGCTGCCAGAGCGTCGCGGATTTGAGGCGCGATCGAGGGCGCACCGGGTTTCGTTCGGACGGCGACGTTGAGGATCAGGTAGGAGCGCTGGGCGTGGGGGAAATAGATCTCCGGCAAGGGGGCGCCTCGTGGCCCTGAGAAATGGACGTCGCCCACCACGCCGACGATCTCGTAAGGGTAGGTGCCGGAGGTGCTGTAGTCGACGACGATCTGGCGGCCGACGGCGCTCTCGCCGGGCCATAGCGTCCGCGCGAGGGTCTGGCTGATCGCCACCACGGACTGCGAGTCGGGGGAATCGCCGTCATCAAAGGCTCGGCCCTCGACCACCGGGATGGCCATCGCCTCGAGGTATCCCGAGGTGATCATACGGACCGAGGCATGGCGCACGGCGCTGTCGTCGCCGCCTTGGCCTTGTGGCCATACCGGTCGGTCGAAATCCGGGCCCAGGCCGCTGGTCGGCAGCGTCGTGGCGCCGCCGACGGCGAGCACGCCAGGCAGGCCCCGCAGGCGCTCGAAGAGCTCGGCGTAATAAGCGCGGGACTTCGCGCCGGAGTTGTACTGGCTCGAATCGAGAAAGACCGGCGCCACCATGACGCCAGTGGGATCGAAGCCGAGCTCCCCCCGACGCAGTTCCTGGACGCTGCGGATCAACAGCCCTGCCGCCGCCAGGAGGACGACCGTCAACGCCACCTCACCGATCACCAGGGCGTTGCGAGCCGATTTTGTGCCTCGGGTCTCGGTGTTGCGATCCCCGCGGCCTGCCGACGCCCGTCCGACGGCCGCCAAAGGATCGGTTCGCGACATGCGCCAGGCTGGCAACAGGCCCGCCAGCAGCGCCGCGACGACGGTGGCGGCGAGCGCCGTCAACAATACTTGCGGATCCGGCGTGATCTCGCCCACGCGTGGCAGATCGGGCCATAGCCTCGGCACGTTGGCCACCGCGAGGTAGCTCAGCCCGACGCCGAGGACGCCGCCGAAGACGGCCAGCACCACCGCTTCGACCAGGCCTTGGCGCAGCACGCGACCGGGCATCGCGCCCAGCGCCAGGCGCATGGCCAGCTCTCGCGAGCGCGCCATCGCGCGCGCCAAGAAAAGCAGGGCGACGTTGCCGCTGGCAATCAGAAGCAGCAGGCCCGCTCCCGTCAACAGCAGCAGGAGGACGGAGCGCGCCTCGGCCGTTGATTCCGCGTGAAGCGGAACGACGCCGGCGCCCCAGTCGCGATTGGACTCCGGCGTCTCCTCGCCGAGCCGGGCGGCGATCGCTTCCAGCTCTTCTGCCGCGGTCGTCGCCGATACCCCCGGACGCAGACGGCCGACGGCCGTGGTGTAGCGCTGGTCGCGGGTCATGCGGCCCTGCAGCTCCCAGGCGATGAGCAGCTCGGCGCCGGGAGTCATGGCCGCGAGCTGCGGCGGAGCGACGCCGATCACCTGGAATTCCCGGCGATCGATCCGCACCGTCTGGCCGACGATAGCCGGATCAGCCCCGAAGTCGCGCGTCCACAATCCGTGGCCGAGCACGGTGACCGGATCGGTGCCGTTGGGCGCCGCGGCGTTGTTGAACGTCGCCCGGCGGCATTCCTCGGCGGTGAAGAAGCGGCCGTGGAGGGGAGCGAGCCCGGTGACAGGAAAATAATCACAGCTCACCTGGGCGGCCTCGACCACCCGCGAGCGGTCGCCGTCGGTGAGCGTCCGGCCCATGACGTAGGTGACCGCCATTCCCTGAAACGACTCCGCGTGACGCCGCCACTCGAAGAGATTGCCGCGGGCGACGCCGGTGCGCTCGACGCCGCGCTCGGCGCTGTGCTCGTAGAGTCGCACCAGCTGTTCGGGGTCGGTGAGCGGCAACGGCCGCCAAAGGACCCGGTCGGCGAGAGTGAAGAGGGTGGTGCTGGCGCCGACGCCGAGGGCGATCAAGAGCACGCTGACGACGGCGAAAAAAGGCGCCCGGCGCAGGCTGCGCCCGGCCAGCATCAGGTCGCGAGCCAGCGATTCGAGCTCGGCGCCGGCGCGGCGGTCGGCCAGGTGTTCGGAGACCACTTCGACGTCGCCGAGCTCGAGCCGGGCCTGGCGTCGAGCCTCGTCCTCGGGTACGCCTTCGCGGATCTTTTCCTCGACCAGCATCTCGACGTGAAAATTGAGCTCCTCGAGCGACTCACGGCGGCGAGCCCGGCGACGCAGCAGGGTGGTGAACCAGCGCAAGGGATCACTCATCGGGGTCTCCTCAAGTCGCTTCCAGTATCCGAGTGACGCCGGCGGCCATTCTTTGCCAGTCGCTGACCTCGCTTTCGAGCCGACGTCGGCCGTCCTCGGTCAGCTGGTAATAGCGAGCGCGTCGGTTGTTCTCGGACTTTTTCCAGCTGGCCTCCACCAGGCCGCCTTTCTCCAGCCGCTGGAGCGCCGGATAGAGCGAGCCGAGCTTGATCCGGAACACGCCGGACACCTGCTCGATGCGTTGACCGATGCCCCAGCCGTGATTCGGCTCGAGAGCCAGCGTTCTCAGGATCAGCAGATCCAGCGTGCCTTGCATCGGCCCCAGCGGTTCTTGATCAGACATCGTTGACTCCTTGACGACTTCCTGGATTGGGATCTTTCCCTCAGACAGTCTAGAGGAGTCTAACGTTCTTCCCTCAGTCTGTCTAGAGGTAGAGCCAAGCAGTCGTCCGAGATCGGGCAACAAGCGCATCGAGATGCCGTATGAATGCGGACATGCCATTCAATTTCCAGGAGCACCGATGAAGACGAAAGATCTGATCCTGCTCGCGGCGGTCTGGAGCCTGGCGGCTCCAGGTGTCAGGGCAGAAGACGTGCCGGGCATCTCCGCGTCTTCGCTCGACTACGCGCAGCGCATCTCGATGCATTCGGAGATTCTCGACGAGACCCGGATGATCAACGTATTTTTGCCCGAGAGCTTTCATGAATCCTCCGAAGAGCACCGATATCCACTGATCGTCCTCTACGGCAGCCACGGCGATCGCTTCTTCTTGACCACGGCGGGCATCGTTCAACATCTGAGCTCTGTCGACCGCATGCCCGATTCGATCGTCATCAGCTTTCATCGGGCCAGGAATTACGCTCCGAACGTCTTCACCAACGGCATGTGGCCGAGCCGGGAGACGATCGAGTTTGACGGCGATCCGGCCAAGTTCATCGAGCACCTGGAAAAGGAGCTCTTCCCCTACTTTCGGAAACACTACCGAGCGCTCGACTTCCGCATGATCGTCGGGGTTTCCGGCAGCAGCGTCTTCCCGCTGCACGCATTCGTCAAGGCTCCCGGCTGTGCCGTTTCACGCCCAATGGCACGCTAGATGGCAGCTGGTTTCAGCGCGGATGGCAGGGGCGTAGAATGGGTGCTGCCCCGGGCTGACGGGGAGTCTCG
>JAAUXY010021422.1_pt1 | contig 14476 bp, 9 predicted proteins | sample 7278121 | NCBI WGS metagenome assembly JAAUXY01 (sample SAMN14350117, study PRJNA611818) | marine sediment metagenome | isolation source: surface marine sediment (1.8m) | place: French Polynesia: Moorea | collected 2018-08 | reverse complement strand
TGGGCAACCCGATCAATGCCATCGCCTGGCTTGCAAACAAGCTGGCGGAGCTCGGAGACATCACGTTCGAACCCGGCCACACAATACTGTCGGGCTCGTTCATCAAGCTCGTCTTCGCAAATCCCGGCGACCATTTCGTCGCTGAATTCGACTCTGGATTCGGCAGGGTCGAAATAACGTTCGATCAGGGCGAGTCGCCGTAGCGTCTTTGCACGTCGTGCAGGAGCTGCGTCATCTCGAAACGTACTTTCGCATACGCAGGAACGTAATAGACGTTATTCATTTCCTGCGGATCCGTCTTAAGATCGTATAGCTCCCACTCGTCCACGTCGTCGTAGAAGTGGATGAGCTTGTAGCGATCGCTGCGAACGCCGTAGTGCCGCTTGACGGCGTGAATGCCCGGGTACTCGTAATAGTGGTAATACGCCGCATCGCGAAAGTCCGGGTCGTCCGTTTTGAACAGCGGCCGCAAGCTCTTGCCGTGCATCTCGTCCGGCGTGGGGACACCCGCCGCGTCCAGGATAGTCGGCGCAAAGTCGACGTTCTGCACAATCGCTGAGCGAACGCCAGCCTTTTCCGTATGCCCGGGCCAGCGAACGATCAGCGGGGCCCGGAATGACTCCTCGTACATGAAGCGCTTGTCGAACCAGCCGTGCTCGCCCAGGTAAAAACCCTGGTCCGAGGTGTAGAAGACTAGTGTGTTTTCGGCGAGTCCGTTCGCCTCGAGCCAGTCGAGCAGGCGCCCCACGTTGTCATCCACTGAGCGGATGGTGGCCAGGTAATCCTGCATATAACGCTGGTACTTCCAGCGCGTCAGGTCCTTGCCACGAAGGCGTGCCGCGGCGAACGCCTCATTGATCGGGCCGTAGACGGCATCGAGGGCAGCGCGCTGTTCGTCATTCATATACTCGTCGTACTGCCGCCGATAAGCATCGTCGTACCAGTCCATGAACGGCTCGTAGCCCAGAGCCGCCGCGTTCTCGGGTGTGATCTTGTTGTCGTTCGTGAGCCCCATGTGATCCGCGATACGCATCTCGGCCTCGCGGGCAGCACTGCCGCGACCCGAGTAATCGTCGAACAGCGTGTCGGGTTCGGCAATCGGATTCGCGTGGAATTCCGTCGGATTGTCGAGCGGCGGCCACCACTCCCGGTGCGGCGCCTTGTGATGATAGAACAGCAGGAACGGCTGGTCCGACCCGCGAGTCTCGAGCCAGTCGATCGCGAAGTCGGTGGTCAGATCGGTGACGTATCCCTCGTATCGGCGCGTTCCCTCTGCCGTCCGGAAATCCGGGTTGTAGTACTCGCCCTGACCGGGCAGCACCTTCCAGAAATCGAAGCCGGTCGGGTCGGACTTCAGGTGCCATTTGCCAATCATGGCCGTTTGGTAGCCGGCTCGCTGCATGAATCGCTGCAGCGTCGGCTGGCTGCCGTCGAACACGTCCTCATTGTCGCGCAGGCCGTTCGCGTGGCTGAACTTGCCGGTCAGCACGGTCGCGCGGCTCGGCGAACAGATCGAGTTGCCAACGAAAGCACGGTCGAAGCGAACGCCTTCGACCGCGAGGCGGTCGATGTTTGGCGTGTCGATCAGCCGGGAATCGTACGCACTGATCGCCTGGTACGCGTGATCGTCCGCCATGATGAAAATCACGTTTGGACGGTTGTCCTCAGGCGGCGGCTCCGCGGGCGGCGGCTCGCCGCCGCAGGCCACGAGCGCGGCCGCGAAAAGCAGCGCGGCCGCGCGATACGTTCTCCACGACACGCGGCTATCGGGCCTGCATGCGAATGCCGCCGTCCACGCGAATGCACTCGCCGTTCGTGTAGTCGTTCTCGACGATGTACTGCGAGAGCTGCGCGACCTCATCCGGCTTGCCGAGGCGATGCGGATACAGAACCATGGCCTCGAGCGCCTTGTAGATCTTCTCGTCGAAGCTGTCGAACATCGGCGTATGAATCAGGCCGGGCACGATCGTGTTGACGCGGATACCGTGCTCCGCAAGGTCGCGTGCGAGACAGATCGTCATGCCGATGACGCCACCTTTCGATGCCGCGTAAGCAGCCTGTCCCATCTGCCCCTCGTACCCTGCGATGGACGCCGTATTGATGATGACACCGCGTCCGCCGTCGTCGTTGACCGGATCCTGCTGCGCCATCTGCGCTGCAACGAGCCGCAGCACGTTGAACGTGCCGATCAGATTGACGTTTACGACGTGGGCAAACTTGTCCAGCGGATGGGGCTTGAACTCCTTGCCGACGGTCTTGGCGCCGAACGCGATGCCGGCGTAGTTATTGCAGATGTGAATCGCGCCGAATGCGTCAAGGGTGTCGCCGACCGCTGCAGCAACGTGCTCCTCGTCGGTAACGTCGACGTTGCGGTAAATGACCTTGTCGCCGAGCTCACCGGCGATGTCGTTGCCCCGTTCCTCGTCCATATCCAGAATCGCGACGCTGGCGCCGAGCTCCGCATAGCGCCTGACCGTTGCTTCACCCAGACCGGATGCGCCGCCTGTGACCAGCGCTACCTTGCCGTTGATATCCATGATGCTACCCCTGTTTACGTCAGGTCATAGAGTTCGTGTAACTGCAGGATACAGCGATCAAGATGGGCGTCCATTTCGTTTTCCGCAATACTTTCGCGAATGCCCAGCAGGAACTCGATAAAGAACGTACCGCGGACCAGCGCCAGGTAGTCGTCCGTCGCCCGCACCGCCAGCTCGATATTGTCCGGCGCCCCCGGCATGTGGCGGGCGACGATTTCGGCGACGTTGCGCATGGTCGCGCGGGGTCCGGATTCGTAGAAGCTCCGAACCGTGTCCCTGTGCGTCTCGGCCTCGGCCGCCATCAGCCGGAACATGCGAACGACACCGGGATCGCCGATCAGCTCGAGGTACTTGCGTCCGGCCTCGCGGAGCAAAACGTCGATGTCGTCGTCGGTTTCGAGACTCGACACGTCGAGCCCGTACATCTCGAGCTTGCCGGCCACACAGGAACGGAACAGGTCGTCCTTGTTCCTGAAATGGGAGTACACCGTCTGTTTCGACACCCCCGCCTCGGACGCGATGGCATCCATCGACGTGCGTTCGATGCCATCGGCCATGAACAGTGAGATCGCCGCCTGCTGGATGGCCGCCGCTTTCTCCTCGGATTTCGGCCTCCCAGGCCTCCTCGTTACACTTTCTTGCATTTTCAAACTAGACAGTTCCGTATTGCTAATATAGTATTCAAACTGCACGGTCTAGTATATAACGTTTTCGTTAACAAACAAGGCCCCGGAGGCCACGACAATGATGCGCGCAAACCGCATAAGTGCTTCTCATATAACGGTTTTTCTCGGATTCATGGCCGTTTCGGCCGCCCTGGCCGGCTGCCAGACAGGCAACAGCGCCCCGGTTGCCGCTGACGAGCGGGCGGCCCTGCTCGTGGACGTCGCAGCGGCCGTTGCCGTGAGCGAATACACGGTCGAGCGCGAGTTCATCGGGCGCGTCGAGCCCACGCGACAGAGCCAGGTCGGCTTCGAACTCGGCGGCGAACTCGAGCGCGTTCTCGTCGACGAGGGGGATTCGGTCGCGGCCGGCGCCGTACTGGCCCAGCTCGACACCGCCCGGCTCGAGGCCCGCCTGGCCGAGGCGAAGGCGGCGGTCGAACAGGCAGATTCTGCTGCCGGATTCGCGGATCGCACGTACGAACGTCGTCAGGAAGCGGCCCTTTCGGGCGGGATTTCAGAACAGGCTGTGGACGCCGCGCTCGATGCCGCGAATGCGGCGCGCGCGGGGCTTGCGGCAGCGAAGGCACGTCTGAACAGCGTCGAGGTTGACCTTCGGAAGTCCGTGTTGACTGCGCCTTACGATGCCGTCGTCGTGGTACGAACTATCGACGAGGGCAACATCGTGGCCGCCGGGCAGCCGGTGCTGCACCTGCAGGAAAGCGCGGCACCGGAGGTTCGCATTGGCGTATCGGGCGAGCTCGCCGCATCGATCGCACACGGCGATCACTACCCGCTCGACATCGCTGGCAAGACTATTGACGCGACCGTGCGCGCGGTTCTCCCCCTCCGCGACCCCTCCACGCGCACGGTCGACGTCATTTTGCAACTCGCCACCGCAAGCAATGCTTACCCCGGCGACCTCGCGCGCATGTCGGTACGGCAAACGATCCCTGAAGCCGGATTCTGGCTGCCCGTGACCGCGCTCGCCGAGGGCAGCCGGGGTCTCTGGACCGCAAACGTTGTGCTGCCGATCGATTCGGGCAGCATCGCGAGCAACGGTGCAACGCATATCGTCGAGCAACGCCCCGTCGAAGTCCTCTACAAGCAAGGCACGCAGGTATTCGTTCGCGGCGCAATCGTCGATGGCGACCGCTACGTCACCGGCGGACTGCAACGCATTGTCCCGAACCAGCAGGTCCGGGTCGCCGGGGCATCGAGCGGCTCCGCGGCGACGGTGCACAGCCATGAATGAACGCAATAACCTGCTCAGCGCGCTGGCACTGCGATTTTTCGAGAACCGCTACCTGCTGGTCCTCGCACTCATCATCATATTTCTGGCCGGATACTCGGCGCTCAGCAACATGCCGCGGATCGAGGACCCGCGCATTACGAATCGCTACCCGCAGATCATCACGACCTTGCCGGGGGCGTCGGCCGAACGCGTGGAGGCGCTGGTCACGGACCGCATCGAGGATAGCCTTCGCGAGCTCTCCGAAATCAAAAAGATCCAATCGACGTCGCGCGCAGGGATTTCGATCATTGCGGTCGAGTTGCAGGATTACATCGGCCCGTCCGAAAACGAGCAGGTGTTCTCCAAGCTGCGCGACCACCTCAATGATGTCTATCCGGACCTGCCGGCGGGCGCGAGTACGCCCGAATTCAACGACAAGACGTCGGCTGTGGCGTTCAGCATGGTCGCCGCAATTTCCTGGCGCCAGGACGGTGAGCCTGCATTCGGCGTTATGAACCGGATCGCCGACGAGCTCGCCGACGAGTTTCGCGCGCTCAGCGGTACGGACAACGTGCGCATTTACGGCGAGCCCGACGAAGAGGTGTCGGTAACGGTCAACGCGGGAATCCTGTCCTCGCTCGGGCTGTCGGCCGCGCAGGTCGCCGACAGCATTTCGCGCGCCGACACCAAGATGCCGGCTGGCGCGTTACGGAACGCCGACCGCGACCTCTACATCGAGGTCGATGGCGAGCTGCGCACCGTGGAGCGTGTGCGCGAGATCCCCGTGCTCAGCGGATCCGACGGCCGGATTGTCACCGTGGGCGATATCGCCGAGGTCCGGAAGGAGTGGCAGGACCCCCCTGCAGACATCGCCTATCACGACGGCAGTCGCAGCATTCTCGTTGCGGCACAGACGCGCCGGGATATACGGATCGATGAGTGGGCGAGCAGGGCCAGAACCATGGTCGCCGACTTTTCCACGGTATCCGCCGCAGGCGTCGACGTCGACATCGTCTTCGACCAGAGCACGTATACCGAGGAGCGCTTGTCAACGCTCAGTGGCAACCTGCTCGCCGGAGCCGGCCTTGTTGCACTGATCGTATTCGTTGGCATGGGCTGGCGAGCCGCAGTCATCGTTGGTTCCGCCCTGCCCCTGTCCGCGGCGCTGACGGTCTTCGGCCTGTCAGTTGCCGGCCAGCAGATTCACCAGATGTCGATCTTCGGCATGATCATTGCGATCGGGTTGCTTATCGACAATGCGATCGTCATGACCGACGAGGTCAAGAAGAAACTCGACGCCGGCGCTGAACGCGCGGCCGCCGTGCGTATGGCGCTGTCGCACCTGTTTGTGCCGCTGCTCGCCTCGACGTTGACGACGGTCCTGGGATTCATGCCCGTGTTCCTGCTGCCGGGCGCCATGGGCGACTTCGTCGGGCCCATCGCGACCGCCGTCGTTCTCGCGCTATCGGCCTCGTTCTTCGTTGCCGTCAGCATTATCCCCGCGCTCGCTGGACTTTCCCTGCGCCGAAACGTCACCGGCGAACGGCAGAGCTGGTGGGTCGATGGGTTCTGCAGCGAGCGCATGTCCCGTGCCTATCGGCGCCTGCTGACCGCGGCCGTGTCGAGGCCCCGCATCACGATACCGGCGGCCCTGGTACTGCCGATCCTCGGCTTCGTTCTCGCAAGCACGCTCGGACAGCAGTTCTTTCCGCCGGCCGATCGCGACCAGTTTGAGATCGAGGTCTGGATGCCGGCCGATACCTCGATCGGCCGGACCGATCGCATGACGCGCGACATCGAAACGATGCTTCGCGCTTATGGCGAAATCGAGGAAGTTCACTGGGTCATAGGCGGGAGTTTCCCGACGATCTACTACAACCGGATCATGCGGCAGCGAGGCAACAACGCTTACGCGCACGCGATGGTCTACACAGACTCGGTCAGTGGCGCAAAAACCATGACGCGCGAATTGCCGCGCGTACTTGGCGATGCGTTTCCCGAAGCGCAAATCGTCGTGAGCCCGTTCGCGCAGGGCCCGCCTGCCGATGCACCGGTCGCGTTTCGCATCGAGGGTCCGAGCGTTGCTGTGCTCAAGGATCTCGGCGACGAGTTGCGCCGCATCATGCACTACGTGCCGGAAATCGTGCAGACGCGCGCCAGCGTTTCCGGTGGCCAGCCAAAACTGAATTTCGTTGCTGACGAGATTGCCGCGTCACAGGCCGGGCTGACATTGACGCAGATCGCCGCACAGATGCAAACCGACCTGGAAGGCCAGGTTGGCGGCTCGATGCTCGAAGACCTCGAGGAGCTGCCGGTCAGAGTCCGGGTGGAGAGCAGTGATCGGGACTCGGCGCAATCGATCGCCTCGCTCGCGTTCGTCTCCGGGAGCAGTAACGCCGAGTGGGTGCCGGCCAGCACGATCGGCGACGTCGAGCTCGTCCCCGAAGCCGGCAGCATCTCGCGCCAGGACGGGGTGCGCAGCAACAACGTGCTCGCCTACATCACCCGTGATGCGCTCGCGATCGACGTTACGAACGCCGTGCTCGATCTGGTCGAAGCGGAAGGGTTCGTCGTTCCGCCGGGTTACGAACTCGTTGTGGACGGCGACAGCGCCAACCAGTCGGAAGCACTCGGCAACCTGACCACCTACCTGCCGATTCTGCTGATGCTCATGGTTGCGACCATCGTGTTGTCTTTCCGCAGCGCTCGACTGGCCGCGCTCATAGGCCTCGTGGCCGTACTGTCCGTCGGCCTCGGCATGCTCTCGCTCTGGATTGGTGGATACGCCAGGGGCTTCAACGCGATCATCGGCAGCGTGGGCCTGATCGGCGTTGCGATCAATGGCACGATCGTGGTGCTGGCTGCAATTCGCGCCAATGCCGATGCTCGCAACGGCGACGTTGCCGCGATCGTCAGCGAGACCGCCGGCGCAACGCGTCACATCGTGTCGACGACACTGACGACGGTAGGCGGATTCATCCCGCTGCTGTTGTTCACGGGCGGAGACTTCTGGCCGCCACTGGCGATCGTGATAGCGGGCGGCGTCGGCTTCTCAATAACCTTGTCGCTCCTGTTTACACCCGCTGTGTACCGGTGGTTGCATCGCGAAAAGCAAATGCGGCAGTCTGTAATCCCTGTCCGCCTGAAAAAGGCGTTCGTCTCATGAGGAGTTGCAGGCCCGATGTTGACCGTCCATCACCTTGAGAACTCGCGTTCGCAGCGCATCCTGTGGCTGCTCGAAGAGCTCGGCGTTGAGTATGACCTGAAGCGCTACGGTCGCGACAAGCAAACCGGACTGGCGCCCCCGGAACTCCTGGACGTGCATCCGCTGGGCAAAGCGCCAGTGATCACCGACGGTAGCATCACCATTGCCGAATCGGGCGCGATCATCGAATACCTTGTTCACGCCTACGACGACGGGCAGCTGTGTCCGGAACACGGTACGCCGGATTGGCGCACGTACACATACTGGTTGCACTATGCCGAAGGCACGTTCATGCCGTTGATGATCGTATCGCTGATCCTCGGGCGCATCGACTCCGCTCCGATGCCGTTCTTCATCAAGCCGATCGCCAGAGGCATCACCGCCAAGGTTCGCGCAGCCTACCTGGATGCAACCGTCAAGCGAAACCTGGCCTTCATGGAAAACGCGCTGAGCGAGTCGGAGTGGTTCTGCGGCAGTCGTTTCACGGCGGCGGATGTGCAGATGAGTTTTGCGCTCGAGGCCGCCGAGGTCCGCACCAGCCTGACGGCCGATTACCCGCAGCTTGCCGCGTTCCTCAGGACCATCCGCGCGCGGCCCGCGTACAAGGCGGCACTGGATCGCGGCGGCCATTACGAACTGATGCGAGCGGCGCCGAACTCCTGACCCTCGGACAATCTCGCAGCACAGCAGCTCAGGCCGTGGCCATGACGATGGCGAGTGACACTATGGCAACCGACGTCGCCACTTTGCGCATTCGCAAATAGTGCTTGTCCAGAAGTTGCAATCGGAGCAGTCCGAAGTCGATATACAGCAGGTACGCAAATGCGAGTATTTGCATTGTCAGCGCCCAGGTCGTGGAGGCGATGAGATACGGTATCCACACGGCGAGCACGACCACGTTGCTGGTAATGAACAGGTTCGTCGGCACGCTGTCCTGGCGAAAGATGTAGGTGGCCCAGTGTGCGCCAGCCAGGAAGCAGATGATCGCGAGACCGTAGCTGAGCGCGAGTTCCGCCGGCGTACCGATCAGCGTGACCGACGTGACGCGAAGAGCGGACAACGCGGCCGCCGCAACGAATGGCACGATGCCTGTGTAGGCCAGGATCGAATACACGGTGCGACTTGACATTGACTGACCTCAACCTCGTTTTTGGTGCCAGCGGCTACATCGGCAAGAACCTTGTTCCCTGCCTCGTTTCCGCCGGCAAAAAGGTACGCGCGACGTCGCGCAACCCCGAGGTCCTGACCGCCCAGGCGTGGTCGGGCGTGGAACTGGTCCGGGCTGACGCTTTACAGCCAGAAACGCTTGACGGTGTATTGCGCGACGTCGACACAGCATACTATCTCGTCCATTCGATGGCAGCGGGCAGGTCGTTTCCGACGCTCGACGCGCAGGCCGCGAAGAACTTCGCAAACGCCGCGGCGCGCAACGGTGTGCGCCGCATCGTCTACCTGGGCGGACTCGTGCCCGATGCGCCCCGGTCCGCACACCTGCAGTCGCGACAGCATACAGGCGACATCCTCCGGGACGGCGGGGTTCCCGTAACCGAGATCCGGGCCGGCATGATCATCGGCCCGGGCTCGGCGGCCTGGGAGGTGATTCGTGATCTCGTGAACCATTTGCCGTTCATGATTACCCCGCGTTGGGTGTATTCACGGTCGACGCCAATCGCACTCGACAACCTGCTGCGTTACCTGCGCGACGCGCCAGCGATCGATGAGACAGCGGGTGAAACCTACGACGCAGGCGGGCCCGACGACCTGACCTACGAAGAAATTATGCGTGCCTACGGCGAGCTCGTCGGGCGACGTCCGCGTATTCTTCCCGTACCTGTCCTGACGCCAAGGCTGTCTTCGTACTGGTTGCGACTCGTAACGTCCGTCCCGACGAATATCGCTCGCGCGCTGATTGACGGACTGACCCAGGACGTCATCGCGAACGACGACAGGCTGGAAAGGCTGATGCCGCAGGATCTGCTCGGATTTCGCGATGCCGCCACGATCGCGCTCGAAGCCGATCGCGCTCATGCCGCGCCCGCGCGCTGGGTCGAGGGCTCGATCGCGTGCCGCGATTTTCATCCCGACTATGGCTTTTACGCCATGCAGGAAGGTGCGGAGACGAGCACAAGCGCGACGCGCGAATCCCTGTGGGCGGAGATCAGCTCGTTCGGTCGAGACGGCGACTATTTCTCCGGCCGAGCACTGTGGTGGCTGCGCCGCGCTTTCGACTGGCTGATTGGCGGGCCGAGCTTTCGCCGCAGCCGTCGCCACCCTGACCAACTGATCACCGGAGACGTCGTTGACGCGTGGCGCGTGATTGCGGCACAGCCGCAGCAGAGCCTGACGTTACTGCTCGAGATGAAGGCACCGGGCGCTGGCGTGCTCGAGTTCGCCGTCGAAGAAAACGCCGGTCAGAGATCGGTATCTGCGCGCGCCTACTGGCACCCGGCCGGGGCCTGGGGAATCCTGTACTGGTACGCGCTGACGCCGTTCCATGCCTGGCTTTTTCGCAGCACGGTGAGGACGATCGTCAAACGCGCTAAGCGACGCGACGCGCGGGTTCTTCCTGCCGGCGACTGAATACGAGTGCGCCGTCCTCGAGCGCGCCTTCGCGGAACATCTTCCTGTCCCGCCGGTAGTTTTGCGGGTTGATCCAGGGTTCGCGGTCACCCTGCTTCGGCATGTCGCCCAGAACGCGCTGGATATAACCTGGCGAGAAATCGGCAATCCACGGTCGCGCCGGCATGTTCGCATCGCCTTCGCGCAGCCGGGGCACACAAAAGTCGTATCCCCCCTCTTCCATGTAACTGATCAGGCGGCATGCGTACTCGGCGGTAAGGTCCGCGCGCAGTGTCCAGGACGCGTTGATGTAGCCGAACGTCGACACCATGTTCGGCACGCCGGAGCACATGACGCCTTTGTACGTCCAGGTGTGCGGGAACTCGACACGCTTGCCGTCGACGACGAAGTCGACGTCGCCAAGGACGACGAGATCGAGGCCCGTTGCCGTTACGATGAGGTCGGCATCCAGGTGCTCGCCCGATTTCAGCTGAATACCGGTCTCTGTAAACGTCTCTATGTGGTCGGTGACGACCGACGCCTTGCCGGATCTCAATGACTCGAACAGGTCGCTGTTCGGCACGAGACACAGGCGCTGATCCCAGGGATTGTAAGCCGGCATGAAGTGTTTCTCGACGTCGTAGTCGGGACCCAGCTCCTTGCGAACGCGATTCAGCAGCCGCTTCTTGAGCCACTGCGGTGACTTGCGTGAGCGCCCGTACAACCACTGCTGGATACCGATGTTCTTCCAGCGTGTGATGCCGTAGGCCCAGCGCTCCGGCAGAATCTTGCGCAGGGCGTTCGCAACGAAATCGACATCCGGCATCGAAATGACGTAGGTCGGCGACCGCTGCAGCATGACCACGTGTGCAGCGTCCTTCGACATTTCGGGCACGAGCGTCATGGCCGTTGCACCCGAACCGATGATAACCACACGCTTGTCTCGATAGTCGTAATCGTCCGGCCAGTGCTGGGGATGAATGATGTCACCCTCGAATCGTTCACGCCCCTCGAATTCCGGCAGGTAACCCTGTTCATAGCGATAGTAGCCGGCGCACATCAACAGGAAGTTGCAGCGTATCTCGACGGTTTCACCGCTGTCTTTCTTTTCGGCCGTCATCGTCCAGCAGGCATCGGCGCTGGACCATTGCGCGCTCAGCACCCGGTGACCGTAACGGACGTGCCGGTCGACACCGTGCTCGGACGCCGTCTCGCGTACGTAATTGAGGATCGACGGACCGTCCGCGATCGCCTTCTGCTCGCGCCAGGGGCGGAAGCTGTAGCCAAGCGTGTGCATGTCGCTGTCGGATCGGATGCCCGGGTACCGAAACAGGTCCCAGGTTCCGCCCATGGCGTCACGCGACTCGAGGACTACGTAGGTCTTTCCCGGGCATTTACGTTCGAGATGGCAGGCCGCGCCGACGCCCGACAGGCCAGCGCCGACGATCAGGACGTCGAAGTACTCGGTGTTCACAGGCACAGTCTAAACGACCCGGCCCGTGGTATGAATACGAATACATTTCTTTGACTGTGGGGCCCGGGACTCCTACGGTTACAGGGAAAACAAACATTCGAGTGAGGGGAGATGTCAGTGTCGTCAATGACCGCCCGCGCGTGCGCGCGTTATGTTCAATTCGTAATTGCTCTTCTTCCGGCCCTGCTTTTCGCGTTTCCCGCGATGGCCAACCACACCGCCCAGCCGGGCAGCGTTGCGCTGGTCGGCAACCTGCAGGACCAAATCGGCTGCGATGGCATCTGGCAGCCCGAGTGCGACGACTCGGAGCTGTCATTCGACGGCTCGGTCTGGTCGGGGACCTTCCTGATCCCGGCTGGAAACTGGGAATACAAGATTGCGCTCAACGACAGCTGGGACGAGAACTACGGCGCAGGCGGCCAGAATGGGGGCAATATCCCGCTTGTACTCGCGGCCGACACGATGGTCACGTTCACCTACGATCACGAGACTCACGAGATCACCGACAGCACGCCACTCGTGCAGCCATCATCCGTGACCATCGCCGGCGACCTGCAATCGGAGCTCGGTTGCCCGGGCGACTGGCAGCCCGAGTGCAGCGCGACGTTCCTGACCTTCGATGCCGGCGATTCCGTCTGGCAGGGAACGTGGAACGTTCCCGCGGGCAACTGGAATTACAAGGCCGCACTCAATGGCAGCTGGGACGAGAACTATGGCGCAAACGCCCAGCGCAACGGCCCGAATATCCCGTTCAGCCTCGGTGCTGCCACCGACGTCAAGTTCTTCTACGACCACGCCAGCAACTGGGTAACGAGCAACCAGAATTCGGTCATCGCAACCGTGCCCGGCAGCTTCCAGTCCCAGCTCGGCTGCCCCGGCGACTGGCAGCCCGACTGCCTGCGGAGCTGGCTGCAGGACACGGACGGCGACGGCATCTACAGCTTTGCGACACGTGACATCGCGGCGGGCTCGTACGAAGCAAAAGTCGCACATAACGAGTCGTGGAATGAGAACTACGGCGCCGGCGGCGTTCCCGGCGGCCCGAACATACCGTTTACGGTGCCCAACGACGGCGACCTGGTCGTGTTCACCTACGACCCGGTGACGCACATTCTCGATATCGGCGGGGAATTGCCGAAAGGCGATCTCGGTGAGGCCCGCGCCTACTGGCTGGGAGGAGACACGATCGCCTGGAACAAGCCGGCTGACGCGCAGGTTGCCCTGCACTACAGCGCGGACGGCAGTCTTGCTAACACGAAAGACGGCATCGAGGGCGGCAGCTCGATCGACCTCGCGCGCGACGGCGTCGTCGACGGCGCGATCGCGGAGAAGTTCCGGCACCTGGCCGGCCTGCCCGTCTACCGGATCGGCGCTGCCGACGTCGGCATGGTTCCGCAGATACTCAAGGGCCAGTTCGCGGTCGGCGCGAAAGACTCGGGGGGCGAACCGCTCGATGCGACTGCGTTGCAGCCGCCCGGCGTGCTCGACGAACTCTACACCTATGACGGTGAGCTTGGCGTGACGTTCAATCACGGCGTGCCAACGATTCGCGTGTGGGCGCCAACCGCAAAATCGGTCAAGCTGCACCTGTTTGACGATTCGGACAATGCCAGCGGACCTGCCGCGATCATCCCGATGAACGAGGCCGCGTCGACCGGCACCTGGTCCACGACGGGCGACCGGAGCTGGGACCGCAAGTACTATTTGTTCGAGGTCGAGGTCTTCGTGCGCACGACGGGTCAGGTCGAGAACAACCTCGTTACCGATCCGTACTCGGTGAGCCTTTCGATGGACAGCAAGCGCACACAGATCGTCAATCTCGAGGACCGCGATCTCAAGCCGTGGCGCTGGGACCGCATGCGCAAGCCCAGACTGAAAGCGCCCGAAGACATCGTGCTCTACGAACTGCACGTGCGCGACTTCAGCATCGGTGACAACACCGTGCCCGAATTCATGCGCGGCACGTTCAAAGCGTTTGCCTGGCCGTTCTCCTGGGGGGCGCACCACCTGCGACAGCTGGCCCGCGCGGGTATGACGCATGTGCACGTCTTGCCGGCGTTCGACTGCGCGACGATCCCGGAAGACCGGTCGATGCATGCGACGCCCGGAGACCTGAGCGGCTACGCACCGAACGGTGAAGAGCAGCAGGCGGCTATCGACGCGATTCGCGACGACGACGGCTTCAACTGGTGCTACGACCCGTTCCACTACACGGCGCCGGAAGGCAGCTATGCAACGAATGCCGACGGGCCGCAGCGCATCTATGAGTTCCGCCAGATGGTTGCCGGCCTGAATCGCGCGGGCCTGCGTGTCGTCATGGACGTCGTGTACAACCACACCAGCGAAAGCGGCCAGGGCCAGAAATCGGTGCTCGACAGGATCGTGCCCGATTACTACCACCGCCTGACCAACGCGGGCTACGTCGAAAACAGCACCTGCTGCGCAAACACGGCCACCGAGCACAACATGATGGAGAAGCTGATGCTCGACTCGCTGCGCACGTGGGCAACAGCGTACAAAGTCGACGGCTTCCGCTTCGACCTCATGGGTCATCACACGAAAGCCAATATCGAGAAGGCCCGTGACATGCTGCAGTCGTTGACGCGCAAACACGACGGCGTGGACGGCAGCGACATTTACCTGTACGGCGAAGGCTGGAACTTCGGCGAAGTCGCGAATGACGGTCGCTTCATCCAGGCCACCCAGATCAACATGGGCGATAACACGGGTGTCGGATCGTTCAACGACCGCATCCGTGACGCCGTGCGCGGTGGCGGACCGTTCGATCAGGGCGAGGACCATGTC
>JAAUXY010130313.1_pt1 | contig 14487 bp, 8 predicted proteins | sample 7278121 | NCBI WGS metagenome assembly JAAUXY01 (sample SAMN14350117, study PRJNA611818) | marine sediment metagenome | isolation source: surface marine sediment (1.8m) | place: French Polynesia: Moorea | collected 2018-08 | reverse complement strand
GGCCTGTAGAAAATTCGACATCTTCCGCCCAAGGCGCGAAATCGAATTTCGTCCCGTCGCTCCATTTGAAGTCTTGCGGGCTGCTGGCGCCGCCTTGTGCGCCGAGCCAAACGGGGACGTCTATCTCGAAGCGACGCACCAGCTCGGCAAGAACGCGTTCATCGTGCAGGCTGGCCAGAACGCCCTTGCGTGAGTTTCGTACGGTACGCGTTGCGACCGCGTTGGCATGCGCCCAGTCGACCCCGCCTTCCACGAGCACGAGATCGTAGAGTCGGCCGTTGATCTTGCTCACCAGCGGTTCATGATGTCGAACCGACGCACGAAAAACATCGACGCTTCGGCCGCTGATGGTAAGCGCATCGGGAGTCAGCCCGTTCTGCTTTTCTCTCGTCACGCGCATCACGATTCGTTGGCGCGAGTCGAAGTCGTTGCCGGCAGCAAGGCGTTCCTCTCGACCAGCGAGCCCGTGACCCTCGAGTTCTACGGCTAGCCGCCCATCAGGTGTTCGGAAGCGGTAGTCCACCTCGACAAAAAGCCGATCCGCCAGCATCGAGGCGGGCGCGAGGCGTTGCGAGAGCACCGCGTCCTGCTCCAGAAAGCTGGCGAACGATTCGCCGGTGTGCGTGCCGCCTGACATGATTCGCTGAATGTACTGAGTCCGATCAGAGAATTCGTTGGAACCCAGCTCTCCCATCGCGTCTGACCAAGCGCCTGCGAACTGACCCATGTCTTCGGCGGCGCCTGTTTGCGCGCTACTGAGACATGCCTCGTCACATCCGGCGGGGAGCTCGGGCAGAGTCGGCGCGGCGCCCATTTGCTCACTCACCATGCGTTCGTACAACACGTCTTGGAAAGGCATTTCGTCCTCGCCGTTCGCGAGCAGGCACGGAGAAGCACCCGGGGCGTTTGTCGTTTCGGTGCGGCCGCTTTCACGCGTGGTTATTTCCAGCAACCGCGCTGCCGCGGTTTGCAACCTACGTAAGGCGACCCGGTTCGGTTCCTCGCAGCGCCGGCAACTTCGTTGCGCACGGGCCAGGTCATCGACGATTCGGCTCACCGTGCGTGTCGTTTCTTGCTGCCCTGTGTCAGTGTTCAGTGCGAGGGTTCTTTCCTGAGCGCGTCGGAGTTCCTGCGCGGCTCGTCTCGGCAATGCGTTGCTGCCCAGCGCTTGTCTGATGCTGTCATTCATCTGACCCAGCACGGTCACAAGGCTCCCGCGTGTAACCGCGGGCAGCTCTGGTGTCGCTGCGCAGTCTTGCGACTGTTTCGGTTGCCAGGCGCCTGTCGGCGGGAACGTGCCGCGTTCGGCCGGATCAAGGAAAGCATCGATAAACATGTGCAGGTCGTCAGGCACCGAGCTCTTCACGACGTCAGCATAGTCTTCGAGCTCGCGGGCGATACGAACGAGCCCACGCGATTGATTGAAGTCGTGGTCCGCTACAAATTCGCGTTGCAGGTGCTGGCCGGCCGGCGAGATCACTAGATCGGATTCCAGCTCTACCGTTAGTAACGGACCAGGACCACCGCATTCCGCCGGCGTTCGTCCGAGCTCGCCCGATGCGTCTTCATCGAGCGTCCTGAACCAACCGTCGGAGTCCGGAATCGTCGCTCGAGCATCGTCGCCCAGCATGAGTCCCAACGCAGAAACGTTGCGCATGGTGAGCTGATTGACAGGGAGAAAGCCGGCCTCCAAGCGGTCGAGCACGCCGCGGCCTCCGGTCCCCACCCAGAAGTGGTTCTGGAAGTCGTCATGAGTTGTCGGCGGGACCGCGCCGCCGAATACTCGACGCAACGGACTCGGGCGGTTTGCGAGCGACGGCATCTCGTCGACGAGGAAATCCTCGCGGTCGTGACCGATAGGTAACCCGACGACATGGCTGGCTACGCCTCCCAGCGGCATCCCGAGGGCGATAAAACCGGTGATCTCGACCGCGGGCTGCAGCGGCAAGGCCTGCGACGGCAACGACGCGAAGCCCGACGACAGGTCGACGTTGCCGACGGCCTCGACGGCAGGGTCACCGGTGAGGAATCCGGCCTTCGCCCAGGGACGGCAGCTGTCGCCGTTCCCGCAGGAGTCGCCGCTTGCGGGCAAGAACGACGCATCGATCGCGTCCAGCAGCGTCATCGAGACCCGCGCGTTGTAGCCGAGTTCGGTGGTGGTGAGCAATCGAAGCGCTTCGCTCATGACCGTGGTGCCGCGGCTGTGTCCAATCACGTCAACCAACACCTGGCCACACTGCTGCGTGTCCATCCTGGCCCGTGCAACGGCGAAATCGATGGCCGCGGCCAGGTCGGCGGATGCTGCCGCCGATCCGATCGCGCCGCGGGACACCCCCCATCCTTCGACCAACGTTGCGGCACCCGCCATCAGAAAGCGCGCCAACGCACCGCGATTGGGGATGGGAATGATGCAGTCCGGCATGGTCGAGGTGATGGGATAGAGCGATGGAATGAACATGAACGCAACCGCGTCCCCATACTCCTTCGGTCGGAAATCGGGCCCGAAGAAGAACATGTTGGCGACCTCTGGCCCCTGCGCGAGCAGCATCAGCGCAGCCATGTTCTCGAAACAAGTTGGCGCAGGGACCTGCATCGACGCGATCCAGAGGGCGCGGCCGCCGATCTGCGCGGCGGCGCCGTCCGTGGTGGAGTCCTCCCAGTGACCGTTCACGCCGATGAACCCGACGGGTGGCAACGCAGGCGACGAGCCGGTACTCGGGAGTTCGTTTAGACGGCGCTGTAGGTTGATCGAATCGATCTCCGCCTGGAGGGCTTGCGAGAAGTCGTCGAGTTCCTGCACGTGTTCAACCGGAAATCCGTCCGGTGCGCAGCCAGGCAGCTCAACCCCGAGCTCACCGGCGGCGGAGCAACCGCCGCGATGACCGTGAGTGGACACGGTGATGAACGTGGCTTCGGGGAGAGGGCGGCCCGGAACAATGATCAAACGCGATCCGCCGGCATCGACCAGGACGACGTCCAACGCGTCGTCCGAATTGAAGTGACCGACAGCCATGTCGACGATGTTGAGCTCGCCGCTCTCGGTGGTTATGACGACAGGCGGAGAGGACGGCGTCATGGTGGGCGACGCGGGACGCGGCAGCGGCCGGTCTCGGAACGCGTGCAGCTCCGCGACGCGATCGCTGATCGGAACGACGGCGAGGACGTCCTCGCGTCCATCGGAAGTGCCATCAGGCAGAGCGCCGAGATCCGCGACGGTAATCAATCGGCGTCTCAGGACGGCAGGCGACGCAACGGTTGCTATCGGGCTGAATCCCCCGGGGCCTGTTGGGGTCCGGTTAGCAATGGTAATTGCGGCCTGGTTTACCGGTACGCGGCCGATGGCGGCGACGCTGTTCTCGAAAATCGTATTCCGGAAATCAATCTTCGCCACATCGAGCGGGACCAGGCCGTCGAACTGTTCGAAGTCGTAGGTTTCTTCGATCTGGAAACCGAGTGTATTCCCGCTTTGATCGCAGCCGATAGCATTGGGAGGGCAGTCATCGGTCAGCCCATAGACCCGCAGCCCGGAGGTGATATCGCAGTTGGTGTTATCCGGAGCGCACCATCGATTACCGGCCACGATCTTCAATGGATCGTGTTGGAAGATGGCGCCGGTCACGTTTGGACTGTTCCAGACACTCGCATCCGCGATGATCGAGAAGCTCGGGTCTTCTCCAGGTCCGATGCACAGCAACCGATCGTCGCACTCGCGCGACCGGATCGCGAGCACGCGTGTCCTGTTTTCACCGAACGCAACGACCGCGGGTGTGTTTGAGTCTGAGTAGAGAGTGGTTTCCAGGTCCAGCGCAGTGCCGCCGCCAACGATGCTGTCTATGGGATCGCGATCCCGCAGCGGTTCCAGGTTACTCGCGGCACCGCTGCCTTGGAAACCGTCCGCCACCTGATAGAGCCGTACGACGCCATCCGCGAATGCCACGATGAATGGTGGTTTGTCCCCGTCCGAGAGCGTCGTGATCGATGCTCGACTCCAACCTTCATCCGGCCCGTCCAGATCTGCGATGCGTTCCGCCGTATTCGCGTCTAGCCCGAGGAATCCGTCCACCGGCCGATTTTCAAGCAGATGTAGGCCCTCGTTGGTAAACACGACCAGGTCGTGAAAGCGGTCTCCGGCACCGTCGCGGTCGAGGTCGACGACCGCTACCGCCGCGGGCATAGCGGACAGTGGCAAGGAGATGGGCGTGTCGAATCTGAGTTCGCCTGTGCGGTGCAGGAGCGTCATCTCACCCGCGAAGGGCATCGGCGTGAATCGCGCATGTGCGTCGACGAGACTTAGAATGATGATAATGAAGCCCACGGCTGCGCGCTTCATAGAAACCCTTACCTGGTCGCATTCGATCATCGCTGCCATCTCCCCTGGCGGATCCCGCCCGCGTGAGTCCATGACCCGACCCACGGCCGAAACGGAAAAAAGACTCCCAGCACTATTAGCGATTGTGTTCCATGCGAGCGTTGTCCGCAACGGGCGTGTGGCCGCAGTATCCGGGACAGCTCGGGATATCGCTGGATACCCGTATGGTGTTCCCAGCAGGGAAGATGCCAGCTCATGGTGGTCGCTAGTGACAAGTTAGGCCGGACGGCTCTTTAGTAGGGCGTAGAGTGGCGGAAATCGGAAGCGTCAGCTTTTGGGTGAACACACATTTCGCAGATCACTGACCGAACATCGCTTTGAACGCCGCAAGCATTTCCTGTTCTGAGACGTCTTTCAGGCGAGTTGCAATGATCCAGTGGTGTCCGAACGGGTCACGGATGCGTCCCGCACGGTCACCATAGAATTGGTCCGCCAGCGGGTATATTTCCTGAGCACCCTCTTCGATTGCCCGGCGAAATACCGTATCGGAGTCTGCGACGTGCAAATCAAGTACGACGGATGTTCCTTTGAGACTCGTTGGGCTTGTCGAGCCTATGCTGGGCATCTCATCCGCGAGCATCAACCGAGTGCCCGCGATCTCGATCTCGGCATTCATACAAGTGCCGTCAGGCGCCACCAACCGTGCACGAATCTCCTTCGCGTCGAACACTCGCTCGTACCAGGCGATCGCATCGCCGGTATTTGCAACTTGAAGGTAAGCCGTAATTCCGCGCATTTCGTATGCCCCTCTGGCAGATCCGTCAGTGCTATACCCTGATTCCCGGCTGCTAGACGTTTAGATACCGCACAAAATCCGGGACAACCAGGATACGCTCTTCTAATGATGTCATGAGTGCCTTGGATTTTTCCCATTGCTGTTTAACATCGCCACTTCCGACATAAAACAAGCCGTATAAAAGGTCGCCCTTTCTGGAATAAACAGCTCTGTCTTCGCCTTGAGCGTACATCTGTGGAAGGACCCTGTTGTCCAGGCCCCTGTAAGCGGCTCGAATCTCCTCGTCGCCGCCAAACAGCGTCTTTTGAATGTGACCATATCTCGCTTTTCCAGGGCCACTAACATGCATTAACAGTTGGCCGTCAGCAGTCGCAATATAGATACCTTCAAGGTCCTCGTCGCTGGCAAGTTTGCCTAGAGCTGTTCGTAATGCATCCATATCAGTTATGCAGTCAGGTTGCGCCGACCGTTCGAGTGCCACAGTGTGCACAGAAGGAGGCGCGACTAGTACGAAGCAATTGGCCGCATGACGTGCATTCAGGGCCCCAATCCGACAAGCGGTGGCGGAAGATGCACTGGAAGCGAGGTAATCGGCAGCCTGTCATCTCAAAGTACTTGTCAAGGGCCTTTTCAATTGCGGCTTCACGAATAGCAACAAGGTCGCTTTCCGTCTTGTAATCAACCTCATCTCGTCGGACAAAGGTTCGTCGAACATACGGAGCGAACTCCGTCCACTGATTTTCGTCAAGAAACGGAACGTCTCTTTGACATCGCCAACAAAAATAGACGTTCGACGACATAACCGTAGTAACTGCGGCGGCGAATGCTATCCGGTGAAGTATAGCGCCGAATGCACTGGCTTCAGTCAGATCGCGTCAAGACAAGGACTTTGAACTTGGACCACACGTTTTCGGCAGGCCCATCGAAGATCCGCTTCTCGCACCACATGCAAGGGTACAGCGTTTGATCTTGCCAATAGTAGGGCAGCGTGCCGTTGCCCATTTCAGGATGGTCCCGTTCCCAGATTCCGGCTACGAAGTTGGACTCGATGACTTTGATGAGATACGCACCGAACTCAATTGCGACGCCTTTCAGCCCCGAGTCGTCCTGAGACCGTTTATAGTCGCGATGGATTTCAGCCAGAATAGTTTCAACATGCTTTACGGATCGCGTCGAGAAATCCAGATTCTTCCCGGATGCATCACCGATTTTCGCGGCTTGATCCACAAGATAGTCGCGAAGCTCGACGAGCTCCGGGGATGTTTCGGTGCCGTTCTTTGGCTCTGCGCTTCTGCGGATTCGTTCAGCGTGAAGCTTGTCCCTTTCGTCCCGCTTCTTTACCCAAGTCGGATCTGACTCCAGCTTCTGCATTAGCTCGCGCGCAGTTATCCGTTTTCGCCTTCGCTTTGTCATGCGGCCTGATTTTCGCTCTTAAATGCCTGGGCGGTCGGGATCAACCGGAAGCGGACGTTCCCAGTCGTCAATTCGCCGGTAGTATTCCCTGAAGTCCCATTCTGAGCCTTGCGTAGTATTTGGTTCGGTAGCCGGAATTTGATGTCTCAGTCAGGCGTGCCGTTCTTTGCCGGCCGCAAGCCGGTCCTCTATCTCCTGGAAGAACGACTCGAATTCGTAATCGCTCTCAAACTGGTGTCTCGGCAAAAGGCAAAAGATGTACCCGGACAGCTCCACGACGATCATTCCGGCGAATATTTTTGCTTTCCCGATGCTCCCCCAGCGCGTAATGGAATTAGTCGATTCTGTAACGTATCGAAATCCTTCATCCTCGATGAAATACTCTGTATTTCCAATCAACCCGTTGTGCTTTGCGCCCGCCAGAACGAAGACCAGTACGGCTGCATACCAGAAAACGAACGCTGCGATTGCCTGAAGAAATGTCGTCAATAACATCGCGGCACTCCATTCAAATGTCGCACTACTGTCGCTTCCCGACCATTGCAGGTAAAGCATGATCGCCCATATGACAAGAAGCACCCGCAGATAGGTTCCGATTCTTGGCAGCACGAATAGGTTGTACTTCACCAGGTCACGACGGGAAAGATGGACACGTTTTGAAATCAGGAAAGTACTCCAGGGGGGCTCGTTTACCTCAGCGTGTGACGTCTAGCCAGCGAATCCTTCTCCCTCGCCGGTTTCTGCACAGCGGATCAATCGGCTATCGAGTACTGCCGCCTGACGATGCTTCACGGCGATCCGATAGTCCGGATCGGTGACCATTTCCAGAAACGCGCCCGCTGTCGGGTAGCGGGCGACGAAAACCAGGTCCCAGTGCTTGTCCGTCGGACCGATCAGCATGTTCTCCGGTTTGCCTCGCCATATGATCTTGCCGCCGACTCGGCGGAAGACAGGGCCGCTCTCCCGGCCGTACGCGGCATAGGCTTCCTCCCCGGTGGCCTCGCGCCCGTCCTCGTAAGCTGCTTTATCACGGAAGCGCAGGAAGTTGAGCATCATCACCGGCTCGTCGCGCGGCAGCGCCTTGAAAGCTTCGAACTGGTCGCGTTCTGGATCTATGTAGAAGGACATGGTCGCCCGCCTTGTTGTTGAATCAGGGCCAGAATAACAAACGCCCAACTTCGTGATACAGTCCGCGCGTGACTCTATCGATCCCTGATTTTTCGAAAGTAAGGGTCGTCATCGCGGGCGACGTGATGCTCGACCAGTACCTGTTCGGCGGCACGAGTCGGATTTCCCCGGAAGCGCCCGTACCCGTGGTACACATCCACGAAACGGACGATCGACCCGGCGGCGCAGCAAACGTTGCCGTCAACCTCGCAAGTCTCGGTGCGTCGACCTGCCTCGTCGGCGTTGTCGGCAATGACGCGCCTGCCGACACACTGGAACGAATTCTCACGGAAAAGGGCATCGACTGCGATTTCGAGCGTGTTGAGGATCGGCCGACCATTACGAAGACGCGAGTACAGAGTCGTGGTCAGCAGCTCATACGTCTCGACCAGGAGAACGCTGCCGCGTTGCCCGGCGATTCGATGCTACAGGCACTGGGCGCTTCGCTCGACGGTGCCGGCGCCGTCGTTTTGTCGGACTACGGGAAGGGTGCCCTCACCGATGTCGCGGCGATGATCGCGCTTTGTCGCAAAAAGGGTGTCCCGGTGCTTGTCGATCCGAAGGGAACCGACTTCGAAAAGTATCGCGGCGCGTCATTGATCACTCCGAACCAGACTGAATTCGAGGCCGTTGCCGGTGCGTGTCACAACGACGACGATCTCATCAGCGAAGCGCGCGACCTGGTCGAGCAGCTGGAACTCGATGCGCTACTGGTTACGCGCAGCGAAAAGGGCATGCTGCTTCTCGAAGCGGGCGGCGAGCCTGTTCTGCTCGGAACGCAGGCCCGGGAGGTCTACGACGTGACGGGTGCGGGCGACACTGTTATTGCCACGCTGGCCGGCGCCCTGGCGACAGGGCAGGATCTTCCTGCATCGGCGGCACTTGCGAATCTGGCTGCCGGCCTTGTCGTTCGCAAGATCGGTGTTGCGACGGTCACGCCTTCGGAAATGCGCGTCGCACTTCACCAGCGTGGGCAGGGCGGCCGAGGACTCGTTGCTGCGCAAGAGCTTCCGGGCATGGTCGCGGAGGCTCGCGAACGAGACGAGCACATTGTCATGACGAACGGTTGCTTCGACGTCTTGCACGCAGGTCACGTCGCCTATCTCGAGGAAGCGAAGAGCCTCGGCGACCGTCTGATCGTTGCGGTCAACGACGACGATTCGGTGCGACGGCTAAAAGGGGACTCGAGGCCGATCAACGCGCTGCAGGATCGCATGCTCGTGCTCGCGGGCCTCGCAGCCGTTGACTGGGTCGTGCCGTTTTCAGAGGACACACCCGCGGACCTGATAGCCAGCGTTCTACCCGACGTTCTGGTCAAGGGCGGCGACTATCGCGCCGATGAAATAGCAGGCGCAAAGGAAGTTCTCGGAAACGGCGGCGAGGTCCGCATACTCTCGTTCCGCGACGGTCACTCATCCACCCGAATCATCGACCGGATGCGCGACTGAAACCGCGTGCAGTTTTTCTATAATCTCCTGACCTGGATTCTCTTGCTGCCGTTCTCGGCGTACTGGGTGCTCCGCGGATTCGCGAATCGCGCGTACTGGAGCAAGCTGGGCCAGCGCTTTGGTTTCGGCTTTCCCCAGTACGAACGATGCATCTGGCTTCACGCTGTGTCCGTAGGCGAAGTTCAGGCCGCGTTGCCGTTGGTTCGCGAACTGATGCGGCGGTTTCCTGACCGGGATGTGCTCGTGTCAACGGTGACGCCGACCGGAGCTGCGCGCGTTGAGGCGCTTTTCGGGGACTCGGTCGGGCATTGCTACATTCCGTTCGAGATACCGACCGCGGTCAACAGCTTTTACCGCTCCGTGAATCCCGAAATCGCATTGATCATGGAGACGGAAATCTGGCCGAACCTTTATCGCGGAAGCGGCATTCGGCATATCCCGCTCGTGCTCGTCAGCGCCCGAATTTCACCGAAGTCGGTGCCCGGCTATCGCCGTCTGCTGCCCTTGTTCCGCGAGACGCTGTCCCACGGAATCATCATTGCGGCGCAAAGCCAGGCTGACGCCGATCGATTCCTTTCGCTGGGCGCCAGTGAGGCGCGCACTCGTGTTACCGGCAACATCAAATTCGATATCCAGCTGGACGACGATCTTGCCGAGAAGGGCACGGCGATCCGCCACGAAGTCTTTGGCAATCGACCGACCTGGATAGCGGCCAGCACGCACAGTGGCGAAGAAAAGCTCGTGCTGAAAGCCCACCGGCAACTCCTCGAACAACACCCCGATCTGCTGCTCGTGCTCGTGCCCCGCCACCCGGAACGCTTTGGCCAGGTCCTCGAGCTCGTGGAAAAAGAGCGGCTCGCCGTGGTCTCGCGCACGGAGCACCGCAGTTGCGACGCGTCAACGCAGGTCTTTCTTGGGGACACTATGGGGGAGCTGCCGATGTTTTATGCAGCGAGCGACATAGCGTTCGTTGCCGGCAGCCTTGTGCCGATCGGTGGTCACAACCTGCTGGAGCCTGCCGCTCTCGAGATGCCGATCATCAGCGGCCCGCACGTGTTCAATGCACAGGAGATTGCCGATATGTTCATTGAACAGGATGCCTGCCGCATTGTTAACGACTGGCAGGAATTGGCGGGCACGGTGGGCGAATTACTGGACGACGCGGCGACGGCCCGCAGGATTGGCCACAACGCCTACGGCATCGTAGAGGCAAACCGTGGCGCCATGCACAAACTGCTCGTGCTGCTGGACCCGCTTCTCGGCCAGGTCCGATAAAAAGGCCTTACTCGGTCGCTTCCTGTTCTTGCGCTTTCGCCGCTTCTTCTTCGGCGAACTGCTGTTCAGGCGTTTTGCGCTCCTCGAGGAACGGTTCCAGCGCCTCGAGATCCTGCACCTGCAGATTGCCCGCAGCCTGCTTCAGACGCATGACGTTCAAGAGATAGTCGTAGCGACTCTGGCGATACTGCGTGATTGCCTGGAACAGCTGGAACTGGGCATTGAGCACGTCAACGATCGTACGCGTGCCCACCTCGAATCCCGCCTCGGTCGCTTCGAGCGCGGTCTGGTTAGACTCGACGGCACGTTCCAGCGCGTTGACGCGCGAGATTTCGGATAAGACACCGAGGTAGGCGTCGCGTGCCTGGCGTTCCGTTTCGCGAGTCACGCGCTGCAGATTCTCGCGTGCGGCTCGGTGCAGATACACGGCTTCGCGAACTCGAGACGAGGTGGAACCGCCAGCGAACAGCGGCAGGTTAAACTGGATGCTGATACTGTCGCTCGGGTTGGTTACGCTGTCGCTGAAACTGCCAAACGGGGTGATCGTGTCCTGGTCGGACGTGTCTTCGCGGGTATTTGCGACGAGTTCTACACTCGGGTAATGACCGTTGCGGCGAAAGGAAATCTCGTCTCTCGCCAGCTGTTCGTCAATGCGACTGGACACAAGGGCGAGGTTCTGGCTCAGCGCCAGGTCGATCCAGGCCGCTTCCCCGGTCGGGTTCGGGGTGTTTAGCGGCAGACCGGGTCCCGGGGCCGCCAGTTCCGACACGTACTCGCCGGTAATCTCCCGAAGAAATTCGCGCGCCGTGGCGAGTGCACGTTTGGCGGCAATTTCGTCGGCGACGGCCGAGTCGAACGCGGCCTGCGATTCCTGCACGTCGGTGATCGCGATCAGTCCGACATCGAATCGCTGCTTGGCCTGTTCGAGCTGGCGTGCGATGGCATTCCTGTTGGCGTGTCTCGCGAGCAGCCGGTCCTCCGCGCCCAGCACGTCGAAGTAGCTTTGCACGACGCGAACGATCAGGTCCTGCTGCGCGGCTTCGCGGTCGGCCTCGGCCTTCGTAACGAGCTTGTCGGCTCGGCGCAGACCGACGAGCTGGTCCCAGCGAAAAATCGATTGCCTGAGGTTGAACGCCCAGGAATCGGAATCCGTCTCGGTCTCGACTTCCACCGTCACGAGCTCGCCGGTGTTGGGATCGAAAACGCGGCTCGGGCCGGATCGCGTCGAGGTCGTGTAGTCGGCATTGAAGGAGATCTGCGGCAAGTACGCGCCCCTCGCCTGTGGCTTGGCCTCGAGCGCGGCCAGCCTGCGGGCTTCGGCTTCGTGGATGCGGGGGTCGCTCTGCAGCGCCTGCTGATAGATCTCGAGCAGCGTGACCGCGCGGGCCGCGCCGGGCAGGGCGATAGACAAAGCTAATACGCTGATAATTATTAGGTTTTTCATGTATTGAGTTCCGCAGTTAAACAGCCGGAGGGCCGCGGGGAGGTGTTATACTTAACTATATCACTAAATCAGTCATGAACAAGCTCAAAATGCGAACTGAGGCGGTTGTGACCCATTGACGAGCGGCTTGAGCACGGTCTCGAAAACCGATTCGCTCTGCCAGTCATTGTCGCCGGTGCGTTCAACGATCATAGCCTGCATCGTGGGCGCATTGCCTATAACGACAAACAGCAGGCCGCCAGGGTTCAATGCTTCCACGAATCGGGGATCGAAAGTCTCCAGCGAACCCGTGACCGCGATGGCGTCAAATTCGCCGTCCGGGAGCCTGCTGGTGGCATCCATGTTCATGAGCTCGACGTTGCTGATGCCGGTGTCTTCGAGGTTGCGGCCGGCTGCGTCCAGAAAGCCGTCGTGTATATCGATGCTCACGACCGAATCGGCGAGCGTGGCCAGGCAGGCGGTGACGAAGCCCGATCCGGTTCCCACCTCGAGAACGCTTTCGGTACCATCGAGGTCAAGCGCCTGCAGCAGGCGGCCCTCGATCGTTGGCGTCATCATCGACTCGCCGTGGCCGATCGGGATCTCCGTATCTGCAAAAGCGAGGGATTCGTACCCGGCAGGCACGAATTGCTCACGCGGGACACGGGCCAGTACGTCCAGTACGGACGGATCGTAAACATCCCATGCCCGCACCTGCTGTTCGACCATCTGGAGTCGCGCAAAATCACTGTTCATGCTGGATAAGACCTTAATTATGGTGAATCGCCGCAGCCGGCTCATGCTGCTGGGATATGCTTGCAAAACAAACGCATATCAGGCGTGCAATAATAACAAATGATCATTGAATGTCGTCGCCCATAGTCATTGTCGTCCTCGCACTGCTGCTGGTCCTTGCAGTCTTCGCCGGCGTGTTTTTGATGGCCCGGAATCGACGACAGGCGACCCACCTGCGCACCCTTAACGACGAGATGCTGTCCGTCTCGGCGGATGCATCCCTGGGGCGGCGACTGACCATTCCCGAAGATCCGGAGTCGGCACGCATTGCCCACACCGTCAACCGATTATTCGACGCGCTGGGCGAGCGAGACGCGAAGATCCAGGGTCGCGACCGGCTGTTCAAGGATTTCGCGCGGACCCTGCCCGAAATCGTGATGGTGCACGATGAGAAGATCCTGCTCGCCAACGAATCGGCGGCGAGTCTCGTCGGTCTCGAACCTGCGCAGCTGGTTGGTCGCGAAATCGCAGACCTCGTCAAACCGGCGTACCGCGCACTCTTTCGCAAAACTATGGCGAAGCGGCTGGCTGGAGAAAACGTGCCCAGGCGCCTCGAAATCCAGCTGATCAACGGCCAGGAAACCGGGCTGTGGGTCGAGGCCCAGAGCTCGACCATCGAGTTCCACGGCAATCCCGCCATCCTCACGGTCGCTCGGGACGTGAGCCATCGCAAGAGCCTCGAGGTGTCGCTTTCGCGTAGCAAGCGCCAGGCTCAGTACACGCTGGAGTCGATTTCCGAGGGAGTAATCACGACGGATAACGACGGCCGGATCGATTACATGAATCTCGCCGCCGAGACGCTGGTCGGAACGAGCCGGGACGATGCCGCGGGACATCGTGTGGGCGAGTTGTTCACGCTGGTCGACGACGCCGACCGTCGGCCGCTTGGCGACCCCGTGGAGCGCTGCCTTGCCATGCGCCGCAGGGTGAACATGGGGCGGCGCGCGGTCATGCTGAGCCAGGACGGCGAGCACGAGCACTCTGTCGAAATCACGGCATCGCCCATACGTGGTCCCGGCAACAGCATCTCCGGGACTGTCGTCGTGTTCCACGACGTCAGCGAGATTCGCGGCCTCACGCGCCAGATGAGCTATCAGGCAACGCACGACCCGCTAACCGGGCTGATCAACCGGCGCGAATTTGAACGCCGGCTCGACGAGGCCATGGACGCGGCGCACGCCGACGAGGCTGTGCACATGCTGTTCTACATGGACCTTGATCGTTTCAAAGCCGTCAACGACAGCTGCGGGCACCTTGCCGGCGACAACATGCTTCGCGAAGTGGCGGGCCTCATCAAGGACCAGGTCCGCGACTCGGACTACGTCGGCCGACTCGGCGGCGACGAATTCGGTGCGCTGCTGATCGGTTGCCCCATCGACAAGGCGCGCCAGATTGCCGCGGACATCTGCAACGCAATCGCGGACTATCGCTTCGTCTGGAAGGACAAGATCTTCAACGTGGGAATCTCGATCGGGCTCGTGGAGATCTCACACGCGAGCGGCACGATTCAGGATGTAATGAGCGCCGCTGATTCGGCCTGCTACGTCGCCAAGCAGCACGGGCGGGGGAGGGTGCACGTCTATTCGGCCCGTGACGAGGCGATTGCACGCGAGCGTGGCGACATACAGTGGCTCCGTGAACTGCAGGCGGCGCTGCACGAGAATCGTTTCCAACTGGCCGTACAGCCGATCATCGCGATGCGCGGTACGGCGGAGACGGGGCCCGCAGCCGAAGTACTGATCCGGCTGCCGGACGAACGAGGCAAAATCGCGGATACGGCGGAATTCCTGCGTCCCGCCGAGCGTTACCAGCTCATGCCGCAGATCGACCGCTGGGTGGTCAACGCGGCGCTCGTAGCGAT
>JAAUXY010113965.1_pt1 | contig 14491 bp, 12 predicted proteins | sample 7278121 | NCBI WGS metagenome assembly JAAUXY01 (sample SAMN14350117, study PRJNA611818) | marine sediment metagenome | isolation source: surface marine sediment (1.8m) | place: French Polynesia: Moorea | collected 2018-08 | reverse complement strand
GATGGACCTCGTGCCGAACCACTGCAGCAACGAGCTCCGGTGGTTCGTCGATGCGGTCGACGGCCGGCCGGACGGGCCGGAACGGGCTCGGTTCTGGGTGCGCGACGGTCGGCCCGACGGGTCCGGCGACCCGCACGGCGCCCCGCCGAACAACTGGCGGGCGGCGTTCGGCGGGCCGGCCTGGACGCGCCTCTCCCCGACCGACCCGCAGTGGTACCTCGGCACCTTCTCCCCGTACCAACCCGACATCAACCACACCAATGCCGACGTCCAGGCGATGTTCGTCGACGTCATCGAGTTCTGGTTCGAGCGGGGAGTCGACGGGTTCCGGGTCGATGCGATCCGCCCCGTCGGCAAACACCCCGACCTTCCCGACCAGCCGCCGGTTCCCGACGGCACGCGGGCGGTCGAGATCACCTGGCTCAACCCGCACATCAACTTCCGGCCCGAGGGCCACGACGTCTGGCGGTACTTCCGGCGGACGATCGACGGGTACATGGCCAGCCGTCCTGAGCGAGACCTGATGATGGTCGCCGAGGCGTATCTCGTCGGCCGTCCGGAGGTCATCGCCGAGTTCACCCGGCCCGACGAGTTCCACCAGGCGTTCAACTTCGACCTGATGTTGGCCGCCTGGAGCAAGGAGGGCATCGAACAAGCGCTCGCCGACGTGTTCTGGCTCGCCGACCGGGGCGTCCCCCCGTGCTGGGCGCTCAACAACCACGACATCCATCGGATCGTCACCCGCCTCGGCCGCGCCGACGCCCACCACGCCGACTCGCTCGGCGGGAGCAGCCTCTCCCGGTCGACTGCGCCGGTCGACGCGGCGCTCGGACGGCGGCGCAGCCGGGCCACGATCGCGTTCGCGATGGCGATGCCCGGGTCGATCTACCTCTACCAGGGCGAGGAGCTCGGACTCCCCGAGGTGCTCGACCTCCCCGACGACCGCCGTGAGGACCCGGTGTTCCACATGACCGGCGGCGCCGAGGCCGGCCGGGACGGGTCCCGGATACCGATCCCGTGGACGACCGACCCGTCGACCGCCTACGGCTTCTCCGCCCCGCCGGCCGGCGGTGGCGAGCCGGCCCCGCCGTGGCTGCCGCAACCGGACTGGTGGGGCGACCTGGCGCTGTCCGAGCAGGACGGGGTCGAGGGCTCCATGGTCGAGGTGTACCGCGCGCTGATCGCCGCTCGCCGGGACCACGCCGTCCCGCAGCCCGAAACCGCCGAGCTGCTCGACCTCGGGCCAGCGCTGGTCGCAGCTCGCCGGGGCGACCTGATCGCCGTGATGAACGTGACCGGGGAGCCGGTCGCCCTCGACCTCGACCGCGACGAGCTCGCCGGTATCAGGCCGGTCCTCGCCAGCGAACCGGCCGACATGCACACCCCCGGGGTGATCCCGCCGGACTCCACGATCTGGTTGGTGCGCTGAGAAGAGTCCCGCCCAGATTGTCGCTAACGTCCGACCCCGAGTGTTGCTCGCAAGCATCTTCACCGACTTCACGGACTGGATCGATGAGGTCTCGTCCAACTGGTGGTTCCTCGCGATCATCTTCGTCGTCGCCTTCTTCGACTCGATCTTCCCAGTGGTGCCGAGCGAGACGACGGTGATCATCGGCGGCGTCGCGGCCGGCCAGGGCAACCAGACCCTGCTGCTCGTCATCCTGTTCGGTGCGCTCGGCGCCTTCTGCGGCGACAACGTCGCCTACATGATCGGCAACCGGTTCCGCAGCCGGGTGCTGCGCTGGGCCGACCGCAAGCCGAACCGGCGAGAACGCCTCGACGGGGCGGCGCGCCAGATCCGCAAGCGGGGCGGGTTGCTGCTGATCACGGCCCGCTTCATCCCCGGTGGCCGGACCATCCTCACGGTCTCGTCGGGCGTCACCGGCCAGCCCCAGGCCTGGTTCGCCGGGTGGGTCGCCATCGCCGGGGTGGTGTGGGCGACGTATGCGGCCGGCCTCGGTTACATCTTCGGCCAGACGTTCCAGGACAACCACGCACTCGCCTTCTGGCTGGCCTTCGGCTGCGCGTTGTCGATCACCGCCCTGATCGAGTTGATCCGCTGGGCCCGCGACCGCAGCCGGCCGGAACCGCAGCCCGAGGCGGTCACCGAGCCGGTGAACGACTGACCCGAGGTCAGGCCCCGCCAGTACGCTGCGATCGATGATCGCAGTGGTCCCGGTTCGCAGCGGTGTGTTGCCGGCCGGCGCCGACGAGGCGATCGCCGAATGCGGGGGGCGGGTGCTGATCGCCGGTTCCGGGACCGTTGCCGTCGAGCTGGCCGGTATCGCGACCGAGGCCACACTGGTCGAGCTCGGCGAGTTCGCCGCCGGCCGTTGGGCAGCGACGCTCGCCCCGATCCTGGCAGCGGCGACCGGAGCCGAGGTCGTCGTGCTGCCTGCCTCACCCGACGGGCGCGATCTCGCACCCCGCCTCGCCCACGAGCTCGGACGGCCGCTGTTCGCCGGCGCGACCGAGATCTCGACCGGGCGGGTGCGCGTGGCGCGCCGCGGCGGGCGCGACCTGGTCGAGCACGCGATCGACGGCCCGGCCGTCGCCACGCTGCAACCGGGCGTGCGCGGCGTGCAGCCAACAGAGGCGCCCGCCGACGTCGCCGTCACCGACATCGGCGCGGATGCGGCGTCGGGTGGATCGATCGACGCCGTCGTCGTCGAGGTGCAGCCGCCCGACGTCACGACGATGGACCTCGCCGAGGCCGCCCGCATCGTGGGCGGCGGCGCCGGGCTCGACGACGCCTCGCGCTTCGAGCAGCTCGAGCGGTTCGCCGAGGCGGTCGGGGCGACCACCGGCGCGACCAGGGTCGTCACCGACCGGTCCTGGGTCCCCCACGAGCGGCAGATCGGCACGACGGGCGTGGTCGTCGACCCCGAGCTCTACCTGGCGTTCGGGATCAGCGGGGCGGTCCAGCACACCGCCGGTCTCGGCGACCCAGAGCACGTCGTCAGCGTCAACACCGACCCGCACTGCCCGATGATGCAGCTGTCCGACCTGGCGGTGGTCAGCGACGCCAACGCCGTGCTCGACGAGCTGCTGGACGCGCTGGCCGGCGCACCGGCTCCGGGAGGTTGAGGAGATGCGCCCCGCCGCGGACCCCGACCGCTCCCGCATCGTCGACCACGCTGTTCCCGACGTCGACGTGATCGTTGTCGGCGCCGGTCCCGCCGGTTCCCTGGCGGCGACGGCGGTCGCCCGCGCCGGGCGCTCGGTGGTCCTGCTCGAACGGGGCCCTTTCGCGGGATCGAAGAACATGTACGGCGGTGTCGTCTACCCCCGCATCCTCGACGGCGTGCACCCGAACTGGTGGGACGAGGCGCCGATCCAGCGGTGGGTCACCCGCCGGTCGACGATGTTGCTCACCGACGACCAGGCGCTGACCGTCGACTTCCGCAGCGGTGCCTGGGGGCGCCCGCCGTACAACGGAGCCACCGCCTACCGCCCCGACTGGGACCACTGGCTCGCCGGGCTCGCGGAGGCCGACGGCGCCCAGCTGCTCTGCTCGACCACGGCGACCGGGCTGCTGCGCGACCGCAGCGGCGCCGTCGTCGGCGTGTCGACGGACCGCCCGGACGGCGACCTGCGGGCGAGGGTCGTCATCGCCTGCGACGGGGTGAACAGCTTCCTCGCCAAGCAGGCCGGCCTCTACGGTGAAGTCGACGCGGCGAACTACACCGTCGGGGTGAAAGAGACGATCGGGCTCCCGAAGGACGTGATCGACGAGCGCTTCGGCGTGCGCGGCCGGGAGGGCACCGACATCGAGATCCTCGGCGGCACGGGTGGCGTCAACGGTGGGGCGTTCGTCTACACCAACCTCGAGTCCCTGGCCGTCGGCGTCGTGCTCAAGCTGCCGACGCTGAGCGCCCAGGAGCGGCGGCCCGAACAGATCATCGCCGGGCTCAAGGCCCACGCCGCGATCGCCCCGCTCGTCGAGGGCGGCGAGGTCAAGGAGTTCTCCGCCCACGTCATCCCCGAGGCCGGGCTGGCGATGATGCCGAGGATGACCGGCGACGGGATTCTGGTGGCCGGCGACGCGGCGGCGATGTGCCTCGCCGCTGGCATCTGGTTGGAGGGCGTCAACTTCGCGATGGCGAGCGGGCTCTACGCCGGTGAGGCCGCCGTCGAGGCGCTGGCGGCCGAGGATGCGTCGGCGGCCGGCCTGGCGGGCTACCAGCGGCGGCTCGACGACACGTTCGTCCTGCGCGACCACCGCAGGCTGCGCCGGGTGCCGTCGCTGGTGCTCTCCGACCGCGTGCAGCACCTCTACCCGCAGCTCACGGCGAACGTCGTCGAGCGCATGTTCCGGGTGGACAACCCGGCGCCGAAGCCGGGGTTGCGACGGATCGTCGCCGAGGAGCGACGGCGGGCAGGGGTGAAGGTCAAGGACCTGGCCCGCGACGCCTGGGACGGCCTCCGGAGCTTCGGATGAGCGACCTCGGCCAAGTGCGTTCCTGGGCGGCCAGGACGAGCGCCGCCCTCCGGCGGTCCCGTGCACACCCTGCCGGCGAGGGAAGCGCCGGCGAAGTGCGGAAGCTGGACGCGAGCGGAGGCACAGGACGTGCGGCAGCGAGCCAACCAGAATGGCCCGAGCGGTCGTTCGAGGAGCTGATCGGCTCGACGCGGTTCGACGTGCACTCGAGGGCACACATCGTCGTCGACGACTCGGTCTGCCGGACGTGTCCGAGCCGGGAGTGCATCGTCGCCTGCCCGGCGAAGCTGTTCGTCACGACCGCCGACGGCGGCATCCTGTTCAACTACGAGCAGTGCTTCGAGTGCGGCACCTGCTACCTGGTCTGCAACAACGAGGGCGCGATCACGTGGACCTACCCCGAGGGGGGCCACGGGGTCGTGTTCCGCCAGACGTGAGGTTGGCGTGAAGGTCGCCGTCTGCTGGAAGTACGTGACCGTCGGCGGGCCGTTCGACGGTGGCGACGCCGCCGACGACACCCGATGGTCGGGCGTCTCGCCGGCCGACGAGGCGGCGCTGGAGATCGCCCTGTCACTGCGCGACGCCACCGCGGCGACGGTCACCGTCGCCGCGCTCGGCCCACCGGCGGCCGACGACGTGCTGCGTGCCGCAGCGGCGGTCGGCGCCGACCGGGTCGTGCGGATCGACGCACCGACGACGCTCGACAGCTCCGCGGTCGCCGAGGCGCTCGCCGGCGCACTGCGGGAAAGTGATCTCGTGTGGTGCGGCGACTACTCGCTCGACCGCGGCACGGCTTCGGTGCCGGCGTTCCTCGCCGCCCATCTCGGCGCCGCGCAAGCGCTCGGGCTCGTCGGTGTCGACCTCACCGGGTTCGAGCCGGGCGCTCCGCTGCGGGTCGTCCGGCGCCTCGACGGCGGCCGGCGGGAGCTGCTCGACGTCGCCACACCAGCCGTGCTCTCCGTCGAGGGTGCGGTGGCGACGCTGCGCCGTGCCGGTCTGACCTCGGCGCTGGCGGCGCGGGAGACGGCGATCGAGGTCATCCCCGGCCCGCGACCCGACCCCGATGCACCGGCAGGAGTGGTGAAGCCGTACCGTCCTCGCGCCCGGGCGCTGGCCGCTCCGGCGGGAGGGACCCTCGCCCGGGTGCGTGACATCCTCGACGTCGGCCACGACACCGGCCACGCCGAGACCGTCACCCTCGACCCGCCCGAGGCCGCCGCGCGCATCCTCGCCCAGCTCCGCGAGTGGGGGTACCTCGACCCGGACGCGTGATCCCCTAGCGGCCGCGCATACGCTGTGCGCACCTTGATCACGCGATCGGGTCGGGCATGATGGGCCGGTGCGATTGGGCGAGGCGACCTGGCAGGAGGTGCGGCGCGCCGCCGCACAGGGGCCGAACGCGGACGGGACGCTGTCGCCGATCGTGCTGATCCCGGTCGGCTCGACCGAGCAGCACGGGCCCCACCTGCCGCTGAACACCGACACCCTCGTCGCCGAGGAGATCGCCGAGCGATCGATGCATCTCACCGACGGGCTGATCATCGGGCCGACGATCGCCGTGACGGCCTCGGGGGAGCACGCCGGGTTCGCCGGAACGCTGTCGATCGGCACGGCGGCGATGGCCCAGGTCGTGCTCGAGCTCGGCCGCAGCGCGAACTGGGCGGCGGGGATCGTCTTCGTCAACGGGCACGGCGGCAACCACGAGGCGGTCACGACGGCGGTCGAACAGCTGCGAGCCGAGGGCCGCCGGGCGCTCGCCTGGTGGCCGAAGCTCCCCCGCCGGGCCGACGGCGGGCCCGCCGACCTGCACGCCGGACGGATCGAGACCTCGCTGATGCTGGCGATCGACCCCGGACTCGTCCGGCTCGAGCTCGCCGAGGCCGGACCCGACGCCGACCTCGCCGACCTGCGCCGTCGTGGCATCAAGGCGATCAGCTCGTCGGGGGTGCTCGGCGACCCGGCCGGCGCGTCCGGCGGGGAAGGCGAGCGCTTCATCACCGGATTCGTCGAGGACCTCGTCCACGAGATCGAGCGCTGGCGTCCGATCGACCCGACCCCGGCCGGCTGAGGCCCCTGCAACACTGGACCGGTGCGGTTCACGGTCGACGGCTCCTGGCAACGGTTCGGCCGGACGGTGATCGCCGGCTCGCCGCTGCGTCTGTTCCGGCTGACCCCGGCGGGCGAGCGAGCGGCGGCGGAGCTCGAGGCGGGACACGACGTCGACGGCTCCGGGCTCGTCGACCGCCTCCTCGACGCCGGCGCGATCCACCCCCGGTCCGACGGGACGGGCGCCGGACGCTACGGCCACCGCGACGTCACCGTCGTGACACCCCAGCGCGGCGGTCGGGCGATCGCCGACGGGCGGATCACCGTCGACGACGGCTCCGACCCGCCGATCCCCGGCGCCGCCGTCCGGCTCGAGGCGAACGCCGGTCCGGCGGCGGCCCGCAACGCCGGCCGGGACCACGTCGCCACACCGATCGTGGCGTTCGTCGACGCCGACGTCGACACCCTCGACGAGCTCGGGGGCGGCGACTGGATCACCCCCCTTCTCCCCCACTTCGACGACGACCGGGTCGGGCTCGTCGCGCCGCGGGTGTGTGGCGAGACGGGCTCCCCGCTCGACCTCGGACCGGAACCGGCACGAATCCGGGCCCGGACGCGCGTGAGCTACGTCCCGGCCGCAGCGGTGCTCGTGCGGGTGAGTGCCTTCGACGAGATCGGCGGGTTCGACGAGACGCTGCGCCTCGGCGAGGACGTCGACCTGGTGTGGCGGCTCGACGAGGCCGGTTGGCGGTGCCGGTACGACCCGTCGGTCGTCGTGTGGCACGAACCGCGGGCCACGATGCGGGCGCGGCTCCGCCAGCACGCCGACTACGGGTCGTCGGCGGCGCCGCTGGCGCTCCGCCACCCGGGCGCCCTTGCGCCGTACCGCTCCAACGGCTGGACGGCCGCGTCGTGGGCCCTGGTCGCTGCCGGCCATCCCCTCGCCGCCGGTGCGCTCGCCGCCGGCAGCTCGCTGGCGCTCGCCCGCCTGCTCCCCGAGGCCCCGAGCTCGGCCGTCCGGCTGGCGCTGGTGGGCCACCTGCGGAGCGTCGGGCAACTCGCAGCTGCGATCCGGCGCGCCTGGTGGCCGCTGGTCGCCGGCGCGGCGACCGTCTCGCGCCCGATGCGATGGATCGGACTGGCGGCGGTCGCCGCCCGACCGGCGGCGGCCGCCACCGACATCGCCTACGGCTGGGGTGTCTGGCGGGGCATGGTACGAACGCGGTCGCTGGCGCCCATCGTCCCCCGGCTCAGCTCCTGGCCGCCCCGCCCACCGGCTCGACGCTCTGGCGCGCCTCGACCAGCGCCGTCCGCAGCCGGGCACTGATGTCGTCGCAGTCGGCGCATCCCCAGATCGCCGAGTAGGCCACACATCCGAGGCAGACGGCCAACACCGCCTCCAACGTCGCGGCGACGACGAGCGCCACCAGCAACCCGTACGCGAGGACGGGAAGCCCGGCAGTCCACGCCGCAGCGGCGAGCGCCGAGAACGCGAGCCCGATCGCCTGGGCGAACCGCTTCGGCGGGCCGGCGACGAACCTCGACCGGACACCGAAGCGGCGCTCGAGAACGGGGGTCCCCAGCCGCGTGGCGAGCCGGCCGAGCGGGCTCAGGGTCGGCCCGGTGGCGACGCGGGCGAGGAACCCGTAGACGAGCGGGACGAGCAGCCATCCCTCACCGGTGGCGAGGAACAGCACGGCCATTGCGACGACGCCGGCGGCGACGAGACGAGCCGACGTCTCGTTGACCGGGTCGGGGAAGGTGAAGATCGATTGCACGCCCATCTCACCTCCGATCGTATCCCGACATTCCCGATCAACACAGTCGGGATTTGCTCCCGGCTGCGGACGCCGACCGACCGCCGGGACCGTCCACTACCGTCGCTGGCCGTGACCGTGAAGCTGACCGTGCGCTCGGCGATCTGGCGCAGCCACGTCGCCCGCACGGCGGCCGAGGTCGACGGGCTCGTGCCGGTCGTCAAGGGCAACGGGTACGGCTTCGGCCGCACCTGGCTCGCCGGGATCGCAGCCGAGTTCGCCGACACGGTCGCCGTCGGCACGATCCACGAGCTCGACGGACTGCCGCCCGAGCTGACGGTCGTCGTCCTCACCCCGACGCTCGACCCGCCACCGTCGACGGGCCCGATCCTCACCGTCGGCCGGGCCGAGCACGTCGCTGCGCTCGACGGATGGTACGGGCGGGTGATCGTCAAGCTGACGTCGGCCATGCAGCGCTACGGCGCCGGGCCCGAGCTGATCGAGACCTGCCTCGACGCCGGGCTCGACGTCGCCGGGGTGAGCGTCCACCCGCCCCTGGCCGGCGCCGCGACCGACCACGTCGACGGGATCGTCGCCGCGACCGCCGGCGTCGACCCCGGCATCCCGGTCTGGCTGAGCCACCTCGACGCGGCCGCCTACGCGGCGCTACCGGCCGGACGCACCTACCGGCTGCGGCTCGGCACCCAGCTCTGGCACGGCGACAAGTCGGCGCTGCATCTCGGCGCGGACGTGCTCGACGTGCGGCCCGTCGCTGCCGGTACGACCGCCGGCTACCGGCTGGGCACCGTCGAGGGCGACGGCCACCTCGTGATGATCGGCGCCGGCACGGCCAACGGCGTCACCCCGCTCCCCGACGGGAGGAGCCCGTTCCACTTCGAGCGGCACCGGCTCGCGCTGCACGAGCCGCCCCACATGCACACCTCGATGACCGTCGTGCCTGCGGGTGACCCGCTCCCGGCGGTCGGCGACTGGGTCGACGTCCAGCGCCCGCTCACGACGACCGCCGTCGACGTGTACGAGTGGTTGTGATCCCATGGCGCTGAGGGACGCCTCGCTGCGCACGTCGGTCGCCGCAGGATCTCGGCCGCGGCTGCCCGGACCCGACGTGGTACGGGCCGTCGCACTGATCGGCGTCGTCGTGATGAACTACCACGGGTACCTCATCCTGCGGGGCGGGATCCGGTCGACCGACACCGTGCTCGGCCGGCTCTTCGACCCGTGGACCGGTCCACTGGCGACCCGGTTCGCTGCGACGTTCGTGCTCGTCGCCGGCGTCGGCGTGACGCTGATGACGCGGCGCGCCATCGGTGACCCGGCGCGGGTCCGCGAGCTGCGCTGGACCCTCGTCCGCCGCGGCTTGCTGCTGTACGTCGGCGGGCTGTTCCTCGACGAGATCTGGCCCGGCACGATCATCCCGTTCTACGGCGGGATGTTCGTGATCGCGGCAGCGCTGTTCACGCTCCGCAGTCGCTGGATCGTGGCGGTCGGGGTCGCCGCGGCGCTCGCCGGCTGGGCGATCCGGACATGGCGGTTCTGGCGGGCCGAGGACGGCGAGAGCACCACCTGGTTGACCTCGCCGGGCGACACGGTGCGCGGCTACGCCTTCGACCTGTTCGTCAACGGCACCCACCCGCTGCTGCCCTGGCTGGCGTTCATGTGCGCCGGGATCGCCCTCGGGCGGCTGCTCAGCGTTGCGTGGTGGCGGCCGGCTGCGCTTGCAACCGGCTTCGTGCTGTACTCGATCTCGACGATGGTCGCCGCAACTGCGACCACCCAGTTCCAGCTGACACTGCTGTCGACCGACCCGTTGGAACGCGGCCTGGTCTACGTCGCCAACGCCTTGGGGACGGCACTGATCGCGTATGCCGTGATCGACTGGCTCGCCGAGCGATTCACGACGGGGCTCGACCCGCTCCGGCGGGCGGGCCAGATGACGCTGACGCTCTACATCGCCCACATCCTGGTCTTCAACTTCGTCGTGGACTGGATGGGCTGGATCGAGCCCGGTGGCCTCGACGTCGCGCTGGCGTTCGCGCTCGCCTTCTGGGTCGTCGGCATCGCCGCGGCCACCTGGTGGAGCCGCCACCTCGGCCGTGGCCCCGCCGAACGTCTCTACCGAGCGATCGGCGGGTAAGGCTCCGTCTGGCTGCGCGCCCGGGGTCACGTGACTCGAGGTCGACGCCTGACGCTTGCGGCCAGGATGGCCGCTACCCGACGGAGAACGCCCGGGCCAACCCGGCGAGGGAAGCGCCAGCGACGAGCCGCATCTTCGTCATCGTGTCCGTCCCGCTCGCCGGAGGCCGCGCCAACCGATGGCGCCGGCGCCGATCAGCGGGGCAGCGTCGCCGAGGCGCGACGGGGTGATCCGGGCCCCGCGGCTGTACGGCGTCCGGGCGTGCTCGTCGAGGGCGATCTGGGCGGTGTGGAAGAACGTGGCGGCGAAGCCGAGCGCCACGCCACCGCCGACGACGACCAGCGTCAGGTCGAGGCTGTTGCACACCGAGGCGGCGGCGCGGCCGACCAGTCGACCGGTGCGCTGCATGATCTCGTAGGTCGGTTCGGTCGGCGGCCGCCCGGTGATCGCCTCGATCGCCAGCCCGGACGCCTCAGCCTCCAGGCACCCCTGTGCCCCGCAGCCGCACCGCCGGCCGCCCGGCTCCACGATCACGTGACCGATGTGGCCGGCGTTCCCCGACTCCCCGTCGAGCAGCTCGCCGTCGAGCACCACCCCGCCGCCGACCCCGGTCGACACGGTGAGGGCGCAGAAGTTGGAATGGCCCTGGGCGGCGCCCAGCCAGCCCTCGGCGAGCGCCAGCGCCTTGGCGTCGAGGTCGCCGTACACCGCCAGGCCGGTCAGGTCGGTCAGCCGCGCCCTGAGCGGGAACTCTCGCCAGGCCGGGATGTTCACCGGCGAGACGGTCTCGAGCTGGCGGGCGACCGGGCCGGCCGAGCCGACCCCGACCGCACGGACGGTCGCCCCGTACTGCTCGTCGGCCGCCGTCAGCAGCTCGGTCACCATCCCGGCCAGCAAGGTGTAGTACGACTCGGGGCCCACGTCGCGCTCGACCTCGACCCGCGAGCGCGCGATCAGGTCACCCCGTGCGGTCATCAGGCCGGCGGCGAACTTCGTCCCACCGATGTCGATCGCCAACACGACGTCCGGTCGGCCCTGGTCGGTCCCCTCGGGCGAGGAATCGGTCGACGGTGCGTCCCGCTCGGGCGCCATGGGTGAGGAATCGGTCGACTCGGAGGTCATGGCGCCCCGGACGGTATCGCGGTGCCGTGACGACCGGACCGTCGATTGGTGCTACACCATGGGGTGGTTCGTGTCGATACCTTCTTGACCGGGGACCGACGGAGGCCACGGTCATCGCTGCCATGACGCCACACCGACGCACGCCACGACCGTCTCACCGCTGGGTCGGACTGCTGAGCGCGCTCGCGACCGCGGTCGCCGCACTCGGTGTCGTGGCGACGGCCGGCGCCGCTCCCCCACCCGAGTCGACCACGACCACCACCTCCACCACGACCACCACGACCACGACGACGACCACCACCGAGCCGGCACCGCCGGAGGTCACCACGACGCCGACCACCGTGCCCCAGGAACCCGGCGACCCCGGCGATCCCGCGGACCCCGGCGACCCGGGCGACGGGCAGACCCCGCCGGCCGACGGCACCACACCCGAACCAACCGCCGAAGCCCCCGAGACGTCGACCACCACGACGACCACGACCACGACCACCACGACCACCACGCTTCCGCCGGCACCCCCGGCCAAGTACCTGTACGAGGTACCCGAGGAGAAGATGGAGCACATCCTCGCGGCGATCCGCTACCTCGAGTCGCGCGGCAACTACCTCGCGCCGCCCAACAAGGGGAACGCCTCGGGTGCATACCAGTTCATCGCCAGCACGTGGGGCGGCTACGGGGGGTACGCCCACGCCTATCACGCCCCGCCCGAGGTCCAGGACGAGCGGGCGCGCATCGACGTCGCCAAGTTCATGAAGCGGTTCGACAACGACGTGTCGATGGTCCCGATCATGTGGTACTACCCGAAGGCCGCCACCAACTGGGAGTTGCTCGACATCGTGCCGGTCCCGTCGGCCGGCAACGTCCTGACCGTCCGGGAGTACCAGACCCGCTGGCTCGGGATCTACTCGTTCTTCTCCGGGCAGCCGGTGCCGCCGACGCTGACCGAGGAGGAGCGCAATGCCCGCGCCGGGCTGCCGCCCGAGCTCCCCGAGGGCGACGACGACACCGTGTCGATCGCCTTCCCGGTGCTCGGACCCTCGCGGGTGGCCGCGCCGGCGTGCGACCCCGACGACAACCCGAGCGACGGGCCGTCGGTGATCGAGTTCGCCGCCGCCGGGCTGTGTGCGGAGCATGCGCCGGGCGTCGTGTTCGGCGTCCAGCTCCAGCCAGTGCTCGCGGTGGCCGACGGCGTCGTCACCGAGGTGCGCGACGAGCCAGGGTCCGGCGAGCCGATCTCGGTGACCGTCACCGACGTCACCGGCCGCAGCTACATCCACTCCGGCTTCAACGACGACTCGCCGGGCACCGACGACGGCAACGCCCCCGATCACCTGCGCCTGAGCGGCCTGGCCGAGGTCGGGATGACGGTACGCGCCGGACAGGTGCTCGGCTTCATGGGCAACTCCAGCCCGCTCCCGCTCGGCGTGCGGGCCGAGGTGCCCACCGACGCCACCGTGTCGATCGACCCCGACGCCGTGGCGCCCCACGTCAGGATCTCGATCGTCGACCTCGGCGGCGTGCCGGTCGATGCGTTCGGTCCGTTGATCGACGCGTTGTTCCGGCAGTCGTGCAGCGTCGCCGCCGGGCCGTGGTCGATGATCCCCAACGGGTCGGGCCACGACCCGACGACGATCGAGACGACCGACAACGACCGCGAGATCGACTCGGAGTGGGTCATCGACGAATCGGGCCAGGTCACCGGCAGCGGTTGGGCGGCGATGATCAACCCCCACCACGACTGCCCCTACGCTCCGCCCGACCCGCACGGACCGGGCGCCGGCGGGTCGAACGACGTCCCCTTGTCCTGGCTGGAGCCCGTCGACCTGCCGACCTCGATCTGGGTCGAGCTCGCCGCCGAGGAGCCGTTCCTGGCCTTCCCGCTCCCGCTGATCAGACGCTGATCAGGCGCCGCTCGGGGTGCCTCACAGTGGCGGCGAGCCGCCGGGGGCGAAGAGCGCCGGCCAGCCACCGGTGTGGAGGAACACGACGTCGCTCTCCGACGCGAAGCGACCGTCCGCCGCCATCCCGAGCAGCCCGGAGAGACCCTTGCCCGAGTAGGTCCGGTCGAGCAGCCACCCACCCCGGCGCGCTGCCCAGCGGATCGCGTCGTCGCCGGCCTCGGTCGGGACGGCGTAGTCCTCCCCGATCCACCTGCCGTCGACCTCGACGTCCGAGTCGGTCACCTCGCCGGGCGAGCCGATCAGCGCCAGCGCCTCGTTCGCCAGCGCAGCGACGTCGGGGCGGCCGTCGATCACCCCGCGGGCGACACCGACGGCCACGACGTCGGGCACCGGTCGGCCGTCGGCGGCGAGCAGGGCGCGGCCGGCCAACAGACCGGCGTGGGTCCCGCCGCTCGACGTCGCGAAGACGATCGCCGCAGGGGCCAGCCCGAGCGCGTCACACTGCTCGACCAGCTCGACGAACGCGGCGGCGTACCCGAGCGCACCGACCGCCGTGCTGCCGCCGATCGGGATCGAGTACGGCTCGGCCCCGTCGGCTCGAAGCTGCGCCGTCAGAGCCTCGCGGGCGATCTCCAGCTCACCCCAATGGCTCTCGGCTGCGCCGGTGTGGTGGAGGTGCGCGCCGAACAGCCTCGACAACAGCTGGTTGCCCGTCGGGTGGTCGGAGCGGTCGCCGCCGAGCACGAGGTGCACGTCCATCCGCAGCCGGGCGCCTGCGGCCGCGGTCATCCGGCAGTGGTTGGACTGCGCGGCACCCACGGTGACCAGGGAACCGGCGCCCGCGGCGACCGCTACGCCGCACAGGAACTCGAGCTTGCGCACCTTGTTCCCGCCACCGCCGAGCCCGGTGAGGTCGTCGCGCTTCACCCACAGACGGGCACCACCGTCGAGGGCCGGCCCCGGTTCGAGCGGGGTCGGCAGCGTCGCCAGCGCGGCGCGTTCGAGGTGATCGAACACGCGGGGCATGCTAGGCGTGAATCCACCCGTCGGTGGATTCACGCAGATCGCG
>JAAUXY010091747.1_pt1 | contig 14496 bp, 6 predicted proteins | sample 7278121 | NCBI WGS metagenome assembly JAAUXY01 (sample SAMN14350117, study PRJNA611818) | marine sediment metagenome | isolation source: surface marine sediment (1.8m) | place: French Polynesia: Moorea | collected 2018-08 | reverse complement strand
CTGAGTCACGACTCACTGAGTTGCGACTCAGTGAGTTGCGACTCAGTGAGTTGCGACTCAGATAGCCTCGGCTCCGGGCAGTGTCTGCTCAACCGGCTTGAGAATATGCCTGCCCCCGTTCTCAAGGGATCTTGACCGGTGGCTCGGGCCGGGCCGGTAGCCGTCGGGGATCGTCCTCGATGGCCTTCAGAACCTCTTCTACGGCGCGCTCGATCTGTGGATCGCGGCCCGCCAGCTCCGGCCGAAGTGCCTGGCACCCCTCCGGCCGAAGTGCCTGGCACCCCGTCCGGCAGGGAATTCAGGGTTCGGTCTCGAGATCACAAGCGGCCGCGATGATCAATGCCCGGCAGACAGCGGACATCTTCCCCGGATCGAGGCTGCCGACGTAGGGCCCCAGAAGGCGCTTCGGCACGGTCTGCACGTGGTCGAGATTCACCGCCGAGTCTTTCTTGAGACCCTCGTCGATGCCGACGACGACCTCGCTCGGGGCGCCTCGAATCGCCGAGGTAATGGGCGCCACCATCACTGTGTGGAGCCAGGGGATGGCATCCGGGCGGGTCAGCACCAGGACCGGCCGGCGCTTGTCGGGAGGCTTGAAGGTGTAGAGCCAGATCTGGCCGCGGCTCACTCCGGAGGCCATTCGCCCTGGTCCTCCCAGCCCTCGAACTCCTCTCCCAGCCCCTGGCCCTCGCCGTAGGCCCGCCGGTACTGCTCGGCGATTTCGGCCCGCCGGCGACGTTCCAGATAGGCGGCCGTCGCACGGCGCAAGATGGCGGAGCGCCCCTCGGCCTGGACCTCGCGATCGGCGTCGAGGCGCTTCAGCAACTCTTCGTCGAACATCACCTGGACGGCCTTCATGTGGATATCTTATCCACGTAAGAACTGTGGCGCAACGATCAAGCCAGTGCTCGTCGACCGAGTCTCGGGTACGATGAACGCGTCATGAAGCCCGCCCGCCCCGATCACGCCCCGCCCGCCCCGATCACGCCGCGCCGGTAGCGCGCTTCCAGCGGGGCCGGGCCTCGACGCCGGGGAGATCGCGGAGTCGGTCCCGCTCTTTCGGGTGGCTGAGAGAACCGCCCTTTCAAACGGCGCGAGCCGGCTGCATCGGGGGGCAGAATCAGTGCCTCGAAGGAGGCAACAGGCGGTGTCCGGGGGGCTCCGGACGCCGGCGTGGCGACCAAGGCGTCGCAAGGAGGAGGTATGTCAGGCCCAACGCGGACTTCGACCGACTGCAATCACCGGGTCGACGACCCCATCCAGCAGGCAGGCAAGCCCGGCGACCCAGCATCATGAGCGAGTCCGAGAGCCCCGCGCCGTCCGGGATCTGGACCTGGGAGGTCATACTCGCGCTTCTCGGGCTGCGCAAGCCGAAGACCGTCCGGCCGAAGTGCCTGGCACCCCGTCCGCAGCAACGGGAGGCCGAGAAGATGCACCTCGAGTTGGCCGGCCTCCCGGAAGAGGCCGACCCAGCGGCCAGGACCTAGGAGATCAGCCATGAACATCTGGGACGACTGGGAGTGGGAAGGCCTGCACACCGACACGGGGATCAAAGTAGTCGCCTACTCTCAGACGAAGCTCGGCGATGAAGGAGAGATCCTGATCGAGCCCGGTTCGGAACGTCTCAAGTGGAAGACGGACAGCGGACAAACCAAGGTACTCGAAGGCACGACGTTGAAGACCTTCGACGGAAGCGACATCGAGGGAAACCCTTCAAAGACCGAGTCAAATCAAAAACTTCTCGACCTCTGGAAGGGGATACCTCCCGACAACGCATGCGGAATGGTGAGGGCCGGGGAGGTTGCGGTAAAGGAGGCGGTGACAGCGGGCGCCTTCATCCGACCTCAGGACATAAAGAAGCTGTACGACTTTGCCGCGACTCACAGTATTTTCGTCAGCGTCCGGAGGACGGGCAAGGCCAGCGTCGACCGTCTAGCGGACCCCGCCGGCACAGTCGCCCAACCGACCGGCGGTTTCGCATCGAAGCCCCACTCGATCCTCGAAAAGTCGCTCAAGCCCGGCTCGATGCTGAAGGAGATCGACAATCTCAAGCGCGCCATCAACGGGCTCAAACAGTATGAGCCTCGGACAGGTTTCATGGCCTCTGGGCCGCTGAAAGCCGACCTGGAATGTATCGTCTTCCCCCAGAGAACCTACCTGAAGTATATGCTTCCGGACGTCACTGAGGCCAACGTGGACCTGGCGTATGTCTTGCGGACGGCCGAGAACTCGAACACCGGCGCAAAACAGCCAAGATACAAATCCCGATACAACCCGAAAAAGACACATGATGTCAAGGTGATCGGCGTTGATGACCCGGGCCAAGGTTCCATCGAGTGGAAGGCGTCCGATGGCTTCGAGAAGCTGATCGAAACCTGTCTCCTCGACGAGGGCGGAGCGAAGATCTCTTCGGGAGGGCCGAAAGATCCCGCGACCACCGGGCTGCGTCACCTGGGAGAGCATGGCCGGCCCGAGAACGTCATCATTACCGCCGCCGGCGTCAAAGACCTCATCGAAAAACTCCTCGGAAAAGCCGAGGATCACCTCACAACCCTGAGCAGCCAGATGAAAGGCAACTACGAGGGAATCGTGGGCTGGTGGTTCAAGATCCGGGTGGTGTCCCACATCGACCCGTGTTTCAAAGACAAGAGCGGAACATCAGTGAACCAGGTGGAGGTCAACATTCCCGTCGGAGTTCTGCGTGTCGGCCAGAAAGACGCCGGAAGCGATGCCTCCGCGCCCCACGGCGTGCCCATGAGCTTCAAGAAGGTCAGGAACGCTAGCTATGGCGTCCCCTGCGACGGCTATACCGGTGACTACGACCTGCATTGTATCTACCGCGGCAACAGAAAGCCCTTCGACGACGAGGATCCTTCCTACCGCCCGAAGACCGCTCACCACCGGGCGCCCACGGCGACCGCTGCTACCCAGACTCTCCACTCCCTGGGAGCGCATCTCCACGGTCTCAATACGGTTCTCTCGAGGGAGCGCAACGAGGCCGATCCGACCAAGCCCTCGACCCGCGAAGACAAGTTGGCAGATCGGCTCTCGCTGCTGATCCAGCATGGCCCCCAGAGCCTATATCGGCTCTTCGTCGAGCACGAGCGACGATCCCACAACGTGACCTTCAAAGACATTCTCGAGTTGCGCAACCTCGAGGATCTGTTCGACCAGTACCAGTGGAACGTCGCGGAGATCGAGCGCCTCGACAAGGAGATTCAGCATGCACGCCGCGACCAGGACGATGCAGCTGGACTCAAATTTAGAGTAGAAAAGAGTACCTGTGAGCAGAAGCTCAAGCAAATTGAGGGTGTGGCGGAGAGGGCTCCCTACAAACTGTGGAAACCAAATGAAAACCCCAACAGCTTGACTGTCGAGAGCCATATGAAGACCTCGATCTCGACGAGGAAAAACAACCTGCTTGAGACTGCGGCCGAGCAGAAAATGGTGCAGGCACTGCTCGATGTCGACACCGGCGGTGTGGTCGCCTTCACGCCCGGCAGGAAGGTCTATCTCTTGAACAGCAAAGAAGAAGTGCTTCTCTTCTACCGGCAACATGGAATCGTCGACGGGTTGTGGGCCTACGGCCAGCAGGCGCAATACCTCTCCAGCTACGACACGACACGCAAACTGATCGACGAAGCACTACAGCATTGAGCAACCGCGATGACGGATTTCCTCAAACTCCTGACGAGCCAACTCGACAGCGAAGATCCTGTCGCGGTCTATCCCGCCGACACCGGCAGAGTTGCTCTGCCTGTCGACGGCCTGCCGATCAAGGACCTGAAGGCCCTGCTCGAAGAGGTCCTCGGCTGCGGCGGCCTGGCGGAGCTGCTTCCCGACGACTTGGTGAAAGCTGCCGGCAGCTTGCCCGGCTTCGACGGCCTCTACCTGATCCGCCTCGACCTGGACGAGAGCCTGGATCCGTCCAAGGGCTTCTACCTCGGCGTCGCCTGGGCTGGCGTGTCCTGGCAGCTCATTCCCGGGGTGATCACCGTCGAGCAACTCAACCTGGCGCTCGGAATGGTCGGCACCAGCGTCAGCCAGCTCCAGCTCTTCGGGGAGTTCTCGATCGGAGGCGTCGACTGCCATGTCTTCGCGACGCTGCCCGATCTCACACTCATGGGCTACCTCGCCCAGGGCGAGCACCGGCTGAAGCCGCTCCTGGAGTACTTTCACCTCGACGGCCACGGCTTCGACAAGCTGGCGCTTTCGAAGTTGGCCTTCCAGGCCAACGTTCCCGACCGCTGGATCTCTTTCGAGATCGAGGTCGAGGATGCCCTCAGATTCGGTGACTTCGCGATCCAGTCGATCGAGGCGGCCGTGAAGTACCAAGCCGGCGGCGGCGGTTACGTTACTGGATCGCTCGCTGGCGCCGTGAAATTCGGCAAGAGCCAGCTCATGGTGAGCGCCGAGAACTCCGGGCCGGACGAAGGCTGGCAGCTCAGCGGCTCGCTGTCGACGGAGGAATCGCTGAAAGAGATCGCCAACGACCTGGGCACGAGTCTCGGGATGAGCGGACTCGGGGAGGCCTTACCCCTATCTCTCTCGGACATCACCGTCGACCTGCAACTCAACACTCACACCAAGAATCTCAGTCTTCGTTTCGAAGGGACTCTCGAGGGAGTTGTCGGCACCACCGCACTCAACATAGAGCGGACCCGCGACCCGGCCGGACACTACGACAAGCACGTCGACGGCAAGCTGCTCCTCGGCAAGGACGAGAACCAGATCGAGCTCGACCTGATCTTCGATCAGAAGCCCGGCAGCAAGACGTTCCTCGGCGTCTACAAGAACCCTGGCGGCGGCGGGATCTCGCTCAAGTCGCTGGTCGAGGGGATCGGCGGCAACCTGGACCCGGCACCGAGCTTCAAGATCAAGGACCTCCTCTTCGCCTACTCGAAGTCAAAGGGCGGCGGCAAGTACCTCTTCGCCCTCGACATGGACGCCGGCATCGACCTCTCCGGGCTCGGCAGCCTACCCCTGATCGGGAAGCTACTGCCCGCCGATCAGGCGCTGAAGCTGGCCTTCGAGCCGGTGATCCATTCGAAGGGAGAGAAAGCCTTCACCCACGGAGAGCTGGCTACCGTGACAGCGCTGCTGCCGGAAGGCTCGCCGCACGTCCCGGACAAGCTGGGAGCGTCGGGCTTCGAGTTCTTCACCACCCTGCGCCTCGGCGACTTCACGAAGACCCTCGACTTCGGCGCCGGCGCCAAGAGCGAGCTTCCGAGCTCGCCGAACGATCTGAAGACAAAGAATCCAACCAAGGGAGGCCTCGGCCACACGCAGACTCCTCCTTCCGGGACCCCGCCCCCCGACCCCTCCGGCGCCCTCGCCGAGGATCCGAAGAACGTCCACTGGATCGACCTGCAGAAGCACTTCGGCCCCCTCCACTTCCAGCGCCTCGGCGTTGGCTACGTGGCCGGCAAGGACGGCGAGGAGAGCAAGATCGACGTCGTGCTCGACGCCGCCCTGGCCGTCGGGCCGCTCGAGATCGGCCTCGTCGGCCTGGGCGCGGAGTACGGCCTGAGCAGCCACCACTTCGGCTTCAGCCTCGACGGCCTCGCCATCGACTTCCGGCGCGGGCCGCTCGAGGTGGGGGCGGCGTTCCTGCGCATGCCCAAGCCCAACGACAACGACTTCGCCGGCAAGGCGATCCTGCGCACCGAGACCCTGACCCTCGGGGCGCTCGGCGCCTATGGCAAGCACGGCGGCCAACCGTCGCTGTTCATCTACGCCTTCGTCGACTACCCCCTCGGCGGGCCGGCCTTCTTCTTCGTCGAGGGCCTGGCCGCCGGCTTCGGCTTCAACCGCCGGCTGATCGTGCCGCCGGTGGGCGAGATCGAGACCTTCCCGCTGGTGGCCGAGGTAATCGGCACCGCCCAGCCGGCCGCCGGCCTCACCGGCGGCGACGCCACCGCCGCCGTCGAGGGCCTGCGAGACGAGATGGAGAGCCTCGAGCGCTACGTGCCGCCGCAGCTCGGCGAGTACTTCCTCACCGCCGGGGTGAAGTTCAACACCTTTCGCCTGGTCGACAGCTTCGCCCTCGTCGTGCTGTCGGCGGGCAAGCACTTCGAGGTCGACATCCTCGGCCTCTCCCAGCTCAAGGTGCCGTCGGAGTCGCCCGAGGTGCTGGCCGAGGTGGACATGGCCTTCGCCGCCCGCTTCCTGCCGCTCGAGGGCTCACTCGTGGCGCAGGCCCAGCTGACGCCGAGCTCCTGGGTGCTGGCGCCCGAGTGCCACCTGCAGGGCGGCTACGCCTTCGGCAGCTGGTTCCTCGGCCCCCACGCCGGCGACTTCGTCTACACCATGGGCGGCTACCACCCGGACTTCCAGGTGCCGGCGCACTACCCCCGGGTGCCGCGCATGGGGTTCAGCTGGCGGATCGACGACCACACCCAGATCAAGGGCGGCATGTACTACGCCCTGACGCCGTCGGTGGGGATGGCCGGCGGCCACCTGGAGGCCACCTGGGACGGCGGCGGCGTCAGCGCCTGGTTCCACCTCGACGCCGACTTCCTGATCTCCTGGAAGCCCTTCCACTACGACGCCCGCGCCAGCGTCGAGATCGGCGCCGCCGTCACCGTCCACTGCTTCGGCACCCACCACGTGACGATCAGCGCCGGCGCCGACCTCCACCTGTGGGGGCCGGAGTTCGCCGGCCGCGCCCACGTCCACGTCAAGGTGATGATCGTCCACGTGGGCTTTACCGTGTCCTTCGGCGACAGCTCGAGCTCGCGGCCGCAGAAGATCAAGTGGAAGAAGTTCCGGGAGTCGTTCCTGCCGGACGACGACGCCAAGATCTGCACCGTCGCGGTCACCCGCGGGCTGGTGCACAGCTCGAAGGTGCAGGTGGAGACGACCGGCGGCACCGAACAGGTCGACCACTGGGCGGTCAATCCCAAGGAGCTCCACCTGGTAACGGACTCGGTCATTCCGTCGACTGCCGCCGGACGAACCTACAGCCAGAACGGGAGCCTCGAAGAGAAGCTCAGCGACAAGAATACGACCCCGATCGAACGCACCGGTACCGTCGAGAAGCTCGGCATCGAGCCCGTCGGCGCCAAGACGACGGAGCTCAGCTCGACCCAGAGGCTACGGGTCATCAAGGGCGACCTGTCGCAAAAGAACGGCTCCTATGCATTCACGCGCAAGGAGAACTTGGACTCCGATTTCGTCTTCGAGCCCGTCTTCAAGCAGGTCCCCACCGCCCTGTGGAGCCCGGACGCCGACCCCCACAGCCGGCCGGACCAGAACCGGCGGATGGTCCGCGCGCTGACCGGCTACGCCCTCCATCCCAAGCACCCCACCAAGCCCGGCACCTCGAGCTTCGTCCGCGACGGCGCCCTGCGGTACGAGGTGACGCCGCGCGATCTCCGGCCGGATGCGACCCCGGCCGTCACCACCAACGACGCCGGGCAGACCGACCTGACGGCGGACCTGGCCGTCACCCAGGGCAAGCGCCAGAAGCTGCTCCGCGACCTCGGCTTCGATCCGGTTACCGCCGTCGCCCTCGGCGACTCCCTGGCCGGCGCCTTCGTGCTGCCGCCACAGACCGTGACCTCCTCTCACGACTAGACCTGACGGGCTACGAAGATGCCGAAGTCACCCCTGGCCCCCGAGCTCGACCCCAACGACGAGATCCAGCTCGTCGAGCACCACCGCGTCGGCCTGCAGGCCGGCGACTACCTGCTCGAGATGAGCCAAGACGTCGAGGTGACGACCGAGGGCAAGGGATCGCCCTCCGCGCCGTTTACCCGCTCACAGTACTTTTCGGTCCGCGGCGAGCGCTTCGCCCTCGACCCGCAGACGGTCCACGCGCAGTTTCCCCCACCGGGCAGCCGGGGCGACTTCTGGCACGTCTTCCCGCACGTCATCCTGAACCGCAGCACCTTGCCCTGGGAGCGTAGCGCCAGGACGGGAGATCCCGACACGGATCCGCCCTGGCTCGCCCTGCTGCTCTTCCACGACTCCGATCCACCCCCGAAGATCGCGAAGAAGAAAGACGGCTCGGCGTTGACCCTGGCCGACATCAAGAAGGCATCGACCGCGTCGCCCTACTTCCCCGGCTTCGACCTGGAGCACGCCCAACACCCCGGCGACCCGGTGAGCGTCATCGACGTCGAAGTCGGCCTCTTGAAGCAGCTCCTGCCCACCGACTTCCGCTACCTCAATCACGCCCGCCGCCGCCTGGCCTTCCTGGGCACGGCGAAGTTCACCAACGAGCCCGGCGACGACGCCTTGCTGGCTGAGCTGGAGAAGCTGATTGCCGGCAAGCAGCCCGCGCTGCCTGAGACCGCGCATCTCGAAGTCGCTCTCAAAGACACCAAGTGGCGTCTGCGCGACCGCGCCCACCGGCAGGAATACGAGATCTGGCTCAAGAGCTCACAGGACCACTCCTACGTTTTCTACCGCGTAGCCCACGAGACGGCCGTGGTCCTCGGCAGCCGCCTGCCGCAGCCGGGCGCGCGCAACGTCGTCCACCTGGTATCCCTGGAGGACCGGTACAAGGAGGACGCAAGGACCTTCAACGACCAGGGAGCGAAAGCCGGCGACCTGATCCAGCTGGTGAGCCTGATGCACTGGGAGTTCTTCTGCGTGGAGGCCAGCAAGACCTTCAAGTGGATCCTCGAGAGCCTCAACAGCAGACTCGTCCAGGCCTCGGGCGGGGTCCTGCAAGGCGAGGGATTCTCTGAGCCGTCGGTTCCCAGAGACGCCTCTCTATCGGTCGTGCCCGGCGCGGGCGAGAAGCTCGAGATCCAGAAGAACGGCGGCGAGCTGGTGGGCAAAGTGGTCTCGGGAACGGGATGGGACAAGGCGAAGAAGATCGACTACGACCATCGCTCCAAACAGTGGTCGGTCAAGGACAAAGGCGGCGCGTTGGTCGAGGAATTGCAGGGCACCCTGCGCGATCTCGCCGACCACACGCCGGCCACGTTCCGGCTGCCGGTTCCGGACTCGGCCGCCGGAACCGAGGCCGAGAGGTTCCTCCGCGCCGGCTATGTCCCCCTCCCCCAGTTCTTCCGCCAGGGGGACCGCTCGATCTCCTGGTACCACGGGCCGCTGGTGCCGGTCCTGCCGCGGGAGGCCGCGCCCGACGGCAAGGTGGACGTCAACGCCGCCAGCGCCGAGGAGTTGCGCGAGGTCGACGGCATCGGGCCGATCCGCGCCAGATACCTCATCGAGCAACGTCCGTTCCGGAACGCCGGAGAGCTCGCCCGGGTCGCCGGCCTCCCGCCCTCCGCCGTCGGCAAGCTCTACTGCGGCCAGTGGGCGCAGCGGCTGCCCGCTTCGACCGCCGACGCCCTCGTGCAGTTCGACAAGGAATGGGGCCTCTTCGACGTCTCCTACGCCGCGGCCTGGGAGCTCGGCCGCCTGCTGACGCTCGAGAACCGCCAGGTGGCCCTGGCCCTCTACGAATGGAAGCGGCGCCACGCCTCTTCGCTGCACGCCGCCCGCAACCTGCTGGACTACGGCTACGAGCTGCCGATCCACGGGCCGGAGGGCGCTACCGCGGACACCCGTTCGACCGCCGCCGTCGACGCCTGGTTCGAGGAGCTGGCGCTGGTGCGCCACGTGCCGTTCAACTACCTGGTGCCGGACGAGCGCCTGCTGCCGCCGGAATCGCTGCGCTTCTTCTCGATCGATCCCCGGTGGCTCGACGCCCTGCGCGACGGCGCCTTCGCCGTCGGCCGGGTGCTCGCCGGCGACGGCGGCCGGGACGCCGGCCTGATCCAGCCCTCCGCCGTGCAGATCGGCACTGTCAAGAAAGCCGACTCCAACACCGTCACTCTCGCGGAAACCGCCTCCGGCGACTACACCGGGTGGTCGATCCACGTCTTCGAGGGCAAGGGCAACTACCAGCACCGAACGATCGTCAGATACGACGACCGGACCAAAGTCGCCACGATCGACAAGCGTTGGAACGTCGTTCCCGGCACGACGAGTCGCTACCGGCTCAGCGAGCGGCCCTTTCCGCCGCGCCCGGTCAGCGGCCTGCTGCTGCGATCCGAGGCGGTGGCCGGTTGGCCCGGCCTGCGCATCGACGGTTACGCGAAAGCCGTCCCCAAGGGCGGCACGATACGCGACGACTCCGGAATCGAAGCCCAGGGCTATCCGAAGCTCAACATCCTGCGGATGGAGCGCTTGTCGAAGAACGTCCTGCTCTGCCTCTTCGACGGCGAGGTCCAGATGGCCGATCTCCACCTGCGGCCCGAGACCCTCCACTTCGGCTTCGACGTCAGCGACCGGATCGGCCACTCCGGCAACACCGGCGATCTGATCAAGAAGCTGCGCGACAAGGACGGCAACGAGATGTCCGACGAGATCGACGGGATCGTCTGGAGCGACGAAGAGAAACGCATCGTCGACATGGTGAAGCTGGCCGACACGATCCAGAACGGTCTGAACGACGTCCCGGACACGGACAAGCCGACGAACGAGACGGCGCCTGAAGACGGGGTGGCAGGCAGCCACGGCGACGCCCTGAACCCCGCCATCTTCGCCCTGGAGATGATCGCCGGCACGGAGCTGGTCCGCTTCATCCGCCCCTCCCCCAAGACATGACGACCGCCACCGGAAGAACTCGATGAGCTACCTCACCGTCCCCATCCGCCTCGACGCCCTGCCCCTCTCGAAAGGCCTGGCGGTGATGGAGCCGATGGCGAGCTTCGCCCGGCTGCCCTACCTCGATCCCGCGCCCGCCGACGAGGGCTGGCGCGGCAAGGCTTCGGCCACCGGGCCGCGCGAGGTCCACTCCGACACCGCCCACATCAGCGAGAACATCGTCGCCGAGCCCTTCAGCGACGTCAACCTGTGGCTCGAGCCCGGCATCCACCTGCACTGGGCCCTGCCCGACGGCCTCACCGTCGGCCGGCACCCCGCGGGCGAGGACGGCCGGCCCCGGACGACCGGCCCGCTGCGCTTCCCCGCGGTCCCCAACCGCTGGCTGGTGCAGCGCACGGGCGGCGGCAGGCCCGACCGGGCCTGGGTCGTCGAGAGCGACTACCTCTGGGATCCGAAGACCGAGCCGCGGCCGAACGCCGTGGCCTACCCCCTGCAGAACCCGGGCGACGGCGGGCCGCCCTTCCGCTACCTGGGGCGGGCGCGGGTCCTGGACGGGGACTGGAAGGAGGACGCCGATGCGGACACCCTCGCCAAGCGGAGCCTGCCTGCCCCCGGAGGCGGGACGGTCGAGCACCCCCTCACCGCCATGGGCTGGGGCGAGCCCAACTTCCACGCCTTCTACCCCAACTGCTACAGCGTCTTCGGCCTTCACGACGCCGCCTTCCCCCTCCTGACGCCGGCCGAGAGGGACCTCCGCTACCGGGTCGTCGGCTGGTACAGCGATCCGGACCAACTCGATCCCCTGAAGGCCCTGGCCGCCACCCTGACCGACGCCGAGGTCTGCCGCCGTCTCGGATCGGCGGCGAAGTCCCAGCTGGACGACTCGCTGCGCCTCAAAGCCTTCCTGGAAGTCCTGGAGGAGGAGCTCGGCTGGACCGTCAAGAAGGACGATCTCAAATGGAGCGACGTCGCCGGCCTGCGCCTCCTCTGCTACGGCTCGCTCGACTTCGCCCACTACCGGGGCGTCGCCGGCGACCCCGTCGCGGCGGAGGTCGCGAAGACCCGGGTCAGCCTCGCCAATACCGGCAGCGAGGCCCTGGCGGCCCACCTGGCGGATCGGATGGACTCGAACGACAAGGGGGCGATCGAGAACCAGCTCGAGGCCCTGAGCCTCACCGCCGACCTCCAGCACCACCGGGTCGACCTGGGGCCGAAGTTCGAGGAGGCGCGCCACGCCAAGAGCTTCACCGCCGTACCGGCGGGCCACCTGTGGACACTGCGCCAGCCGCCGCGGCCGGCGCAGCCCGCCGCCGGCGCCAAGCCGGAGAAGGACCTGCCCGCGGAGGCGGCCGCGGCCGTCGACGCCCTGGGGCGGCAGGTCCGCCGCGGGCCGCTGCAGCGGCGGCTGGCCGACGGCCTGCACCGCCTCAACCAGTGGCAGATGGCCTACGACCGGGGACGGCAGGTGATCGCTGGCCGGCGGCGGCAGATCTTCTCTGACTGGTACAAGTACATGGTCTGCTGCTACCGCCCACCGGAGGCGACGCGCGACGACTACCCGGCGATCGACTCGGTGAAGCGCCTGGTGGAGATCGACGTCGCCTGGCTGCGCCTGGTGGAGGTGCTGGTGGGCACCCTCGAAGCGCCGGCGCAGGAGGAGGGATCGATCGCGATCAAGGCCACGCGCCCCGACGCCGCACCCGAGGTGCCCGAGGCCGCGGTGGAGGCCCTGGGGCTCGTGCTCTCGCGGCGCCTCGAGGAATCCCGGGACGACGCCCCGGCGTCGACCGAGAGCCTCTCCGCCCGCGCCTTCCTGACGTCGGCGTTCGCCGACTGGTACCAGGGCTTCGTCCAGTCGCCGTCGCCCATCCGCGGCGACCTGCTGCAGCTCCTCGCCGCCGAAATCCTGCCACCGGGGAGCGACCTGGAGGCGGCCGACCTGTTGGACCCGGCGGGGTCGCGGCCGTGCCGGCCGGTGGCCCACCGGCTGGCCGCCAGCCTCCGCGACCTCTCCGTCCTGGCGGCCCCGGTGGCGGCGCTCGAGAAGGCGGCCGCGGCCGCCGCCGGATTCGAGGGCGCGGCCCTGCACGCTGAGTTGGCGGCCATGGACGCGGTCTTGGAAGCTCTCCAGAAGCTCGACGTGGCGGGTTCGGCGTCCGACCTGACTGCCCTGAAGACGGCGGCGGGGGACGTCGCCGGGCAGATCGCGACCCTGAACGACGACGACGACAGGCGCCTCTTCGCCCGCCGCCTCGTCGGCGCCGTCCGCGGCCTCGAGCTGCGGCAGACGGCGGCGCCGCGCTTCTGGCAGCCCAATGAGCCGGTGGCGCTGCTGGCGGGCCCGGCGGTGAAGCCGACCGACCGCCACGGCGAGGACGGGGTCTTGCACTGCTTTCTGCAAGCCGCCTTCGACCCGGCCGCTCCGGCGGTCCCCGCGGTCGAGAAGGCCCCGACCGCTTTCGGCGCCGCCGCCGCCCGCTCGAGCGACGGCAAGCCCTGGCATCCGCTGCTGCTCGAGTGGGAGGTCGGGGTGCTGCCGGCCCGGCGCCACGGCAACGTGCCGGCGGACCAGCGCCGCTACGGCCCCGACTTCCTGCGCGACAACTACGAGCTGCGCGAGCGGCGCTCCGGCTACCTGCGGCGCAAGCGGATCGCCCTGCCCACCGGCAGCACCAGCGTCTTCACCGGCCGCAGCGTCCTCACCCCCCACGCCCGCGAGCTCCTCGACCGGCGCATCGACGACTACCTGGTCGCCCAGGTCCGCGCTTATCTGCGGGCGAAGAAGCTGCCGGTGCCCGGCGGCCACCCGGCCGGCAGCGATGCCGAGCGTGAAGCCCTGCTCGCCTACTTCGACTCGCAGCATTCCGCGATCCGGACCTGGCGCGACCAGGAGTACCAGGCCAACCTGGTGGACGGCTACCTCGAGGCCCCCGTCCTGCCCAAGATGCCGTCGAACCCGAAGGACGAAGAAGACTACCGCCAGGAGCTGATCGACGGTCTGAAGACGAAGGGGCTGCTGCCGGCGACCCAGGACGAGCGCAATGCGCTCTTCGACAACGACGCGAAGTACGCCAAGGCGCTGCCCGGAGGCTACGCTTCGAGGCAGCCGAAGACCCACATCCTCGCCTGGTACGGCGAGCGCACCGGCGGTCGCACCCAGGAGCAGGCGCCGATCGAGAGGGTGATCCAGGCTCGCGACACGATCCGCGCCCACCCGGAGATCCACTACCAGTCCCAGGCCCTGGGCGGCTTCAACGCGGCGCTCCTGATGCACCGCCAGACCCTGCAGCTGCCGATCGCCGACCCCCTGGCCTTCGCCGACTACCGGCACTTCACCGAGACGGTGGTGGCCGACGCCGTCGACGGCCAGAGCCGGGTGGCGCCGGAGCCCCTCTTCGACTTCCAGCCCCTGCGCAGCGGCGACCTGCGCCTGATGCGCCTGCGCCTGGTGGACACCTTCGGCCGCGCCTATCCGATCCCCCTGGCCAACGTGGGCACCACCGAGCAGCTCTCGGAGATGTCGGACGACCTGGTGCAGGGGATCGGCCTGCCGCCGCGCATCACCCAGCCGGCGCGCTTCAACTTCCGCTGGCTGGCGGCGGCGAGCGACGCCCAGGAGGCGAACAGCCACCCCCTGTCGAGCCCGGTCTGCGGCTGGCTGCTGCCCAACAACCTCGACCGCAGCCTGATGGTCTACGACGCCGCCGGCGCGCCGCTCGGCTACGTCGACGAGGCCGGCCGCTGGCGCCCGCCCCCCGGGCGCCCGGGGCCGGTGCTGCCCGAGGACATCGCCAACCCCCACCTGGCGCGGGCGGTGTCGTGGATCTGCGCCGAGGCCCGGCGCGTCGCCGCTGAGGGAGGCGCCGACGCCGAGGCCCGCACCCGCTTCCTCCGGGACTACCTGGACGTCCTGGACTCGGCGCTCGAGAG
>JAAUXY010046071.1_pt1 | contig 14497 bp, 13 predicted proteins | sample 7278121 | NCBI WGS metagenome assembly JAAUXY01 (sample SAMN14350117, study PRJNA611818) | marine sediment metagenome | isolation source: surface marine sediment (1.8m) | place: French Polynesia: Moorea | collected 2018-08 | reverse complement strand
GCAAAAGCCGTATGCAAAATGGGGATCTTTACGGCCGAGTGCGGGTAAGGACCTACAATAATTGAGGCGCAGCTGGCCGGAATAACCATGATCGTTTTTTCGCCTAAAACCTGCAAGGCAAATTTTAATGCGATGGCGGCACCGCAACCGGGACAACCCAGATGGCCCGGTTTGAAATAAGCTTGTTCGGTCATGTTGAGGTGTGCCATGATTTTACCGTTTCCGGATCAAGTCCGATCCATATGCTGTCTGCTGGCGGGTGATCACTGTTTTTGGTTTGCCAGTAAATATCTTCAATCGTTTCCGGGGTGACATCACGCCCTCCCAGACCGGCCACATAGCCAAATATTTGCGGCGGCGATTCGGCGGCATACATGGCAGCGCGGATTTCCTGAGCAAATATGCCCGAAGCCCCAAAGGAGCAATTGCGATCCACCACGGCCACTTTTTGCCTGCCGTTTAAGATCTGTCTGAATGTGTCGATGGGAAAAGGCCGAAACATTTTTAACTTTAGCAGTCCTACGCTTTCACCTGCTGTGCGCAGACGGTCCACCACTTGCCGACAGGTGCTGACAGTCGTGCCGGCGGTTACAAAAATAATGTCGGCATCTTCACAATGAACAGTCTCGGCCAAGCGGGGGTGTCGGCCGAAGATGCCGCTAAAATCATGGGCAATGTGTTTCATCTTTTCCGGCACCTGCTGCATGGCTGTTTGAATATTATAGCGCATTTCCATATAGGCTTGCGGTGGTACAAATTGATTCAAAGCAGCGGGATTGGCCGTATCGAGTTGAAAGCGCGGCGACAACGGCGGTAAAAAAGTGTTAACTGCTTTCTGATCGGGGATATCAATGGGTTCATAGGTGTGGGACAAAAAGAAGGCGTCCAAAACAACCATGACGGGCAAGTTGACCGACTCGGCCAGTCGGTAAGCCATTAGGGTTGTGTCAAGCACATCCTGGCTGTCTTCGCAATACAACTGAATCCAACCGGTATCGCGCTGGCTGAGGCTGTCGGTTTGATCGAGCCAGATGTTCCAGCCCGGTCCCAGCGCGCGATTGACATCCGCCATGACGATGGGCAGGCGGGCACCTGATGCCCAGTGTAATAATTCATGCATGTAGGCCAAGCCGTGGGAAGAAGTGGCAGTAAAGGTGCGAACACCACCGCTAGCAGCCCCGATGATAGCAGCCATGGCCGAATGCTCGCTTTCCACACAGATAAAACGGGCGTCCAGGGTTCCATTGGCGCAATACTCCGATATCATCTCAACGATATGGGTTTGCGGTGTAATTGGGTAAGCGGCGATCACTTGAACCTTTGCCAATCGAACGGCTTCAGATACTGCCTGGCTGCCTTCAGTGACCTGCTTCATGCGCTTTCCTCCTTCAATGCCATGGCATTGCGGGGGCATTCCGCCACACACAGACCGCAACCTTTACAATAATCCAGATTGATGCTGCGCCGTTCATTTTCCAGCACAACCGACATGTCGGGGCAATACAGCCGGCAATAGTCGCATGCGTTGCAGATGCCGCAATTAAAGCACCGTCGGGATTCTGCCAATGCTGCCTCTTTTGACAACACCGATTCAGCCGGCGCAAACGACTGAACCCGATCTTCGGCCGACATTACCGGTGCGATAACCCGTGCAGCGGTTTTAAAATAATGGGTGTTGATTTCACCGGCAGATACAATATGCGGATTGCGGTCTTTGCGCGCCATGCCCAGATACATCGCCATGGAGACAGCCGGCCCGGGACCCACCTGGCAATCGGCGATGACCTTTTTAACTGTGTCCCAATCGGAATGTGAGCAGCTATCCAACGCGATGGCAGCCTGTTTGCCGGATGCAATGGCATCGCTTACGCTTTTGCTGCGATTGGTAAGGTCGCCACCGTATACCATTGGCAATTCACCTCCGATCAGGTGGCAATGGCTTAGGCTGATATGTGAATGGTCTCCCTGCGGTACGTGATGCCATGTTTCCGCCGGTTCAGCGCCGATGGCGGTAAAAATATGATTGACCTGAAGTGTTTCAGTATCATTGCCGTCCGGCACAACCCGGGGCCGACCGTTAATTTCCGTGGCGCCGATTTTCATTTTCTGCAAGGTCATCGCAAACAGAGGCTCATGGCTTAGTGTCTCGCTGCCAGCGTCGGCAATGTTTATAGGCGCCAACAGCGTTTTAAGTTTGACACCTTCGTTCAGGGCCATTTCTACTTCTGGATCAAAGGCCGGCATATCCTGTCGTCGCCGGCGATAGACGATTATCGGTTCTACGCCACAACGCACCAAAGAACGCGCCACATCCACGGCGGTGTTTCCGCCGCCAATAATCTCAGCTTTGCCTGTTAAAGAGACGTTTTCGTCGCGGCGCAGACGGTTCAAAAGCTGCAATCCATCCACGGTTCTGTGCGCACCGTTAATCTTGAGATCAATCGATCGCCCATATCCGCAGCCGATGAAAAGCGCATCATACTGGGTTTTAAAGCCTTCTAACATGTCGCTGGTAACCGGTGTGCGACAATGCAGGGTTACGCCCAAGTCACCGATACGACCGATTTCCTTTTCGAGCACTTTTTGTGGCAAGCGATAAACAGGAATACCCCAGCGCAGAATGCCGCCGGGCGCGTCTGAAGCTTCATAAATGTCGCAATGATAGCCCAGCAGAGATAAAAAGTAAGCGGCGGCTAACCCCGCCGGGCCCGCACCGGCGATGGCCACATTTTTACCATTGGCGGGCATTGGTTTGATACCAACGGCCTGTGGGTTGGCCAGCTGTGTGTCGGCAATAAACCTTTCCAGATGATGAATCGCCACCGGCTCATCCAGTTGGCCGCGATTGCACGCATTTTCACAATGATGATAACAGACACGACCGCAAATCGCCGGAAAGGGATTTTCGATTAAAATCATTTGCCAGGCCTCGGCGATTAAATTTTGGGATGCGAGGTATTCAATGCGTGCAATATCCTGTCCCAGGGGGCAGGCGGCGCTGCACGGAGCGGTTTTTTCGTCATATGAGGGATGGACATAGCGCCATGAACCGGTTTTATTGAGTTCCGTTGAGACGGAAGAATGGGGCAGGAATAAAGGTATTTTATTATCCGGATTCTTATAATCGGTCATAATCTCGCTATTTTTACTTAAAGCTTATACGGGTTCCGCATTCACAATGACCTGTTCATAAGCCTTTTGAGCGGCCTGGATATTATTGGCCGGTTTAGTGGTGATTTCAGCTTGAATGGCATCTGAAATCGTGCCCAGGGGCGGTCTGTTCATCATTTTCGCAAATGCACCGATCATGGCAGTGTTGATAATGGGATGGGTGCGGGTTCCCAGGTCGCAGTCAATTGCTATTTGGGTTGCATCCACCCATGCAAGCCGAAAACCTTTATATGTCTCCAGTTGGAGCGGAGGCTTCGCCATGTTTAACAAGATCCAGCCACCCGGCTTAAGGCCCTTGGTGACATCCACGTTCTGAAGCAGTTTGGCGTCTTGGACGACCACATGATCAGGAGTGTATACGTTGTTGCGCGTCAGGATTTTTTGTTTATCCAGTCTCAAATAGGCCTCAACCGGTGCACCCCTTCTTTCAACACCGAACAACGGAAAGGTTTGCACATCATAGCCGGCTCTGAAAAAGGCTTTGGCCAACAGGATCGAGGCCACAACAGTGCCTTGACCGCCGCGACCATGAAATCGAATTTCTTGCATATATCGTCCCTCTCAACGCTATCCCCATATTTGACGCTGAGTGAAGCGAGCCTCATATTATATTAAATCCGGACCGGTGTCAAAGTGCCGAATTGGTTTTGCCGCTAATCCCAATTGCTGCTCAACCTGCTGATTAAACGGCAATTAAGGGTATAAGCCAAGCTAAAGTTCTGGGCCCGATGTGCCGATATTAACGATACCTGAATTTTGCCCTTATTTTCACCCTGCGGGAGAGACGTAGCCACCCATATGCTGCGTTATTAAGGGCGAAGCATAGCTCACTATGGCTTCGCCCCTAAATGCCTTGCCTATGGGAGCCTCCAACTCGTGCAAAATCCAGGTTAATGGTCATTTTAGTTCATATTCACCAAATCGATGAAACGATTAATTTTAAAATAATTGCGCAATTGAGGATATTGTTTCCTGGGGGTATTCATGACTAATTCACTGCGGCGAACGGACCCAATGGAGGAACAATCAGTTCACGTTGAAAAGCGTTCTGGCAAAGATCGGCGCTCCCAGCAGTTTCCGAAATTAAAATACCTGCTCTTTTCCGGCAGACGGGCCAAAGCCCGCCGCAGGGAAGATTTGCACCATACATTCTATTTTGATCGCTATAGTTCAAGTCTATTTGCGGCCATTGTTGCCATCCTGCTGCTGAGTGTTCTTGACGCGCTGTTGACTCTGCATTTGATCGGTAAAGGCTCAACAGAACTCAATCCTGTTATGTCCTATTTCCTTAAATTTGGTCCTTTTGTATTTATGGGAGCAAAGTATTTTCTGACCTGTTTTGGTGTTCTTATTCTGTTGTTATTTAGAAATGTATTGCTAAAAAGATCGATTACCCACACGCAGCACCTCTTTTCTTATATTATCGCCGCCTTCACCACCGTTATTGTGTGGGAGTTGTATTTAATATTTTTTGTGATCTAGTAGCAGCCTCACGCAAAGGCACAAAGACGCTAAGATTTATCACCAAAGCTCGAAATAACAAAAACACGAAAAAATGTATCTGGTGTTTATTTGCTTTCGTGGTCGTTTAATTCCGATATGCATATTTTGGGGCAATGCTTGACATTTATAGAGTTAAGACTATTATATGCGGGAATTATGCTTTAAGGAGCTATGAATGCCGATTTACGAATATCAATGCAAGGCCTGTTGTCATTGTTTTGAAGCGCTGATGATGTCCGCCAAGGACCCGGAACCCGAGTGTCCCGAGTGCCAATGCGGGGACGTCGAAAAGCTGATGTCGGCGGGGTGTATCAGATCTCAAGGCATACCCTCCGGCTCAGGCGGTTTTGACACTCCGGCCTGCAAGCCCTCCGGCTGAGGGATCTAAACGGTCTTCCCTCAGTTTGAGGGAGCTATCATTTTCAAGTGCTAACTTTTTGTTACCGCTTTCAGAGACAAGGACCCTTTGCCCGTCAGAAAGAATTCGACCCAGTCAAAGCCAAACTGTAAAAGTTCAATATCAGATTCCAGCATCAATTCCTTTCGTCGGGGTTCCACTTCAAAGCGCTTTAAAAAGGTGCTCTCCAATATAAAATTCCTCAGCTGATCAATGTTGAAGCAGGCCATAAATGCCATTTTCAATTTAGGGCCTTCTATCCCTTCAGATCCCCATGGGTTCCGCCGAAAGAGGGTATCGATCTCAACCCAGCGGTCATTGATATCATTGTCGATTTGGATTTGCTGATTTTCGATCCAATCCGCAAGTGTCCATTTGCAACGGGCCTCGTGTCCAAGGCAATACGAATGGCGAACGATAAAAGCCATCTCTTCGGGCCCACCGGGAGTCCCTGTTCTGCGCACGGCACGCTCCATCGGATATGCGCGACATGAAAAGGGTCGGTCCGCGTAAACGCTGCATCCGCTGCTATCTAAAAACGGACAGGATCTGTCTTGCCGGTCCGACATTTTGAGCATGACATTGGGGAAATAGGGATTGTCTCTGAAGGCCATTGTGGTATGCTGGTTGAGAAACTGATCGGAAGATAGATCCAAACGATTTTTTAAGCGGATAATATCATAAGGATACAGATACATGTCTGCATCCCGGCAGCAGCGAGTGAAACAGGACAGATCGGGGCGGCATTCAAAAACAAAGGTGTCATCCGGCAACAGTAGACGGCCGTTGGCTTCCGGAGATTGTTTCATCATCTGTTATATCTATCAAAACGACGCTAACTTGTAAATTAAATCGATATGGATATTCAAATCAACCAAACGCTGCAGCCCTACCGTGAATGGGTGGCCCGAGTGGACTGCTTGTTGGATAGTGTACGCAGCCGATATCCTAATGATATTTACTGCCACAAGGGGTGTGATTGCGGTTGTCGTAATTTGTCGGTTTTTCCCGTCGAAGCCTTATCCGTGTTCATGGGTGTCCAGGAGCTGTCCGCTAATACAGCAGCCACCATCCGGCGACGGGCGAAAGCAAACGCCATCTGGAATTGTCCCTTACTTGAAGAGCGGGCCTGCGGGTTGTATCTATATCGGCCGATCATCTGTCGGACCCATGGATTTCCATTGCAAACAGTTTTCAACGGACGGCCGTCAATTGGGTATTGCCGTCACAACTTTAAAAATAGCGCAACCATTCCGCAGGACGCCATCATCGATCTGGATCGAATTAACAGCTCGCTCAGAGCCATCAATACGGATTTAATCAGACAGATGACCATGCAGCTGCCCGCGCGTTTATCCATAGCCACAGCGGTTTTATTGGACCGCTTGCCATCTTTATCTACCTAAAAGCGAAAGTGCCGTCCCTATGGTCCGTGCTCTGCTAGTTCAGCTTCCGGTGCCGCGCTTAAACTACGGTGTCCATACCGGCAATATTCCTTTGGGTGCCGCCTGTCTCAAACAGGCAGCCCGAAGTGTATCCGGGACGCAGGTTGATATATTGCCAGAAAGTATAGCCGCCTACCTCGGCGATGCCGCCTTACTCCAACTGCTCTCTGAGCAAAAGCCGGATATTGTGGGGTTTACCGTATATTGCTGGAATCTGGAACGATCACTGTATTTTGCCAAAAAGCTGAAGGAATCGATTGCTTCACGAATTGTCTTTGGTGGTCCTGAAATCACCCCGGACAACCCGGCGGCCATCTCAGATGCGGTTGATTTTTATGTCTATGGTGAAGGCGAAGCCGTATTTATAAAACTTCTGGAGGATCCGACAACCTGGAACGCAGGCCGAGCACAGGAGCCGGCCGGAGCGCTTTTCAAAGCAAGCCCGAGTCCCTATTTGCTGAACCTGTTAGAGCCTGAAATTGAAAATGTGATGCTGCTCGAAACCCAGCGGGGGTGCCCTTACCGCTGCGGATACTGCTATTATAATAAATCACATGTGGGTTTGTCTTTTGCCGATGAAAAACATTTGCTTCAGGGCGTCCAATGGGCCCTTGACCATCATGTCAAAGAACTATATCTGCTGGATCCTTCCTTGAATGTACATCCCGGGCTTAAACAGCTGTTGAAAAAAATCAGCCGGATAAATAAGCACCAGCATCTTGAAATCATCAGTGAAATTCGAGCAGAAAACATTGATGCCGAATTGGCAGAGTTGTTTGCGGCAGCGGGATTTTCATGGTTTGAAATCGGCCTGCAAACGACCAATCTCCAGGCACTCAAAATCATGAACCGACCCACCCAACTGGCGCAATTTGTTCGGGGAGCTCGACTTTTAAAGCAAAACGGCATGACGCCGGCTATTGATTTGATTGTGGGTCTGCCCGGAGACGATTTGCAGGGTGTTAGCCGTTCGGTTGAATTTGTGGCTGAAAATAATTTAGCTGATGATATTCAGGTTTTCCCACTGCTGGTTTTGCCGGGAACCGATTTTCGCTTAAACAGCACCGATCTGGGATTGCGTTTTGAGAAAACAGCGCCGTATACGCTGGTTGAAAGTGATACGTTTTCCGCAGACGATTTATTGCTGGCATTTGATTATGCCGAAGTGCGTTTTGATGTGGTTTTGTACCCCATGCCGGATCTAGATGTTTCCTGGCGGTCTGGCCAGGAACGACTACCGGCGCGACCCAAAGATATCGTCGTTAAGATGGCAGACGAATTGTTTATTGCCAAGCTTCAATTACATGCCCAAAGCAGCATATCTGAGCTTAAGGCCAAGGCAACGCGGCTGACTCAGCCCTATCAGATATTTATTCATCCTACGCTGGTGGATGTCGAATTTATCAGAACAGCCCTTACGGTATTAACCGCGGCAAATCCGTTTACACCATTTGAGATGGTTTTCTTAGAACCCCAGCAGGTGCCGCTTAGCTCAACCATTTTATCGGCTGCCAAGCTTAAGCGGCCTCATTTTCTGGATCAGGATCTGCGCTATCTTTTCCCCGCGGACGGCAACCGGGCGGTCCTGTTCACCCTAGTATCACAGGATGCCACAGCGAGATTTAACCGTGATATGGAACGTCAGGTCTTCTGGTGGAAAAAGCCGATGTTTCCGCAAATGGCGGATCTTTTAGAGCTATCAAAATTAGATGGCGTTCTGATTGATGTTGCCGGGATGAATGGTGAAGTTGAAGCCTGGCAGGAACGTTTTGCTAAGTCCGCTGAGAACATTCCGTTTATCAGTTTTGCAGATGTGCAACTCCAAAGACGCTGGCTGATGTTGACGATGCCGGATGATTATGCCGCTAAAGCCCTCAATTGGGCCTGAACCCACTAATCAAATAAAGGTCATGAGCATGCTCAAGATTATGATTAAACTCAAAAGGCCGAATGTGATCGTAATTTGCATCTTAATGGAAAAGAAATCATCATGCGTTCCCCGCAGAGAACGCTTGACCGCCTCGGCTATCGATTCTAATTCAGGCTGCTGCAATCCTGTCACCTCCTGCAATGCGGCAAGCGTGTGTTGCGTCTGCGCTAAATGCTGCCTTTTATGGCGCAATAGGTCCGCGCGTTCAAAAGCGCGTCTGCGAATTTCTTTTTGGATCTTTGCTTCTAATCTACTATCCATGAATCCTCCTTTGCCAAACAATAAGCAACCCCCACATAGGTCGCACAATTGTCGGCGCCTTTCTATGTCCTTGCCCGACAACAATGCTTAACATATTTAAGCATTGAAATCCGGCCCGTACATCTATAACATAAGCGCATTTCTCTGATTAACAACCGCTCTATGCCATTCCGCAGAGAACGATTTGCGGTTTATTCTTCAATTGAATTAACGGTATATGTCTTTCGTTTTTACAATTCTGTAATTTGAGGGCAATTGAATGGGTTTGAGGGAAGTCCGGAGACATTTTCAAAAAGAGCGCCAATCGGCGATTCGACGCTTTAAAAAGCAAAAGCGGTTAAATTTGCTGGCCTCTCCCGGCAGACATGAATTTATTATCGTACTCGATCATTTAAAACCCTTCTTTAATATTGGCAAAATTTTCAGAAGTGCAGATGCTTTCGGTGCTGCGGAGGTTCATTTAATCGCAACCGATTTTTTTGATCCAACCCCAGCCAAAGGATCCTTTAAGTGGGTGCCGGCAAAATTTCACCAAGATTTTGCAAGTTGTTATGCCGAATTGGTTGATCGTGGCTTTACCCTGTATATGCTAGAAGCATCTTGCGGCGAAGATCTTGCTCAGGTAAACCTGCCAGAAAAAAGTGCTTTTATCTTCGGCCACGAAGAATTTGGGCACCAATTTAGCGCGGCTGGATATCCTGAAGTTAAACTGCTCAAGATTCAACAGGTGGGCAAAGTGGAGAGTTTGAATGTGAGCGTTGCGGCGTCGATAGTAATGTATGAATACGTCAAACAGTATCACGGGAAGTAATTTCTTCTTTGATTTGTTAGAAACTGGGTTGTAGATTTGTACAAGGTGCTCACAAAGGTAAGTGCCTAAAATGACTAAAATGAGCTAAAATGCCTAAAGTTGAGGAATTCTGTCTTTTTAAAAAGATGGAGCGTAGCAACACAATAACCCCGGCCCAGAACTGGATATAAAAATTGGTAACCCCTTTTAGGCCCTCAACCTTAATTGCTATGTGCCCCATGTTAAACCCGAAGCGCCAGGGCGGGCTTTAGTCACTTCAAACTTTAGATCACTTTAGTCACTTATAATCAAAAAAACGGGCTGTTTCCGGCAGATGGACGACCGGAAATGCCCGTTTAATTATTTGATATGAGCTGAATTACAGTTCGATGGATTCGCCGGGATTCATTACGGTTACTTGTGCGGAGGTTTCTTTTTTTACCCGTTCGGCCCAGGCGTGTGGATCCTGTTTGATGACATCAAAGGTATCGTAATGAATGGGGACCACTTGTTGCGGTTCGATGAGTTTGACGGCACGAAGCGCATCATCCGGCCCCATGGTAAAATTGTCACCTATCGGCAATATTGCCAGATCGATTCCTTCTTCACCGATGAGCTTCATATCATAGAAGAGGCCGGTGTCACAGGCGTGATAGATTTTTTTGCCCCCAATATACAATAAAAAACCACACGGATTTCCACCGTATGATCCGTCCGGCAGGGCCGATCCGTGCTGGGCGATGGTCAGTTTGACCCGGCCCCAGGGGTAATCGAAACCGCCGCCGATATGCTGCGGATGAGTGTTCTCGACGCCCTGATTCACCAGCCAGCTCTGAATCTCGTAGTTGGAAATGACGGTGGCATGGGTTCGTTTGGCGATGTCAATGGTGTCCCCTATATGATCGCCGTGCCCATGCGATACCAGGATATAATCTGTTTTGATCTCATCTGCCTTGCCGGATGCCAAAGGGTTGTCACTGAGAAAAGGGTCGATCAGCAACCGACTTTGTTCGGTTTCGATTAAAAAGCAGGCGTGACTATACCAGGTAATTTTAATTGCCATTTCACCCCCCTATCAGTGTGTCCTCATGACTAGATGAATTTTTCGATTTTGGCCCCGCTTCTAAGGCTTTGAATGTAGCTCTCGGTTTCTGAGTCCGCCTTTTGCTTTTTCAGGTGCTCGGAAAGTCGCTCTTTAACCTCGGCATAAGCGACCTTCTGGGCGGGTTTTTTATCAACCACCTTAATAAGATGGTAACCGAATTGGGTTTCGACGATGCCGCTGGTCTCGTTGGGTTTTAAACTAAAGGCCGCATCTTCAAAAGGCTTTACCATCTGGCCGCGCCTAAAATAGCCCAGATCGCCGCCTTTCGGTCCGCTGGGTCCTTCGGAATATGTCTTTGCAAGGGTTGCAAAATCCTCTCCCTTTTTTGCCTTTTCCTGCACCGATTCAATTTTTTTGCGGGCCTCATCTTTTTTGGCCTGGGGCGCATCGGCATCCACTTTGACCAGAATATGACTGGCCTTGACCTGCTCAGGCTGCTGAAAGAGTTGCGGGTTGTCATCGTAGTAGGATTTAATTTCTTCATCGCCAACCTTGATCTTGGCAGTTACTTCCTTTTCGATCAACTCCTGAATGGCCATGCCGCGCTCAATCTGGTTCTGTACATCAGATTCGGTAAGTCCCATTTGGTCCAACAGCTTCTTGAATTCATCTTCGCTGGGATATCGTTGCTTGATCTGTTGGAATTGATCGGATACCTCTTTGGGGTCAACTTTAATGCCCTTTTTCTTGCTTTCCTGATAGAGCAATTCACGGTCGATAAGGCTGTCCAACACTTGATTTTTCATCATTCCCAATTGGGCATCAGGAACCTGTTGCCCACTCTGGTTAGCGCGTTTGATGAAAAAATCCAACTCACGATCAAAATCGTTTTTGCTGATGGCAACCCCGTTGACAACCGCCGCTTTACCGGCAGGTTTTTTTTCCTCTGCGGCCAAAGCCAACGCTGAAACCAACATAAATGTCAGCAGTATCAATAGGGTCATTGTCTGCCGGATCCGGGTAAAGTTCATTTAATGGTCTCCTTAAATGTGGGTAAAAAAAAGACCCCGAAGAGCCCCTTCTTTTAAGAAAAATTTGAATATTCTATTAAAAAAATAAACTCTGAGTAATACAGGGCTCGCCCTGCTTTGTCGCCCTGATTTATGAATCAATGCTGTTATTATAAAACACTGCCCCTAATTTTTCAACCGTTGCACACCATCCTGTCAAAAAAGTGGTCTTCGTTGCATGGTTTGCGGTTAGATGCCTAATCAATTTCCGGGGAAGTGAAAAAGTTTATGACAATTTTGTTGTAAAAGATCAGCTTTTATTTCACTTTTGTAACACTAATCTAATGCGCTGCAATCCCCAATTGTTCGATAACATTTTGTAATTCATTGTTTTTCACAGAGAGTTGCGACTGCAGTGGTCCCTGGCACCAATATTGCCATTCATATGATCACTAGTGTGTTATGTGCAACACGCCAAAACCCAACCCGAGCAACACGCAAGGCGAAATGATGAACCGAAAACCAAACCATATGAAACCGCTTTCATCAAAATCCGAGACGGAAGCCGATATCCGATGCGACTATTGCCAGCGGCATTTGATGTCTGCATCGGAATGGATTCGTGGCGATAAGCGGACCATTTGTGAAACATGCTATCGCAGTTTTTTAGATCCCGGCCACAACTGCTGTGAACGGGAAATCGGATAGCGAAGCCTTCATGTTGAATAAAGATGAAATGACCGCTCCATTAGCCGGCTCCGCTCATTGTTTAACTTGAAATGCAAATGGGTACCCGCCTACAATCTACGCGATATTGCCGGCCCTAATTATCACCGCGCTTGTTATTAGACAACCTCAAGGGTGTGCCATCCTTTTTAAATTTTGAGTTTCACCCGTGTCATTGTATTGACCCCTTTTGGCGAGTATGAAATAATATGCTCTCAGGGGATCAACACCTCTTCTGTTCAACATCTTAACCGGGAGGACACGCCATGAAACCACTAGACTACATCAACATGGAGAATGAATTCGGCGCCCATAATTACAAACCACTGGATGTGGTCTTACAGCGCGGTGAGGGCATTTGGGTCTGGGATGTTTCCGGCAACAAGTATATGGATTGTCTATCGGCCTATTCAGCGGTCAATCAGGGCCATTGCCATCCGAAGATTATGGGCACCATGATTGAGCAATCGCAGCTATTGACTCTCACGTCGCGGGCTTTTCGCAACGATCAGCTGGGTCTGCTATATAAGGAGCTTTGTGAATTAACCAACTCCCACAAAGTGTTGCCGATGAACAGCGGTGCCGAGGCAGTGGAAACGGTTATCAAAGCGGTTCGTAAGTGGGGCTATCAGGTCAAAGGGGTCGCTGAGAACAAAGCTGAAATTATCGTGTGTGAGAATAATTTTCACGGCCGCACGATTACTATCGTTGGTTTCAGCACGGACAAACCCTCTCGGGAAAATTTCGGTCCCTTTACCCCCGGCTTTAAAATTGTCCCTTATGGCGACAGTGATGCTCTCGAAGCGGCCATTACGCCGAACACGGTGGCTTTTCTGGCTGAGCCCATTCAGGGTGAAGCCGGGGTGATTATCCCACCCGATGGTTACCTGAGCAAAGCCAGATCGATTTGTTCACAAAACAATGTTGTTATGGTCTTAGATGAGATTCAGACCGGCTTGGGGCGCACGGGTAAAATGTTGGCGGAAGAGCATGAAGAAATTGAAGCCGATCTGACGCTAATTGGCAAAGCGCTTTCAGGCGGTTTTTATCCCATTTCAGCGGTGCTATCCAACAAGGAAGTGATGGATGTATTGCGTCCCGGTGAGCATGGCAGCACTTTTGGCGGCAATCCATTGGCCTGCGCCATTGCACGGACGGCGCTCAAGATTTTGATCGAAGAGGGTATGATTGAAAATGCTGCTAAGATGGGGGATTATTTTTTATCGAATCTTGCCAATATCAAGGCACCGCATATCAAATCAGTGCGGGGTAGGGGACTTATGCTGGCAGTTGAATTGACGGACGACGCCGGCGGTGCTCGTCAATACTGTGAGCAATTGATGGCTCAGGGTTTGCTCTGCAAAGAGACCCATGAAAACACCATCCGATTTGCCCCGCCGTTGGTAATCACGAAAGAAGAAATCGACTGGGCCCTGGAGCGTATTGAGGCTGTCCTGACACAACCCAACTGATGCCGGTCATGTCATTTTGCTAAAGCTAAAATAGGTTGGTCCCGCCAATAGGCGGGATTTAGCCCGTTAGGCCCGTTAAAAATCGAATGCTGTCTGATCTTATTTTCAACCGGCAAACCGGCTAACGGGCAACGGGCTCAACCCAAATATACATGGGCATTTTAAGAACACCTTCCGTAATACGATGCATATAAAAGAAACTGAACCGGTTTCATAACCGCTGTGCATTATATTTTCATAAATAAATTATAACCAAAATTGTTTTCTAAGTGCCGGATCATGCCGTCCGAATTAGGGCTCATTTGAAAAAACTGAACCGGTTTCATAACCGCTACGCATTATATTTTTATAAATAAATTATAATTAAAATTGTTTTCTAAGTGCCGGATCGTGCCGTCCGAATTAGGACTCACTTGAAAAAACTGAACCGGTTTCATAGCCTTTAGATTTTTTTTGAGGCCAAGGCGCAATTCGATTCAAAAGTGGAGCGTACACGTTAGTACGCGAGCATTTTGAATCGAATTGTAACAAAGGCCTCGAGAAAAATATGAGGGTTAGGAAACCGGTTCAAATTGAACAAAAGAGGAATCCGCATATAGCCTTCGGGTAGAAAAAAGTGGATTTGGGAGGCATCGTATAACCGCAGCCACAGACGCGTTTGACGTCTTCAATACAAACGTCATTGATAATAATCGCCATCTGCGCTTCGTTCTTCATAACGGCGGTCATGCATTTTGTGAAATTTCT
>JAAUXY010012365.1_pt1 | contig 14520 bp, 8 predicted proteins | sample 7278121 | NCBI WGS metagenome assembly JAAUXY01 (sample SAMN14350117, study PRJNA611818) | marine sediment metagenome | isolation source: surface marine sediment (1.8m) | place: French Polynesia: Moorea | collected 2018-08 | reverse complement strand
GGCGGCTCGATTAAAACCCGCAACGGTGAAATTCTGATCCGCACCACCGGCCAGGCCTACTGGGGTCGGGAATTCGAGGACGTCATCGTTCTCACCCGCCCGGACGGCACGCGGGTGGCGCTCTCCGATGTGGCGGAAATCCGCGACACGTTCGAGGAAGGCGATCTCCTGGCGCAGTTCAACGGCGCGCGCGGCGTCGTCGTCAACGTCTCGCAGGTGGGTACCGAGGATCTGATTCAGATTGCCGACGACGTTGGTGCACACGTCGAGAAGTACCAGCAGGAGCTGCCTGAAGGCATCAGCCTCGACATCTGGATCGACTCGTCGAACGAGCTCGAAGAGCGTATGTCGGTGCTGCTGAAAAACGCCGGCGGCGGATTATTGCTGGTTCTGGTGGTACTGGCGCTGTTTCTGAAATTCAGGGTGGCCATGTGGGTTGCCATTGGCATTCCGGTGGCGCTCCTTGGCACGCTGGCAGCGCTACCTTTCACCGACATCAATATCTCCACCATGACGGTGATGGCCTTCATCCTCGTGCTGGGGATTGTCGTCGACGACGCAATTGTCGTCGGCGAACGGGTTTACGGGCACGAACAGATGGGCAAAACGCCGTTGAACGCGGCGGTCGACGGGACATGGGAAGTCTCCGTGCCCGTAATTTTCGGCGTCCTGACCACCATTGCCGCTTTCCTGCCGCTCATTCTCGTGCAGGGACGGATGTCCGGCTTTTTCGCCCCCATCGGCTGGGTGGTCATGTTTGCCCTCATCTGCAGCATCATCGAATCCCAGTGGATCCTGCCGTCGCATCTGGCCCACCGCAAACACGGCGAGCCGAGCACCGGCGTATCCGCCGCCTGGAACCGCTTCCAGAGCCGCTTATCCAAATGGTTGGAAAACGTCGCTTCGCAGAAGTACATGCCGTTTGTGCACAAGGTGCTGCGCTGGCGCTACGTGAGCTCTGCGGTTGGCCTTGGCATCTTGATTCTGGCCGTCTCTCTCATCGGCAGCGGCCGAGTCGTCTTCGGCTTTTTCCCCGCAATTGAGGGCGACCGGGTTTACGCGGGATTGGAACTGCCCGAAGGTATTGCCGCGGAAACCACGCTGGCGGCGGCCCGTCATATCGAGGCTGCGGCCAACAGGCTGAATGAGGATCTGACAAAAGAGCTGGGGCTTTCCAAGCCGATCATACGCAACGTCCTGTCGAGCGTTGGTCAGAACGTCGATCGCGACGGACCCGGACGTCCGATGTTTGCCGGTCGTTCCAACATTGCGGAGATTGTCATTGACCTTGCGCCGCTGGCTGAACGCGCGGAGATCAGCTCCAAGGTGGTTGCCGCGCGCTGGCGCGACTATGTGGGCTCCATCAGCGACGCCGTGAAGCTGACCTTCGATGCCGACCAGTTCTCCGCGGGCAGCCCCATCGAGTATCAGCTCAAAGGTAAAGACATCAACAAGCTGCGAGAAGCTGCCGAGACCTTGAAGGCGGAGCTTGCCCGCTATCAAGGTGTGTTCGACATCAGCGACTCTTTCCGCTCCGGCAAGCAGGAAATTCAGCTGAACCTCCTGCCCGAGGCACGCAATCTGGGCCTCACACTTGCCGATCTCGCCAGCCAGGTGCGCTCCGCGTTCTACGGTTCCGAGGCCCAACGCGTGCAGCGCGGCCAGGACGACGTGCGCGTCATGGTGCGGTTCCCGGAATCGGAGCGGAAATCCATTGGCAACCTGGAAGACATGTACATCCGCACGCCAGACGGTAACGAGGTGCCCTTCTACAGCGTCGCCAAGTTCGAGCTCTCCCGGGGGTATTCGAGCATCAATCGCATAGACGGACGCAGAACGGTCACGGTAAACGCCGATGTAGATCGCGGCACGGTTTCCCCGGAAGAGGTGGCCGCCAGCATTCAGGCGGAGCTCATACCGCGCATTCAGGCTCAGTTTCCGAATGTCGACATCGAAGTCGGCGGTGAGCAGGAAGAACGCCTGACGGCGCTGACGGGACTGATCATCGGCGCCATGTTCTCGCTGGTGGTGATCTACGGGCTGCTTGCCATTCCGCTGAAGAGTTACCTTCAGCCCCTGGTCATCATGAGCGTCATACCGTTTGGCGCGGTGGGCGCCATCGTCGGTCACTACGTGCTCAACGTGCAGCTCATGTTCTTCTCCGCTCTCGGCATTGTGGCGCTGTCCGGCGTGGTCGTGAACGCCTCTCTGGTACTGGTGGACTACGCCAATCGGCAGCGACGCGAAGGCAAAGACATCATGGACGCGGTGCTGAGCGCGTGCGTCGTGCGTTTCCGGCCGATCATGCTGACTTCGGTCACCACGTTCGTCGGCTTGATACCGTTGATGTCGACGCAGACGCCCGCTACCGGGCCGTTCATACCCATGGCGGTGTCACTGGCCTGGGGTGTACTCTTCGCAACGTTCATTACGCTGTTGCTGGTGCCTTGTCTGTACCTGATCGTAGAAGATTATCTGCATGCCCTCGCACGTTTCCGTGCGTGGCTCGGCCGCAAACCGGCACCCGAGGGAGATCCTTCGCTGGCAGTTTCGTCCGGCGGCTGATCCGCTCGTGATCACGACGCTGCCTGCCACGGCGAAAGCGTGGCACCAGCGCATCTGGCACCTGACCTGGCCGGTCATTCTGGCCAACATCACCATTCCGCTCGTCGGTGTCGCCGATGCAACGGTCATGGGCCGCTTCCCGGATCCAGCGCTCATCGCGGCTGTGACCATGGGGGCGGCGATGTTCAGCGCCGTCTACTGGCTCTTCGGTTTTCTGCGCATGGCCACCACGGGCTTGAGCGCGCAGGCTTACGGCGCCGGTCATCTACAGGAAGTCGTGCGCGTGGGGATGCGCAGCGGCACCGCGGCGCTCATCATCGGCGCGCTCATCGTCGCGCTGCAGCTGCCGCTGGCGGCATTGTTGTTTTACTTGTTCGATGCCTCCACCCGGGTTGCCGATCTGGCACAGATTTACTACGACATCCGCATCTTCGGCGCGCCCGCGCTCCTCATCTACCTCGTTGTGCTCGGCATGCTCTTTGGCCTTCAGCGCATGCGTGAAACGCTGTGGCTGAGCGTTGGATTAAACCTCACCAACCTCGTGCTCGACGTTGTGCTGGTGCTGGTCTTCGATCTCGGCGTTGCCGGTGTTGCCACCGGCACGGTGATCAGCGAATGGAGCGCGGCCATTGGCGGCTTCTTTCTGCTGCGCCGTGCGCTCACACAGACCGGCTGGGCGGGACACGTGCCGCGCGGCATCTGGCGCGACGGCGCCCTGGCTTCCATGTTTCACGTCAGCGGCAACCTGGTGCTGCGGACGTTTTTTGTGCAGCTTCCGTTTCTCGCGGGCACTATTCTTGCCACTCGCCTCGGCGACGTGACCCTGGCGGCGCATGGCGTGCTCATGCAGCTCTTTTTTGTCATGACCTACAGCCTGGACGGCTTTGCCCACACCGCGGAAACGCTCGCCGGCTTCAGCTACGGAGCGCGGGCAAAAGAGAGCTTGCGCAGAACAACCGTTTACTGCGGCTGGTGGGCGCTCGGTCTCGCGCTGGTGACCGGTCTTGTCTATCTCCTGGCCGGCGGCTTTTTTGTCGCACGGATCACCACGTCGCCGGAGGTTCGAGAGATGGCTGATGCCTTTCTGCCCTGGATCGCTCTGGCACCGCTACTGTGCGTCTGGGCGTTTCTCTTTGATGGTGTGTTCATCGGCACCACCCACATCGTCGAGATGCGCAACGCCATGCTGGCGGCAACGACATTGTGGGCAATCCTTTTGTGGCTTTCCTTCAGCGCGCTCGGCTACCACGCGGTCTGGCTCGCCATGAGCGCCTTCATGCTGGCGCGTAGCGTCCTCCTGTTCCTGTATTACCCGCGCATCGAACGGCGTGCGGGCACCTGAGATGGTTCAGCTATCATTCAGGCACGGAGTGCTGCACTATCAATAACGGAGCAGCAGTGCGCGTTACGCGCCAGGAAAGATTCATGCGAAGAACCATTACGCTCATCTGCAGTACCCTGCTTTGCGTCGGAGTGCTGCAAGGTTGCAAAAGCGACCCCATCATCGACACCCGCGGCGTCGACATGCGCAAGTACAACCAGGACCTGGCCGATTGTGAGGCTTATGCCGAGCAGGTCATGGTCGCCCGCAAAGCGGCCGGTGGCGCCGTTGCCGGTGCGGTGGTTGGTGCCGCGATTGGCGCGGCGGTCGGCAACAGCGACACCGCACAGGCCGGTGCAGGCGTCGGCGCGATCAGCGGTGCATCCAAAGGCACTGCGCGGGGCCTGAGTGAGCAACAGCGGGTTGTCAGGAACTGTCTCAGAAATCGCGGTTACGCCGTCCTGAACTAGATCCATCCGCCAGTCCGATTGCCTGCATCGCTGAGCTCAGCACGCCATGACAGGACTCAACGGTTTAGCTAGCATTTTCGGATGGCCAATCGCTACCGGGCTTTCATCAGTTATGCACATCAAGACGCTGTAACAGCGGGGTGGCTACATCGTGCGCTGGAGCGTTACCGGCTGGCCGGCGCGCTTAGCAGTCTGGCTGGCGCAAAACACTTACGCCCGGTATTCCGTGACGAGGACGAGCTGGGCTCTGCCGCAAACCTGAGCGCTATTCTCATCGATGCGCTCGACCGATCCGACGCGCTCATCGTGCTCTGCTCACCAGCGGCAGCAGCTTCGCAATGGGTCAACGAAGAGGTGACCACCTTTCTCGACGGCGCTGCAAACCGACCGATTCTGTGCGTCCTGGTGGCAGGCGATACGATGCAGCCGGAGTCGGTGTTTCCTGCCGCGCTCCTGAGCGACGGTAACGAACCTCTGGCGATCGATCTGCGCTCGAGCGGCAAGGCGGGAGGTAAAGAACTCAGGCGGACGGCGTTACAAAAAGTTGTTGCAGGCCTCCTCGATGTGCCGTTCGATCAGGTACGCCGGCGCGAACAGGAGTGGCGCCGACGCCTGGCGGTTTCGAGCGTTGCGACTGTGTCGACGGCCGCGGCGCTTCTGGTTGGCGGCACCTACTTCGTGACACGCCTGCCGGAATGTATATCGCAGGACACGCTCGTTACGCAGCTGTGGTCTGATACTCACCGCGATGCAGTCCGACAGGCCATGGAGGCCACGCGCCTGCCTTTTGTTCCCCGTACCTGGGCTGCCGTGAACGAGCAGTTGTCGAGCTACGCTGATGCCTGGGCCGGGGTGCACGTGCAGGCGTGCGAAGCGACCCGGGTCCACAGAGAGCAGTCTGAGACGCTTCTCGATCTTCGCATGGCGTGTCTGGACGCTCGCCGGCGCGACTTCGTTGCGCTACGCGATGAGCTGATGGCAGTCGATGGTGACAGCCTGGAGTTCGCGCTGCCGAGCTCGGAGACGTTGAAAGACCTGGCGCGTTGCTCGGACCGAGGCGCGCTCGAAGCGACCTATCCGCCACCGGAGGATCCGACAGAGGCGGAGGCCGTCGAGCGGGTTGCGCGCTCCATTGCGCAGACCAAAGCGCGCCTGCGTTCCGGGCATACCCAACCGGCGCTGGAGCAGGCGGGCATTCACGTCGAGGACGCCCGCTATTTTGATTTTCCACCTCTGGAAGCGGATGCGCTGATGCTGATGGCGGATGCGCAACGGTCGGCAGCGCTGATCAAGGAAGCGAGCGCCACCTATCACCGCGCCGCCGCGAAAGCGGTGGTAGCCCGGGATCCTGAGCTGGCGGCTTATGCCTGGCTGCACCTGGCGCGTCTGGGCGCGCGTTATGCGGACAAAGGCACAACAGAGCAGCGGCTGGAGATGGCAACTTCCTATATCGAGCAGCTGCCTGCAACATCGCGGCTGCAAGGTGCACTGCTCAAGGAGCGGGGCACTCATGTGGGCAGGTCCGGCGATTCGCAGACCGCTATGGAGCTGTTGGGCGATGCAGTGCGGTTTGCTCGCGAGCACGATCGTGACGCGCTGCCGGTCTATTTGATGGATCTCTCCTGGGTGCTGGTGGGCGCGTATGCGCTGGAAGAAGCGGAAAGTGCCAGCAGGGAAGCCCTTTCGCTCGTCCAGGCGGCCTACGGTCCCGACCATCCCCTGTATGCCAGCGCGCTCAGACAGCAGTCCCGGGTGGCGAGCCGCAGAGGGGACGACGCCCGCGCGATAGATCTCCTCGAGCAGTCACTCGCCACGATGCGGGCGATTTATCCCCCATCTCACAACAGACTGCTCGTGAGCCTGAACGATCTGGCTTGGAGCTTCAAAAATCTGGGCCGCTGGGAAGAGGCGGCCGCGCTGCTCGACGAAGCGCTGCGCGCCCAGGAGGTTGTCGACCCACCGGCCTATGCCATCTTCGGCAGCAGTCACAACGTCTACTCAGATCTGCACATGAGCCGCGGCCAATACACGCAGGCGCGCCAGCATCTCGAGAAGGCCATCGATAACTGGACCAGGTCCGGCGCGGAGTCAATCAACCTGGGTATCGCTTTGAACAACCTCGGTAATCTCGCCAATCGCGAAGGTCGCTTTGCAGAGGCGCTCGAATACTGCCAGCGGTCGCTTACGATCGATAGCGAAGTCCGGGGCGATGAGTCGCCGGGACTGTCATATCCGTTGAGCTGTGTAGGCGAGTCGTACACCGGGCTCGGCCAGCTCGACGATGCGCTAGCAGTCTTGGAGCGCGCCCACACCCTGCGCGATGTTCCTGACGCCAACCCGAACTCACTGGCGTGGTCCAGGTGGCTGCTGGGAAGAGCGCTCTGGCAGGCCGGGGAGGAACCAGAACGCGCGCGGAACTACATCGTGGACGCGCACAAACGGTTTCTCAGCGTGGGGGAAGGCGCAGCGTCCGAGCTTGCAGATATCGAGCGCTGGTTGGATCAGCATGATCTAGCGACGTGGATAGACGAGCCAACGCCATGACTAAGGATGAAAACGCCACCGCGATTCCCGGTCCGACTAAGGCCTTCCCCTAGTGCGCTTGACCACCGAATTTGGGTAAACTGGCCTACTCTTTGTGACTTGAACAATGTGGGGGAACAATGGCAGAAGCCGCACTGGAGAATCCTGATCTCTTTGATCTGACCATGTCCGACGAAGCACAACCGCTTCTGGACGCCGTCAAAAAACACATCCAGGAAAACGTCGCACCAATCACCGAGGAATTTCATGCCCTCGGCGAGGGTCGCGAGGACCGCTGGAGCTGGGCGCCGGGGCAGCTGGAGCTGCTCGACGGAGCAAAACAGAAAGCCAAGGAGTCGGGCCTGTGGAACTTCTTTCTGCCGGATGCCGATACCGGTGAAGGCCTGTCCAACCTCGACTATGCCTACATTGCCAACGAGCTTGGTAAGAACCCGCTGGCCTCCGAGACGCTGAACTGTTCAGCGCCCGACACGGGCAACATGGAGGTCCTGGAACGAGTCGGCTCACCGGAGCAGAAAGAACAGTGGTTGAAGCCGCTGCTGAACGGTGAAATCCGCTCTGCGTTTGCGATGACCGAGCCCAACCTGCCGTCGTCCGATGCCAAGAACATCAGCACGGCCGCTGTGCTCGAAGGCGACGAATGGGTCATCAACGGCGAAAAATACTATGCCTCAGGCGCCGGCGATCCGCGCTGCAAAGTCATGATCACGATGGTCAAGACGAGCCCCGACGCGCCGCCGCACAAGCAGCAGTCGCAGATCCTCGTGCCCATCGACACACCCGGAGTCAACGTCCTCGAAGGCATGCAGGTGTTCGGCGACGACGACGCGCCGCACGGTCACATGCACATCAAGTTCGACAACGTGCGTGTGCCAAAAGAGAACATCCTGCTCGGTGAAGGACGCGGCTTCGAAATCTCTCAGGTCCGTCTGGGGCCGGGCCGTATTCACCACTGCATGCGTTCCATCGGCGCCGGTGAGCGCGCTCTGGAGCTCATGATCCGCCGCGCCTCGACCCGCGTTGCGTTCGGCAAGCCCATCATCCAGCTCGGCAAGAACCTGGAGCTGGTCTCGCGCGCCCGCATCGAGATCGACGCCTGCCGCCTGATGGTGCTGCAGGCTGCCAAGGCGATGGACGTGCTCGGCAACAAGGAGGCCCGCGTTTACGTGAGCGCCGTCAAAGCCATGGTGCCGGAGAAGATCTGCAAGATCATCGATCAGGCCATCCAGATGCACGGCGCCACCGGCGTCTCGCAGTGGACCCCGCTCGCCAAAATGTACACCGGCCAGCGTACCCTGCGGATTGCAGACGGTCCGGACGAGGTGCATCACATGGTGGTTGGACGCGCGGAAGTGCGTAAGTACGACCTCATGTAGCAGACGTTGCCACGTCCGGAAACGAAGAAGCCCGCGCAACGCGGGCTTCTTCAGTATTGGGGAGCTGTGTGGCCCATCGCTGGACCTGATCCCAAGTTAAGTCTGGAACGAGAAGCGCACGCCGGTGCGGACCGGGATTGGCCGGCCATCGTCCTCAAACGGCTCGAAGCGCCACTTGTTGACCGCGTTGATCGCCGGGTCGTGCAGGCTGTCGCTGCTGGACTCCACAACCGCAATGTCTTCGACATCGCCGTCTTCGTTGACCGTAAAGAGCAGCTCCACCCAGCCGCCGGTGGCGTTGCGCGGTAGGACCGGCGCCTGCTGGCGCTTGGCCACAAGGTCACGAATCGGCAGCACGTCACTGAATATGCCTGCCCGCGCCTGCGCGCGACGTTTGAGGAAATCCAGCTCGTCGCTCAGGCCCGCCAGCTGCGTCTGCGACGCACCTGCACCGAGCGCGTTTTCGACGGCGCTTTCGACCGCATCAATCCGGTTGCCGCGCGCGGCACTCCAACCCTGCTCGATGAGACCTTCGACAATCAGCTCAATGCCGGATCGGGCAGCGGCCGAGTTTGGATCTTTCTTCAGCACCGATCGATAGTGCTCCAGCGCGCCGACGCCGGACGGGCTGTCAGCGCCAACGAGCTGGCCTGCCTGCATGGCCCGTGCGGCCGCCAGGAGGTCCTCTTTGACTGCCTGGTCTTTGACCATGTCGGTCCACTGCAGCGTCAGTTTTTCCGTCTGCGCGATGCCAGGGGCGTTGGGCGCAATGCTCTTGGCCAGCGCGATGAGCTCCTTGGCTCGGTCGTGATCTTCGGCAAACGCGGCCGTCTGGGCGATCGTCGCGAGGCGCTGGGCAACGGACTCCACACCCTGCAGCGCGGCTGCGTTACCCGGGTCGATGCGCAGGATCTCACGGTACGAGGCCAGCGCGTTGTTGTTTACCGGTTTCGTCAGATTGCCGGAAGCAATCTGCTCGATCGCACGGTCGTTCAGACGCTTGATGCGTTCATAGCGCTCGACACGGCTGATGATCGATTTTGCGGCAATGTTGGAAGCGTTGACAGCAAGCACCTGCTCGGCAAAGTCTGCCGCTGTGCTCCAGTCCTCCTTCAAGAGCGCCCCTTCCGCGCCGTTGATCAGATAACCGACAACGCGCTGCACGCCTTCCTGTGCAGCCTGATTCTGCGGATCCCGCTCCAGCATCTTCTGGTAGAAAAAGAGCGCGCTGTCACCTTCCGGGCGCGTGATCCGACCCGCCGCATATGCCTGCTCAGCGCGTTCCAGGAACGAAACCTCACCGACGTCCTGAATGGTCGTCAAAGTGAACGAGGGAATTTCAGGCAGATCGGCGGCAACCTGGCCAACACCCTGCTTGAGATATACCCAGCTCACGACCACGCCGATGATGACAACCCACGCGGCCAGGCTGAAGCTCTGCCCCAGGCTCAAGGCCTCGCGGTTAAACGCCAGATTCATGAATCAGTCTCCAAGAAACCATTTTTTGAAGCGGGTCCAGGCGCCCGGCTCCTGCTCTGCAGCAGGCAAGTCAGCCAGCGAATCACCGCCGGTCTCTGCAAACCGCTTGAGCGCCGACGTCAGCCAGATTTTGCATTGCCCAACCTGCAGCGGCTTCAGCAGGAAGCGGAACACCTGGCCGCTGTTGATCAGCTGAATGAGCACGTTGGCATCGGAGCGGTCGCTGGCGAGGATAACCACCATCTCAGGCACCACCTTGCGGACCACCCTGGTGAGGTCCGAAATCTCTTTTTCGTCCACGCCAATGTCGGTGACAAGAACTCCAACAGGATTGTCCGCGATGACCTGCAGCGCCTCGTCCTGGGTTTTCGCACGGTGCAGCTTCTGTCCCGTGCATGCCTTGGCGACGCCGTCATACAGCGCGGAATCGGCGCTCAGCACACACACCTGCACGCCGTAGGCAATTTCCTCCACCGGACGAACAGGCAGATCGACGACCGCCTCAGCTTCGCTTGACGCTGCAGCTTCTTCGGTAACCGCTTCGGTAACGGTAACCGGTGCGGCCATGGTTTCGCCGCCGTCGCGCATGTCCAGACCGGCTTTCACCGCGCCGCGCACTTCATCGGCGGGACAAGGCTTCATCAGATACTTGAACACTTCCGCGTCGTTGATCGACGCTTCCACGGCTTCGAGATCGGCATAACCGGTCAGGAGAATGCGTATGGTCCGGGGCGATCGTTGCTTGATTTCCGTCAGCACTTCGACGCCGGTCATTTCCGGCATGCGCTGGTCAGAAACCACCACGTCGATGTCGTGCTGCTCCAGAAGCGAAAGCGCCTCAGCGCCCGAATTCGCCAGATGGACCTCGTAGTCTTTGCGAAACATCGCGCGCATTGATTTCAATACACGCTGCTCGTCATCAATGAACATGATGACCGGCCGCTGCTCCACTTCCATGCTTTGCGCCGCTACCGCTGACATTTAGGCTGCCTCCTCTGCATCCGTATCCACATCGTCCCAGTTCGTTTCCGGGCCATCGACCGGGAAGCTCAGGACAATGCGTGTCCCATGATCGACCTTGGAGTCGACCAGAATCTGTCCGCCGTGCTGATCCACAATCTGGCGCACGATCGAAAGTCCAAGACCCGTGCCCTGCCCCACCGGCTTGGTGGTGAAGAACGGATCCATGATTTTGTTGAGGTGCTCTTCCGGAATACCGCAGCCGGTATCTTCGAATGCAATTTCCACCGCATCGCCGGCATCGTTACGCACCAGCGACGTGCTGATGCTGAGCACACCTTTGCCATCCATTGCCTGGACCGCGTTGGTGACAATATTGATGAAAACCTGGTTGAGGCGTGACGGTGAGCAGTAGATCTCCGGCACTTCCTGCAGATCCTTCTTCACCTCTACGCCGTACTTGAGCAGGTTCTTGGTAATGGTGAGCGTCTTTTCGATGCCCTCACGAACGTCGAAACGATCGTCAGCAACCCGATCGAGACGCGAGAAGTCTTTGAGACTCTGCACCAGCTCGCTGATCTGATTGAGACCGTCGACGCTGTCTGCCGCGAGCGATTCCACTTCGCTGATGTTCTCCGCCAGCTCTTCCGCGTCGAACTCGGAGCGTCGGGCAAGGAGCTCCTTGATGGCCTGCTTGCCTTCGTCCGCGGTCGTTGCGGTCAGAATCGGCAGGCTGGCCTGCAGGTAGCGCGAAATGTCGTCTACCGCGGACGCCGTTACGGTGGTGTTGTTCAGCACATACAGGAGCGGCGTGTTGATCTCGTGCATCACGCCGGCCACCAGCTGACCAAGAGACGACATCTTCTCTGCCTGCACCAGCTGTACCTGAGATTCTTTCAGATCTTCGTTGGCCTGGGCGAGGTCCGCCGTGCGCTCTTCGACCCGCACCTCGAGATCGTCGTGCGAACGGTTGAGCGCCCTGTGGCTTGCCTGCAGACGCAGACCAAAGAAGGCCAGCACCGCCAGGAGCAGAACCGTATAGATGTTCAACAGAACGCGCGCGTCGTTGACGGCGCCCAGCACATATAGCTGATCACTCGTCGTCTGATCGTTCAGACCTTCGAGCTGCTCGACGATGCGCTCGGAGTTCATGGTCGCAACTGCCTGGTTCATCGTCCGGCGCAGGCTGATCATGGTATAGGTGGAGTTGATCAACTGCCGGAGCTGACTGCGCTCGGCAATTGCAACCTCGGCTTCCACCTTCTGCAGCTGGTCGAGAATTTCCAGCACGCTGTCCAGATCAGCATCGTTACCCGACGGCAGGAGCTTCTTCACCTGCTCTGTGGCAACGTACACGCTGTCGGCGCGGCGCTGCTCGCCAACCTGACGGAACGAGCCGACCAGCTGGTTCGCACTCTGATCAAACTCCGTGTACGCCGTAAACAGATCATTCTGTGCCGATCCGTAATTGATCCGATGCTCACGCATGAGCTCGATGGCGCTCACTATAGCGGTAGAGCTCGCCAGCACGTCCGCGGGATTGTTCAGCTCTCCCGCGTCAGTATCGATGGTGTTCAGCCAGGTCATGGCGGGCCAGCGGGCCGTATCCAGGAATCCCATCGGCTGATAGGTATCCTGCACCGTGAAATTCAGCGCCTCGCTGCCGGACACGAGAGAACGGTCGAGCTGCTCGACGCTTGCGCCCAGAGCCTGATGCTGGTTGTCCGATACCGCTATGCCACGCGCGACGGACGTCACCGCCTCGTGTAAATAAGTAGTGTGCGTATTGATCTGGCGTAATTTTTCAGGGGTCGTCGCGGTTGCGATGAGCAACAGGATGACAAGCATCCCCACGGCGCTGGTCACGCTCAGGGTCGTCAGTCCTACCCCTAGTAATCTGCGGTCTTGCATCCGCATGTATCCTACTTTGTTCGCTCCAGCGGCTTTGCCAAAAGCACTCATTTGCCAGGCAAAAACCGCACGTTCCAGAAGGATAGCCGCGCTGTGACCCCGACTCCGTGAGGCAGGTCACACGCGAAGCGCTACTCGAATCACGGTAGGAAAAACCGTCAAGTGCCGGGCGCAACCGGGCGTTTGGGTTGTTACGTCCGACCCCGCCTGCGCGGCGGCTGGTGAGAAATTCGGTAACAGACCGGGCTCAGGCTTCCTCGGGGAAAGCTGCCGCAGGATCGAGCGGCCACAGCCTGCGGACCGTGCGCTGACGGGGAAACCGCTCGATGCGGTGCGTCGTGAGCCCCGGGGTGTCTGCAGTGACAATTGCGCCCGCCAGCTCCTGAAAACCGGCGCGGAAGTGGTTGCTGCTCTTCAACGCAACGTATCGGTACTTGTGCACGTCGATGCCAACCGCCAGAAACGGTTCCTGGTCGAAGGTCTGACTGCGCCGGGAGGCGACGACCACGTCCATGCCATCGATGACAAGGCGCGCCATCGGGCCGACATTCAGCGGCGCTCCGCGAAACATTGCCTGCATGACGAGGCGCCCGTCATGCAGCGCTTTGACGTACGCCCGACAGGCCAGTGGTGGCCCGTGCAGATCATCCGTCTTACCGCCCAGGTTCACATCGATCTCTGCGCCCACGCCGGCGGCGTGGGCCTGACCCGCGACTTCGGGATCAACCAGAAACGCGAAGCAGGCTTCAGCGCCAAGTCCCGCGTCCAGCATGCTGCGCAGAAGATGCGTTCCGTCGCCCGGCGTGCCGCCGCCGCAGTTGTCCGACGTCTCATGAATGATGACCGGCGCGTTCTTCGCAGCCTGCGCAGCGGCGACTGCTTCGTCTCCATCGAGGCTCGTCACTCGAAAGTTGTCCCGCGCCTGCCAGAGCGCCTGGGCAAAAGCTGCCCCCTGGGCCCGCGCAGTTGCGCCTTCACCAAAGTAGCTGGTGACCACGTAGCTACCCACGTGGTCGACGTCTGTATAGGGAAAACCGTGAAACCAGCCAATGTCCAGGCACTCCGGCCCGGCTTTAGCCTTGAGGTCGAGCAGCTCGTGCAACATGCGTTCGCCAATGCCTTCGTAGGTGGTGGTCGTCGGCAGCAGCAACGGCAGCCGAATGACCTCGCAGCGTGCCCGCTCGCCACTCTCGACCATTGATCTGGCAGCTGCCACGGCTTCGACTGCGCGCAGGTGCAGATCAACGTGCGGATAGTGGTGGCAGACAAAAACGCCGTTCAGCTGGTCCGCCATCTGCTGCGTCACGTTACCGTGCAGATCGAACGTTGCCGTTATGGGGATGTCGCCAACAAGATCACGTACAGCTCTGGCCAGATCGCCTTCCAGATCTTCGATCCCTTCGACTACCCCCGCACCATGCATAAGCAGCACGCACGCATCGAGCGGTCCGGCGGCGGCGAGACCGCTCAATATTTCATCTTTGAATCCGCTGTACGCCTCAAATTCAATCGTGCCGGAAGGCTGCGTGGACGCAAAGAGGATCGGCACAATTTCGCAGCCCATACGCGAACAGGCGTCCACAGCGCCACCGAGATCGGATTCCTGGCCAGCGGCGTCCAGCATCTTGTTTCCACGATAGACGTAAAATGCCGATGCTGGCGTAGAGGAGCCGCAATACGTATTGGTTTCGTGCGATATACCGGCCAGCGCAATGCGCATTAATCCCTTCCCGTCTTTGTCCAAATTCAGTCAGCCGCTGGAAGCGTCTCCGGTCCCCAGCGCCACCACCACTGTTCAGGCAGCGGCTTGGCAACGGGCCACACTTGCTCCAGCGTCTCAGCATCGGAGAGCTCACCGCCTGTCATCACATACTGCAGGCTGGTCGTTGCTTCG
>JAAUXY010172308.1_pt1 | contig 14521 bp, 12 predicted proteins | sample 7278121 | NCBI WGS metagenome assembly JAAUXY01 (sample SAMN14350117, study PRJNA611818) | marine sediment metagenome | isolation source: surface marine sediment (1.8m) | place: French Polynesia: Moorea | collected 2018-08 | reverse complement strand
GAAAAGCTGGAGTCGCTGCGCAAAAAGATCCCCGAGGCCTTCATGAACGGGGAGTTCACCATGGACTTCCCCTACGATGGCAAGTACGACGGTGTCTACAAGGAGCGCCAGTATGCCTCCGCCGAGGCGCTGTACAGCGCCATGGGAATTGCCCGCGAGGAGAAGGACAAGCGCAACGTAGCCTTTATGCGCAACTTTACCTTCTTCGACGCTCCCCACGTCGCTTTCATGTTCCTGCCGGAGCCCTTTGGCCTGCGTGAGGCCTGCGACCTCGGCATGTACGCCCAGACCCTGATGCTGTCCATGGTGGCCCACGGCCTGGCCTGCTGCCCGCAGACCGCGCTCAGCTTCCTGGCCCAGCAGGTGCGCGATGAGCTGGAAATCGACAACAGCAACAAGCTGCTATTCGGGATTTCCTTCGGTTACGAAGACGAGCAGCACCTGTCCAACCGCTGCCGCACCGAGCGCGCTGCACTCGCCGACATCACGCACTTTCACAGCTGATTCAGCCGGCGGCGTCCAGGCAGCCTTGCAGGACTTGCTGTAGTTTCTCGGCGCCCAGCTCCTTGAGCAGGGCGATGTTCCGCTCCGGAATCCCCTCTACGTCGGGGTGGCTGGCAACGGCTCGCTCCACGCTGTCTTCACGGAGGATATGCAGCATCGGGTAGGGGGAGCGGTTGCTGTAGTTCTCTGCGTCACCGGGCCCGGTTCCGGCAAACCGGTAATCGGGATGGAAGCTCGCAATCTGGAAGATGCCCTCCAGGCCCAGCTGCAACAGCAGTTCCTCACAGGCCCCCAGGAACTGGTTGTATTCGAGAAAATCCCGCAGCACGTGCGGATGGATCAACAGGGTAGTCTCGATGCTGGGGTCGCTTTGCAGGAGCTCCAGCTCGTCCACCAGAGCCATCAGTAACTGCTCTTCGCCCTCGGCGCCGGTAACGTGGAAACGAACCGTGCCGGCTTCCATTTCGCGCCATGCAAAAGGGCACAGGTTGTATACCACCACCAGGTGCTCGACCCAGTGCCGCACCGCGGCGGCGATGCGCTCATCACTGGCGGGTCCGCTCATACCAGGGTGGGGTGGAAAAACTCGGCTTCGTTCTCTTCGCTGATCCCGGCACTGGGGTCATTGAACAGCTCTGCACCCAGCTCAGCCATGTCCCAGGAGATCCAGCGCTCCGGCACCAGCTTTACCACCAGGTCTGACATCGCCATAAAGGTGGGGCCGACCACCGGATGGTCGAGCGCCGCCTGGGTCAGGTACTTGGTGTTGATGCGCTGGGCGAGTGGGACGGCTTCCTCTCCGGTGAGCAATTCCACCTCGCCGCAGGCGCTGATGCCATTTTCCTCCCCGGCCTTGCGCGACTCGATGCACAGTGCGGCGCGCGGGTCGCGCTGGAGATTGCGCCCTTTGCTGGTCTGCAGGCTGGTGGCGATGTACAGCGCACCCTCTTCGTAGAGAAACCAGACCGCGGTAACGTGCGGCAGCCCGTCGGCACTGAAGGTGGTGAGAGCGGCGATACGCCGCTCGTCGAGCAAGTGTTCAAGGGAGGGTTTGAGAGACATGCCTATATCTCCTTGATGGGGATGGGGTGTGGCTGAGCAGCAAAGGCTACCCGGTTGCCGTACATGCGCCGCAGGTTGTGGTGGCGCCACTGGAACACCCAGCGGAAAACCCAGCCGTAGAGGGGCTCGAGCAACGACACCCTGGCACTGAAGGTCAGGTGGTCGGTGAGCCTGGCGCCGCCGGGAAGAGCCTCGATCTCGCGCTCGTGTTTCCACAGCGACATGCTCGCCATGGTCGAGGTTTCGCAGAAGGAGCGGCCATCTATGACCTCCGCGAAGGCGATGTCGTCGTACTCCACCGGCAGCACGCCACCGAGGCGAATCCAGCTGCGAAAGCGATGGCGGCCGGGCTCCCAGCCCTCGGTGAGGTCGTCGAGGCCATCGGGAAAACTCATGCTCAGCAGCGGCCGAAACTCGGCATTCACATCCAGCGGACTCACCGCATGCTGCCAGAGATCATCCGGGTGCACGGCGAGGTCGGAGTAAATGCTGAAGCTGCGGGCCATGTACTCAGTATTGTCAGTTCGACACGATTGCGCCAGCTGGAACTAGCTGCTCGCTGATTTCCCACGTTCCCGTATCATAGTGCGATGAGCAAACGAGATACGCATTTCGAGTTCGGCCCCTTGTCGCGTGGGATCTTCCACGCGCTGCTCGCCGTGGCGCTCGTCATACCCCTGTACTTTCCCGAGTACACGGCGCATTACTTTTTTCTGTTGCTGTTCCTGGGGTTGGGCTTGAAGCCACTGCTGCAGGCCACGGGGCTGTATGTCTGCTGGGACAGGTTAGAGGCGCCGTTCCGCAAGCGTTGGAGCGAACAAGAACTGGAAAAGCATCGCCGCTCAGTGGAACAGAGAGTGCGGCAGGACGCACTCAAGAAGCGCCGCCATCGCGGCGACACTAAATTACCTCGTAACTGGTGAGATGGTTATTGCGCAGGCAACAAGTGCTTTGGGCGTCTGTACCGATTCGGACTAAACTGTGCCGTGGCGCGGGTGTAGTTCAATGGTAGAACCTCAGCTTCCCAAGCTGATGACACGGGTTCGATTCCCGTCACCCGCTCCAGTCTCTGATGTCGATGGTATATGAGAAGGAGCTCTCGATGAGACGCGGGATTGTCAAAACTCTGTGCCTTGTTTGCCTGCTGGCGCCGGGATGGGCGCCGGGCGAGGAATCCGCCAACTGGCACCGCGATACCGCCATATCGCCCGACGGCAGCACCATTCTCTTTACCCACATGGGGGATATCTTCCGGGTACCGGTCAGCGGCGGGGTGGCGGTGCCGCTGACCAGTGGTGAAGCTGTGGAAACCAATCCCACCTGGTCTGGGGACGGGGAGTGGATAGCGTTTTCCAGCGACCTGCACGGCAATCTGGATGTGTTTGTGATGCCCGCCTCCGGCGGCACGCCGCGGCGCTTGACCTTCTTTGAGGCGGATGACGTGGTCAGCGGTTTCTCAGCCGATGATGAGCGGGTGCTGTTCACCAGCAGGCGCTATGACGCCCTGAACGCGGGCCTCGACCCGCACCGTTCGCGACCCGAGCTTTACGAAGTCGCCCGCAGCGGTGGGACCCCGCGCCAGGTGACGACGCTCTATGCGCGCCACGCGCGCTGGAACCGGGGCGGCGACGCACTGCTGTTTGCCGATGACAAGGGAGAGACCATCCACCGCAAACACGACGACTCGCCGTTTACCCGTGACATCTGGCGCATGGCGCCCTCAACCCGCCAGTTTGAGCGCCTCACCACCAGCCCGTGGAATGATCACACGCCGTCCTGGGACGAGACCGGAGAGGGTTTCTACTTCATCAGCGAGCGCTCCGGCAGCCTCAATGTCTGGCACCAACAATTCGGCAATGGTGAGGGCAGCGCCCGCCAGCTTACATTCCATGGGACTCACCCGGTGCGAGACCTGTCGGTATCGAACCGGGGCGACATCGCCTATAGCCTGCACGGCGAAGTACATTTTGGTGCGGCAGGCGAGCGACCGGCACCGGTCGATATCAGCATCGTTACCGTGCAGCAGATGGCTGCTCGCGAGCGGATCGACGCCAACGCCGATATCAGCGAATTTGTGGTGTCGCCCGACGGCAAGGAAGTGGCCTACATCGCCCGCGGTGATGTGTTCGCTACCTCTATCGAGTTCGACACCACTCGGCAGGTCACCAGCACGGCTGGCAAAGAGCGCAACCTGGCCTATGCCGCGGACGGCCGCGCCTTGCTGTATGCCTCGGAGCGCCTGGACCAGTGGCAGATCTACGAAAGCACCCTTGAGGACGAAGAGGAATCGCATTTCTTCCTGGCGACCCGCCTCAAAGAGACCCGGCTGATACAGGGAGGGGCGGGCGACAGCGCTATGGCGGTAACGCATCCAGTCCCATCCTCGGATGGTGAGAAGATCGCCTACCTGTTTGACTGGGCGGAAATCCGTGTCTTCGACCGGCGCCGCAAGCGCTCTATCACCCTGGTAGGGTCCGACCTGAATTTCTCCACCGGCAACAATGATATTGGCTTTTCCTGGACTCCGGACAGCGAGTGGCTGGCAGTGGACATCCAGCCCAATGGTCGTCTGTTTTTCCCCGATATCGCTATCGTGCCTGCCGACGGTTCCGCGCCGCTCAGCCAGCTCACGCGCACCGGATATACCGATGCAGAACCACACTGGCACCGCAGTGGAGGCATCATCAGCTGGCTGACCGGGCGCTACGGTCTGCGCGAGCACGGTGGCCATGGCACCCAGTACGATGTCTACGCCCAGTTCCTCAACCAGGACGCCTGGGACGCATTCCGTCGCACCGAGGAAGACATCGCCGTTGAGGATAACGGTGAAGAGGAAGACGAAGAAGACGAGGATGAAGACAGCGAACCCGTGGAGGTGACGGTGGAGCTGGAGCGCGCAGCGCAGCGCCAGGCGCGACTGACGATTCACTCCTCTGACCTCGCGGGCTTTGCGCTGAACAAGGACGCTTCAGTGCTCTATTACCTTAGCGCCTTCGAAGAGGGTTACGACCTCTGGTCCCATGACGTTCGCGCCGGGGAAACGCAGCGTGTGGTCGCAATTGGTGCCGACGACGCGTCGCTGGCACTGTTGAAGGATGACAGCGCTGCCATTGTGCTGGCCGACGGCGAGTTGATGAAGGTTGATCTGGAGGCAGACGAGGTCACCGCCGAGCCGGTACCCGTGGTGGCGACCCTGGAACTGGATGCCGGCGCTGAACGTGAAGCCATGCTGCACCATGTCTGGCAGACCACCCGCGATCGCATCTATCTGCCCGAGGTGCTCAACGAGGCCAACTGGGACCAGATGTACGAGGCCTACGCGGCCAAGCTGCCCGGCATCAATAACAATCGGGACTTCGCCGAACTGGTGGACGAACTGGTTGGCGAGCTGGATGTATCCCACGCGGCCGGCCGCTACCGGCCCGATTCTGACGGTGGCACCGGAGCCATCGGGGCGATTCTCGATCTCGCAGATAGCGGCGCCGGCGTTCGCATTGCCGAAGTGCTCACAGAGGGGCCACTGGCGGAGGCCAGCGAGCGCGCAGCAGCCGGCAACCGGATCGTGGCGGTGAATGGCGAGCGACTCGAGGGCAGCGCGAACTATTTTGCCCTGCTGGACAATACTGTAGGTGAGCGCGTGCGGCTGACCCTCGCGGACCGGCGCGGTGAGTTCGAGGTGGTGGTGCGACCGGTCAGCGTGGCTGATGAGGCCGAGTGGCTGAAGGAGCAGTGGGTGGAGAGCCGTCACCGGCTGGTTGAGAGGCTGTCGAACGGCCGCCTGGGCTATGTCTATGTGCCGGAGATGTCAGATGAATCTTATCGACGCGTGTACAGCGATGTCTTCGGGCGCCATTTCACCAAGGAAGCCATCGTCATCGACGTGCGCGACAATAACGGCGGTGACCTGGTCGACTGGCTGGTACAGCTGTTCTCCGGCAAGCAGTACATGACCAACATGCCCAACGGCCGGCGCGCCCAGGGGGAGCCCCTCACCGAGTGGGTGAAGCCCTCCATTGCGCTGACCAATGAGGGCGCTTATTCGGACGGTCACTGCTTTGTGGCGGCCTGGAAGAACCTGGGTGTCAGCACCCTTGTGGGCACGCCGGTCACCGGCACCTGCACCTACGCCGGCTGGGAATACCTGCAGTCGGGAGATGTCCTCGCGGGCACACCACGGCTGGGCATACTCGATACCGAAGGCGACTGGCTGGAACGCAAGACCACCGAGCCCGATGTGCTGGTGTACGCTGACCCCAACGCCATCGTCGCAGGGGATGACCTGCAGCTCCGCCGCGCCGTTGAGGTACTTTTGCAGGAACTCGACAGCGGGACGGGTCCCTGATGCAATTCGCACCTTCCAGATCAAGAACTTCCCGCGCCGCCGGCCTCGGCGTGGCCATGTTTCATTGAATCCTGGTGGGAATACGTATGTCGCACTCCAGCGATACCGAAACACGACCCATGTTGACCCTGCCGGTCAACTGACGATCTTTCCCTAAATTCTCAGGAGGGTTTGCTTATGATTGGTTACGTTACCCTGGGCACCAACGATATCGGGCGTGCCTGCGCTTTTTACGATGAGTTGATGGCGACTCTCGGCTTCGGTCGCGTGCTGGAAGACGAGAGCTTCGTGGCATGGGGCGAGTCCCTTGCCGAGCCCTGTATCTCGGTGATCAAGCCCGCTGATGGTAATGCCGCCACGGTGGGTAATGGGGTGATGGTGGCACTGCGGATGGAGTCGTCGGAAGCTGTCGACGCCTTCTACGCCAAGGCCCTGGAACTGGGAGCGACCGACGAAGGCCCGGCGGGCCCCCGTGGCGAAGGCTTCTACGCCGGCTACTTCCGCGACCTCGACGGCAACAAACTCAACGCCTTCGTAATGGGCTAGCCCTCAATAGGGGACAGTCCACGTTTTTGAGCGGTCATGTTGTCCAGCAGGTAGCTGATTCAGTCTATAGCGTGGTCTGCGCTGATTTTGGAGTTCTGGCTTAAATCGGCCTCTGAATTCTCGGGCGAAGGGGTTGGCGGCAGGTTCTCCGCTTTCCAGCGCATCGCCATGTACACCCGAGCGTAGGGGGAGGGGTGGTGATTGAGCCAGTTCTCTTCCCACTCCGGTGGGTGCAGCTTCCGGTATTCTGATGTCAGCAGCGCGACCTCGGCCCAGGCTTCCGGGTTTTGTGTGGCGTTGATGGCGTAAAGGTCAGCCTCGTACTCCTGCACATAGGTGATTTTGTTGAGCACCGGTGTGGCCAGGAACAGGAATACCGATATCGCCGCGAACAGCAGCGGAAAGCCAGCGTAGTCGTCTACGCCGCGAATGCCCCAGCGCTCGCCGCGGCGCGCGGCAACGAAATTGAACAGCCAGCTGGTGCCGGCGAAACAGACTGCAATGACCAGCGCAAAGAAAAGGATTCGCTTGCCAGCGTGGTTGAGCACATAGTGGCCGATCTCGTGAGCCATTACGGCTTCCACCGCCGGCGCATCTGCCCGCAGTAGCAAATTGTCATTGAGGGCAATGCGCACAGTCCCAAGCATACCCGACACATTGGCGCTGACCCGCTTGGTCTGTTTTGACTGGTCCACCTGTTTGACATCATCGGCTGGCACACCGTTGGCGCGGGCGATGGAGAGAATGCGTTCCTTCAGCGGACCTTCGTCCATTGGCTTGTAATCGTTGAACAGCGGATCGATGAACAGTGGTGACAGGAATATCAGTAGCGCCAGGAAGCCACCGGAAAGACCTGCGCCCCAGATCCACCAGCGCTCTGGCGAGCGGCGCAGCGCGACGTACAGCAGGGACAGGAAAACACTGCCGAACAAGACGATGAGCACCGTGCCTGTCAGGTGCTCGGACAACCAGCCGCCGAAGGACAGGTTGCCGAGCCCGTATTTCTGTTCGATGTAGTGCCCGCTGAACCAGTCCACGGGGAAGAACAGCGCCGTACTCACCAGCAGGTAAATGGGCATATAGATGAAGGCCTGCGCAAAGCGGCTCTTGATCTTGCGCTCCGCGAGCTCTCGCCAGCGCCGTGACCAGCCGGTGCTGAGCAATAGCCAGGCGATCAACAGGGTGGCCGCGAGTTCCAGGACCATGGCGACATAGCCGCTATTGACGTAGCCGATGGTGTTTTGCACGTCGTCGGCCGGGACCTTCGCGAGAAGCGCGTTGGTGGCGGCTACTGCGTCGAAGGCCTGGGTGTCGGCGTGGGCCAGAAGCGGGGTGCACACCAGCAGCGCCGCCAGGGCGCGCAGACAGAGTTTCATGGGCTCAGCTCTCTACGAATTCCGTGACTTCCAGATTGAACCCTGAAATCGCGTTGAAGTGAATGGGTGCAGACAGCAGGCGCATTTTGCTGACGCCCACCTGCTTGAGTATCTGGCTGCCGGTGCCGATCAGGCGGTACACCCGGTGGCCGTCTTCGCCGGCCGTGGAGGTGGTCTGCGGGAGATTGGGAAACTGTTGGACGTCGCTGAGTAGCTGCTCTGTGGACTCATCCTGGGCAACCACAACCACCACGCCCTTGCCTTCATCAGCAACCCGTTGCAGGGCGCGCCGATAATTCCAGCCGGATTCGCCGCCCGGCAGCTGGGTGCCCAACACATCACGCAGAGTGTTGAGAGTTTGCACCCGCACCAGCACTGGCTCGTCTTCACTGATCTCGCCCATCACCAGCGCATAGTGCAGGTGGTTGTCGATCAGGTCGAGGAAGGTGTGCAGGGTGAACTGCCCGAACTCGGTATCGATCACCTTGCGGTCCTTGAGCTCTACCGACTGCTCGTGCAATGCCCGGTAGGCTATCAAGTCGGCGATGGTGCCGATCTTCAGGTCATGTTTCTCGGCGAACTGTTCCAGTTCCGGGCGTCGGGCCATGGTGCCGTCTTCGTTCATGATCTCGACGATCAGCGAAGCGGGGCCGAAGCCTGCCATGCGCGCCAGGTCGGTGCCGGCCTCGGTGTGGCCGGCGCGACGCAGTACGCCGCCCGGTTTCGCCACCAGTGGGAAGATATGTCCCGGCTGGGAAATACTGTCCGGCGTTGCATCCGCGGCGGTGGCGGCGCGCACGGTCTCAGCGCGCTGGGCCGAACTGATGCCAGGGCCCATACGGTTTGCGGCGTCGATGGAGACGGTGAAGTTGGTCTCGTGCTGGGAGCGGTTGTGGCGCACCATCAGCGGCAGGTCCAGGCGCTGGGCCTGTTCCTCGGTGATGGTGAGACAGATCAGGCCGCAGGCTTCACTGGAGTAGAAGGTAATAGTCTCCGGGGTCACCGCCTCAGCGGCGATGATCAGGTCACCCTCGTTCTCCCGGTCCTCGTCATCCATGAGGATGACCATCTTGCCCTTGCGGATGTCATCCACCAGCTCCGCGATGTTGCTCAGTGCCATGGCGGTTTACAGCAGCTCGATGGCAACCGCGGTGGCTTCGCCGCCGCCGATGCAGAGTGCGGCAACGCCCTTGCTCTTGCCGTATTCCTTCAGCGCGTGCGCCAGGCTGACGATAATGCGCGCGCCGGTGGAGCCGATCGGGTGGCCCTGGGCGCAGGCGCCGCCGTGCACGTTCACCTTGGCGTGGTCGATGCCGACTTCCTGCATGGCCAGCATGGTCACCATGGCGAAAGCCTCATTGATCTCGTATAGGTCGACCTCGTCCTTGTTCCAGCCGGCCTTGTCGAGCACCTTGTGAATAGCGCCGATGGGCGCGATGGTGAACTCACTGGGCTCCTGGGAGTGGCGGCTGTGGGCGACAATGCGCGCCAGCGGCTTGATGCCACGCGCCTCTGCCTCGCTCTCGGCCATCAGTACCAGCGCGCTGCCGCCGTCGGAGATGGAGCTGGAGTTGGCGGCGGTCACGGTTCCGTCCTTGGCGAAGGCCGGGCGCAGGTTGGGAATCTTTTCCAGGTTGGCCTTATGGGGCTGCTCGTCGTCGGTGACCACCACTTCGCCGGCGCGGGTCTTGACGGTCACCGGTGCAGTCTCCGCCTCGAGCTTGCCCGACTCGATGGCCTTCTGGGCGCGTGTCAGTGACTCTACTGCAAAGGCGTCCATCTGCTCGCGGGTGAGGCCGAACTTGTCGGCGGTGTCCTGGGCAAAGGAGCCCATGGCGCGGCCGGTATAGGCATCTTCCAGGCCGTCGAGGAACATGTGGTCCATGATGGTCTTGTGACCGGTACGCACGCCGCCGCGGGCGTTGGGGATCAGGTGCGGCGCATTGCTCATGCTTTCCATGCCGCCGGTCACCACGATCTTGTTGGTGCCGGCAACGATGCTGTCGTGGCCGTTGATAGTGGCCTGCATGGCAGAGGCACACATCTTGTTGACGGTGACCGCGCCGCTGGAGACCGGGATGCCGGCGCCAATGGCCGCCTGGCGGGCCGGTGCCTGACCCAGCCCCGCGGGCAGTACGCAGCCCATGAAGACTTCATCGATATCGGCGGGATCAACACCGCTGCGCTCTACAGCCGCGGCGATGGCCGTTGCGCCCAGTTCCGGCGCGCTCACCTCGGCCAACTCGCCCTGCAAACTGCCCATCGGGGTGCGCGCGCCGGACACGATTACTACAGATTCCTGGCTCATATCGATTCCATTGTCCTGGGGTCAAAAGGGCGCCCATTTAGCCACAGGGGCAGGGCGGGTACAACACACGGAAGGTGGGGGCAAAAGTCGCTGATTTCAAGGGCTGTACTCAGCTTCGGATGGGACTAAATAACGCTCCCGAGCAGCCCTTGCCGTATTCAGCTTCGGACGGGACTGAACAATTTCCCACGTACGCTCTTGCGGTAGCGACCGGGCGTCTGGCCCAGGTGTTTCTGGAACAGGGCGGTGAAGTAGCTGACATCGTGCAGGCCCACCTGCCAGGCCACCTCGCCCACCGACAGGTTGGTGGTGCGCAATAACTCGCGCGCTGCCGCCAGCCGCTGGTTGCGCAGGTAGGCTGAGGGCGTCTGGCCGGTGGCGGCGTTGAAGCGCCGGGTCAGGGTGCGGTCACTGCACTGCAGCTCGGACGCCAGTTCTGCGAGCGATATCGGCTGGTGCAATTGATCCTGCAGTCGTTCCTGCGCGGCCAGCACCAGTTCGTCATGGTGGGCGCTGTCGTCGACTGACTGAAAGGCATGGGCCCGGAACGGGCGGCGAATTTCCGGTGAGAACTGGCTTTCTATCTGGCGTGCGATACGTTGCCCGAACCAGTCCTCCACCAGGTGAATCATCAAGTCGGCGACCGAGTTCACGCTGCCGGCACAGTAGATCTGCTCGCTCTGGGTAATCAGGTGGCGGCGTTTAAGCTGCACGGCGGGGTAGCGCGTCGCGAATTCGTCGAAGTAGTGCCAGTGGGTGGTGGCGGCCCGGTCATCGAGCAGGCCGGCCTCGGCGAGGAAGCAGCTCCCGGTGCCTACTGAGCAAATGGTGGTGCCCGCGTCGTAAAGTCGCTTTATCAAGGGCAACCAGGCCGTCTCCCGGCGCAGCACCGGCTGTGGATTGCGCCACAGGCCCGGCAGCAACAGCATGTCGCAGGGCTCCACCGCATCGAGCCCGATCTCGGGAGCGAGGCTGATGCCACCGGAGACCTCCACCGGCCCCGGTGCTGCGGCCGCCAGCTGAAAGCTGACCGGGTTGCGGCCGCGGTCGCGTGCGCCGGCGGCGTGGCCCGCGGCCTGCAGCACATCCATCGGCAGGGTGATGCTGGTGGCCAGCGCCCTCGGGTAGAGGGCGGCGACGACCCGCAGGCTGGGTTTTGCCTGGTCGATGCCCGGTGTCGTACTGTCCATACTCTGTCAGAAAAGCCCAATAAAATGACGTATATACCATAGTCCAGGTGGGCTTCGGTTTCTACAATGACGGCACGACCTACTGGAGTGAATCCGTGCGCCTACCTGTGATTGTCGGGTTTGGCGGCGTCAATGCCGCTGGCCGCAGTTCGTCCCATCATGCCTATCGGCGCATGGTGATCGATGCCTTGCCCGAGTCGGAAGCCGAGGCCACCTGGCGTGCGCTGGCCGCACTGACCGGGCGCGACTACGACGGGAGCGCGGCGGCGCGGCAGGCCCTGGCCGACGATACCCTGGTGCGGCGTATCGAAGGCAGCCATTTCGATGTCGACGCGGTGCCCTGGAATCGTCGGGTGGTGGCCCACTCCGAGGGCTACCCGATGCGTTTTCGCACCCAGCTCAAGCAGCTGCCGGAGCAACTGCCAGCGGGCTGGTCGGTACAGGCAGATGACGACCTTCACGTTCACGTTGCCATCGACCAGGGCATGATGTTCCTGTTGCCCACCCACCGCGAGGCCGCGGTCAAGGCGGCCGGGCAGCTTCCCAGCGGTTTCGACCCGTCAAAGCTCTACAGCGCCCGCAGCCATCCGCGTGGCTTGCAGATGACCGTGTTCGCTGCCTCCGATGCGCTGGGCGGTGCCGGCCTGGACTGGGACGCGGTGCGCGCCAGGGTGTCCGTCGACCAGGTCTCGGTCTATGCGGGCAGTGGTATGAGCCAGCTCGACGGCAACAGTAACGGCGGCCTGCTGAAGGCGCGCTACACCGGTCGCAAGGTAACCTCCAAATACTGCCCCTTTGGCTTTGCGGAAATGCCCGCTGATTTCATCAACGCCTATGTACTGGGCAGCCTCGGCAGCACCGGCACCAACATGGGCGCCTGCGCATCATTTCTTTACAACCTGCGCCAGGCGGCACAGGACATTCAGTCCGGGCGCAGCCGCATCGCCCTGGTGGGTTCCGCCGAGGCGCCGATTACCGCCGAGGTGATGGACGGTTACGCTGCCATGGGTGCGCTGGCCAGCGATCGCGAGCTGCGCGCCCTGGATGGCCTGGCTGACGATGTCGAACCCGACCACCGGCGCGCCTGCCGACCGTTTTCCACCAACTGCGGTTTCACCATCGCCGAGTCGGCACAGATGGTCATCCTCTGCGATGACGCCCTGGCCCTGGAGCTGGGCGCGCAGATTCACGGCGCGGTCAGCGATGTATTCGTCAACGCCGACGGCCACAAGAAATCGATCTCGGCTCCCGGTGTCGGCAACTACATCACCGTGGCCAAGGCCCTCGCCGCAGCCCGCAACCTGGTGGGCGATGACCGGCTCAGGCAGGGCGGCCTGGTGCAGGCCCACGGCACCGGCACGCCACAGAACCGCGTCACCGAATCACATATTCTCAATGAAGTGGCGAAGCAGTTCGGCATTCAGCAGTGGCCGGTGGTAGCGGTGAAGGCCTTCCTGGGGCATTCCATCGGCTGTGCCGGTGGCGACCAGCTGGTTAACACCCTGGGCATCTGGCAGCACGGCCTGTTGCCGGGCATCAGCACCATCGACCACGTGGCAGAAGACGTGCACGCCAGCCATCTCGATATCTCTCCCGAGCACCGTGAGCTCGCGGGAGATGCCACCTACGCCCTGATCAATGCCAAGGGCTTTGGCGGCAACAATGCCACCGCCACGGTGCTGTCACCTTCGCGCACCCGCGAGATGCTCGAATCCCGCCATGGCGCCGCCGCTATTGCGGCCTGGCAAAAAACCAACGAACCGGTGGTCGAGCGCGCGGTGGAGTTTGAGGCGGCCTGCCTGGCGGGCAGCTTTCGGCCCACCTACAAGTTCGACCACGAGGTGCTGGGCCCGGAAGACATCCGCCTCGAGGGCAATCGCATCGAACTCGGCGGCACCGTGGTGGATCTCGCCCTGGAGAATCCCTACCAGGACATGTGTTGACGCCGCGGCTGTGGCGGCGCGGCAGCGCAGACATTAAACTCAACCGGGTGCAGGCACCAACAGGGAGTCGCCAGGTCCTGAGTATGCGCAAGTTCATTCGCCATCCGAGCTGTATCCCGATCGATATTGCCGTTGATGAGGCAGCCAAAGTGGACGGCTCTGCGGCGACCGCGGTCAATGTATCGAGCGGCGGGCTGGCCTTCAGCCTGTTGCACCCGGTCAATATCGGTTCCAGGCTCACGATCTCCATGCCCCAGGTGTGGCCCGACTATTCAGCCTGCGGCACGGTTGTGTGGTGTCGCGAGGCGCAGCAGGGTTTCGAGGCCGGTGTGCAGTTCGACCAGCCCGACGAGGCATTCAAGGCGCGCATGGTGGCGCAGTTCTGCCAGATCGAAGACTATCGTCGCGAGATGCGTGAAACCGAGGGGCGCTCCATGAGCAGCGAAGAGGCTGCGCGCGAGTGGATCCTGCGCTACGCGGAAGAATTTGCCGACACTATCGGTTACCACTGACGCCCTTCAGCACGACACAAGTTCCAGAAAGACATAAGTTCCAGAAAGATATAGACCGCACCGTTGTCGCAAACACCCACAACCCTGGCCATCGACGGCCTGGCGCCGGCGCTGCAGATGTACCTGCACGGCAGCGACGATTTGCATGTGAGTGCCGCCATCCGCGAGCACGGGCTGTGGGAGGCCTTTGAGACCCAACTGGTCATGCGCTATGTACAGCCGGGTGATCGGGTGCTGGATGTGGGCGCAAACCTCGGTTATTTCACGCTGGTGGCCGCCGCTCGCGCTGGCGCGGCCGGCCATGTCTATGCCTTCGAACCCGAACCGCGCAATTACCGGCTGCTTGAGGCCAATGTTGCACTCAACGGTTTCCAACAGCGGGTAACCTGCTGCGAGGCGGCCCTGTCAGACCACGATGGTCATGCCGAGCTGTACCTGAGTGAAGATAACCTCGGCGACCACCAGCTGCAGCCGGACGCGCCCGGCCGCGACGCGGTGAGCGTGCGCCTGCGGCAGGGAGCAGACTGGTTTGGCAGTCGCGAACCGAGCCTGGACTTCGTGAAAGTGGATACCCAGGGCGCCGAGCACGCGGTGATCCGGGGCCTGCAGCCGCTGCTGGCGGCCAGTGGTGAGCGGCTGCGACTGTTGCTGGAGCTGACCCCGCTGTCCCTGCGCAGTGCCGGCAGCAGCGGTGCGGCGTTGATCGACACCCTGGCCGGCCTGGCGCTGCCGTTTCAT
>JAAUXY010110113.1_pt1 | contig 14521 bp, 11 predicted proteins | sample 7278121 | NCBI WGS metagenome assembly JAAUXY01 (sample SAMN14350117, study PRJNA611818) | marine sediment metagenome | isolation source: surface marine sediment (1.8m) | place: French Polynesia: Moorea | collected 2018-08 | reverse complement strand
GCGTCTCATCCGCATGAAAAAGTGCTTTGTTATGAAGCTCTTCGGCATTTATGGTGCATGTAACTTACTGTTTTATATAATTATTGTTATCACGGAAACTACCAAAGATCCTTAAAATTGCCTGTCAGACCGATTGATAATCAATCAGACTTAACACTTTTATAAACGTCATCGTATACTAGTATCCCGTTTCATCCAATTTTGCGGTTTCAGCAGGACGGCAAGCGACCAGATGCTAGGCGCGCGAGCGCAAGACTAGCCCTAGCTCACCCAAGGGAGCCCAACAACGCAGCTGACCGCCCCAAAGAAAGTCGTTCAAATAGGGTGAAAGGGAGTACTAGACCGTATGTTTAAACTTCCCTGTCAAAACATACGGTCTAGCAATGTAATCGAGAACTAGAACTAATTCTTCCCCGCACTAAAAAAGGAGGTTACTACAAGGCCATGCACTGGATCTGGTTAGTTGTTGTCGTTCTACTAACCCTGATTTTGGTCTTAATGATTCCCCCAAATGTTGCGCGAACAGCGATCGGCAACTGCACGCGAACAGACGGCACCAAAAGTCAGCGCAGAAAACGCAGAGAAATCAGACACTTGTTAGAGTTCCTTCTGGGTGTACTAAGCATACCTGTGTTAATCATTGGAATTCATGCTGGCGTGTTCATATTAGTAGACAAATCCTACGTTGACTCCGTACCTAGCGAATGGGTCGATGAAATAGAAAGGGCCGACACCGAGGAAGGTGAAGTGGGTGAGGCATTAACCCAACTTACAGACTGGCAAGACCAACAGCGGAAAATTTTTCATACAGCATCGGCATCCTGGTACGATGTGCTACGAAATCTTTGGTTGTTTTTCGTCGCCGATGCGGTACTAATGGGGCTTTTACTATACTGGTTTATAGGCCCTTTCTATGTTGGACTGGTATCGAATTATCGGGAAGGTATCGAAAGGCGACATCGCCACTACACACGGATTGATCGAGAACGTGCCGAAGACTCGAACAATGAGCACGAACTCTCGGCTAGTACTGATATTGACCATAGTGACAGCGTACAACTTTCAGCAAATGCTCCCCCCAACGACGCTAATAAGGAGGCTGAAAACCTTTACATGCACATGGACGATTTCTTTAGGGAAATATCCCAGACCGGCTTTCTAGAAGCACTGTTTAAAGGCCTGGAACTTCCGAACAAGCCGATTTCAGAAACTGTTAAAGAGCATAGAGAGAAGCAACCCAAGTCAGCTCCCGCCGAGTATAAACACGAGTTTCCCCCCGACAGCAATACCATCTTAAGGGACGTTCTCAGGGATCAAATTGCCCAGCGTGCACCTTATATAAAACGTCTGCGTGAAGCAGAAAACGAACTCAATGCACTACGCTTGCCCCAACAAGACTCTGTGGGAAACCTCGAGAATGATCAAGCCTCTAAGGTACGCGATATTGAAAATCGTATTAACGAGCTAATGCAAAAAATCAGTAAAATATCCACTTTTGATACGGATAATCCAGATAACCGCGAACAATCAGATCCCATCAATCAAGCAGTTCTATTTTGCCTGATGGACGCTTCCGGTTCCATGGGTAAAATTTCTAAAGACATCGCCAAACGTTTTTTTATCTTGTTTTATCTTTTTCTCAAACGTTCCTATGAGCACGTTAAAGTCGTGTACATTCGCCACCATACCAGTGCCCGAGAATTAGACGAAGACGGTTTTTTTCAATCCCGCGAGACAGGCGGCACTGTCATATCAAGCGCTTTAAAACTCATGTATGAAATCATGCAAGAGCGATTTCAAGGCCCTGCATGGGAAATTTATGCTGCACAGGTCTCCGACGGTGACAATTGGGACGGCGATTCCCCTCGCTGTTGCGACCTACTGAATAATAAAATCCTCCCTTCTTTGCAGTATTATGTCTACGTGGAAACCACCCAAAACAGTGAACAAAATCTGTGGCAAGCATACCAGGCAGTCGAAACCGACCACCATAATTTTGCTACGCAACAAATCGACCATCCCGCATCTCTTTATCCGATGTTCCGCGATCTATTCGATAAACGAATCACCTAAGAGCTTCTAGTGCAAGAGAAGGGAAAGTCGGTGGCTATTTCGGTGAAACAGGGTCGTTACTGGCAAGGCACGACAAGGCGGCATAGTAGGCCCCATGTAACGAGGAGCAACGCCGCCAGGGACGATTATGAACAGCGAAATGGGTGATGAATTTTCACTCGCTTGTACTAGTACGCAGACGAACCTTCAGTTTCACATTTCAAGGCGGCTTCTCGTAACCAGCTGAGTAGTTACCGATATGTAATTCGGTGTTTCATAAATTAGCGCGTGCTCTCACTCGTCTATTGATTCCACAAGAAAATTTTCCTCAGTCGAGTGTAATCATTGATATGCTACTGCTTCGGAAAATTCCTTGTGAAACCAATGTACTGCGCGAGCTTCACGCGAATTTATGAAATAGCCGGGTTAATTGGTTTGCGCATCGGTACTAACTGCACCGATAAGAGTCAACGGTTCAGCAACAGTTTTCGGATCTGGACGATCAGCCTTTTCCACCAAGGTGACCATTGCATCATCAAGCTTGATCCGAGGTTTAGAGGTTCCATTCACATTATCGGTCACCGACACACCCGTCTCGCGCAACAACGGTAGGATGCGATCTACATCAGCCTGCGGCGCCTTACCCTTTAGCACAGCCCACGCTCCTGCTACATGCGGCGCCGCCATGGACGTACCGTTAAAGGCTCGCCTTCCTCCGCCAGGTACGGCGGAAACAATACCGACGCCAGGTGCAAGCAAATCCAGGAAATTTGCACTGTTGGAAAATCCCGCTACCACATCACCCTTGGTGGTTGCCCCTACGCTTACAGCACTTGAAACGCAAGCCGGTGAGCTGAGGCTGTCCTTATTTCCTTCATTACCCGATGCAACCACCGTAGCAATCCCACGAGCGCGCAAACTATCGATCAGCGGTTTGATTGGCTCATCGTCACAGGTGTCGATGAACTTTCCACCTCCAAGGCTCATGTTGACTGCGGCAACCTTGAACTGATTGCGTACCTTGGTTATAAATTCGAGTCCTTTCATCTGATCACTGATAAAGCTCTTAATACAGGGGGCCGACTTCGGGGCACACCGCTCTTCAGACTGGAATTTAGAAAACACTTGCACTGAAATCACATTAGCGTCCCTAGCAACTCCTTCATTTCCAGCCGCAATTCCGGCAACATGTGTGCCGTGGCCACACCCATCAACCTCGCAGTTATGGCCTGCCCCATCGCCAATCTGCTCTTTAGCACCATTAGGACAGAGACTTTTAATGCCATCGAGTTGACTGTTAGTCGAAAAGCAGGCTTCGGCGACTACCTTGCCAACAAGGGCTGGATGAGTTGGATCCACTCCTGTGTCAAGAATGGCCACTGTTTGGCCCGCGCCTGAATAACCATCCATTGAGGTCTGATGGGCGCCAATCAACGGTATGCTCTCTGCAAGCATGAGAGGCACAGCTCGGTCTTCTATGAACGATAAAATGTCTGTTGAGTTCCTTAACCTGGCCATCTCTTCGGCATTGACTTCCAACGCCAAAAAAGGAAGAGACTCAAATCGCTTGACGCCTTCGAGATGCTCGAATGCCATGCGTTGCAACACCTCTGCCTGGTTAGTGGCAATCCTGGCACGTCGATCTTGACTGCTGAGTGTCCCATAGATCTGGCTATTTACGTTTAAGATGGCGATCACTCGCATGCGGCCCCTCTGCTGTACTCTGGCTAACAGAGTGTCGTAGCGAGCATTGTCGTAGCGATTGGAGATAGATGCGACGTAGGATTCGAAATACTTTCCTTCTACCGCCAAGGCCACGTGGCTAAACCACATGAGGGCAGTCAGCAACACAGGCAGGATATAATGCTTGGATCGAGCTCCGTTGTTCATCATCATCCTCAGTCAAAGAAATATCTTTTTTTGATTTTGCGTTATTTAACACTCTATAAATAAGAAACAAGCTATGAGCCACTTCAAATAGGACAAGTCCTATGTGGTGTCAATTCAATCAATTTTTTCCCCTAACACAGCGTATAGTTTTATTTAGAGGCAAAGTGAATACCGAAAGAGGGAACCGGGAGGCTGTCGAGATTAGGGGTTTATAGCGAGACAAGTGGGGAATCGAGGCTATTATTTCTACTGTTTAAGGATAATAGTGGTGACTATACAATAAAAACAATCCAAAAAATGAGACCAATTCCCTGATGTTGCAGCAGAACATCCCAAGTCCGAGTGGCTCCCAGGGTAAGTTAAACACCATTATTGAATCTGGGATTGGATAAGTCGGGCCTCTATGTTTTAGAAGCGATCTTAAGCCCCTCGGATAAGTGCGAAACTAGACATAAATCGGTGAGACTACGCAGTTAACACGAGAGTAAATGAGCAATTTAAACCGATTGATAACACCGTATCGTGCCCGTCGAGGGGATTTGAAAGCTTCCAAATTCCCCTCATGGCAATTAACCCGGCAATTTTATAAATTAGCGCATGCCCTCAATTGTCTATTGATTCCACAAGAAAATTTTACGCTGTCGGCGTAATCATTGATACGCCACTCCTTCGTAAAATTCCGTATAAAAACAATATACTGCATGATATTCACGCGAATATTAGAAATGTCGGAGTTAAGTAAGAAAGAGAAATAGTAGAACGACTAATTACACTTTGGAGGTTAATCTATGGGAATCTTATCGTGGATTGCTTTTGGTCTTATCGTAGGTGTCTTAGCTAAGTTTCTTCTGCCAGGAAAAGATCCAGGAGGTATCATTGTCACCATTCTTCTGGGTATTGGCGGGGCAGTTATTGGCGGTGTGATTGGTACCCAGCTCGGATTCGGCAAGGTTACCGGCTTTGATTTACGCAGCTTAGTCCTCGCCGTTAGTGGTGCGGTGCTACTCTTGTACGGCTATCGATTTTTTAAGAAATAAACTTCGCAATATTTCCCCCCCGTGTGATAAGAAGCTTGTGACTACTCAGCCATTCCTGGCTTAGTAGTCACAAAAATTTTATCCGAAGCAATCGCTTATCTAAAGCTAAGGAATGCGCACTAAACAAGTTAACCCGCTGGCGCCGCATGATCGTTCATCTTCAAGGCGTGACAACAGGTGCATAGCTAAGGCTATGTAACTGTTGTCGCAACGCCGAAGAGGGGCGATCAGGCAAGCCAGATGGGGAAGTTATTTCGGTAGCATTCCTAAGCATCTGAATCAAATTTTATTAACATTTCTGTGAATTGTTATCGACTCCTGTGTTGCCGCTCCGATCACATCGGCCTGACAATGCTCCTTGCGCTGCGCCATGATGGCCATCAAAGGTCCTTAACAGCTTCTTATGTTATAAAACTTATGCTCAGGTACTTAATCGACTCTATTACGGGTGATTTGCATTATACTAGACATCCAGACGACTAACTCCTGCTTGCTGCGTTAAAACCCATGAAGCCGAACCAAAAGGCTCGGCTTTAGCCGCCGATGGAGGAAAAGGACAGACGCTAACATGGAACTTGAAAATAAATTGTTACTCTTCCACCTGCTGAATACCATCGAGATACCAGGTCGGCTTATCGCTGGTGGCAGAGCGGGTGAAGTGCCAAACTTCCTTGATCCACTGCGGATTCTGTGCAGCCTTGTTGTTTTCGTCGATTTCACGCAATCGAGTATCGAACAACACGGCGGCTTGCCATTGTCCCTCCGTCTCCTCGACACCCAGTAGTTCCATATGGAGTTGCAGAATTTCGGTGCGATTCTCACCCTGGCGCCCCTGTAACTGCGGTTCCAATTCTTTAAAAACCGCTTCTGTTGTCAACCTGCGGATACCTGTAAGATCGCCTTGGTCCCAGGAGTTCTGAAGCTGTCGATAAGCGCCTTCTGCACCCTGCAAAAACGCTTGTTCATCGAATCCTTCGGGTCGTTCGCTGAGAGATGTGGATTGAAACTTAGCAGCATCAAACGATCCCACGGATCCAGGTTTGTTCTTAAAAAGTAAATCCGTATCGAAATTACGTTGTCCTGAAGCCGCAGCTCCTCTGGAACGAAAGGCATTCGCCATCGGATCCGGAGCTGTCGCCACTCCATCCCCACCAGACTGCGCTACAGGTTCTTGTGATGCACCGCGCCTGCGTGCCGCGAACAATCTATACCCTAAAAATCCCAAACCTCCGAACATCAAGATATCTAAGAAATTGATATTTTCAAAAGCCCCACCGAACAACAACGCACCAAGTAAACCACCAAGTGCCAGACCACCGATCATCCCCATTAGCCCTCCCCTTTGGGAAAACGATTGCCGCAGTTGCGCATTTTTTTGCTGCGCGGGTGTGGCAGGAGTATTCATCTGACGTGAGGGTGTGGCACCTTTATAAGGCGAATTAAAAGCGGATTTGCCACCGAACGAACGCCCACCACCCATACGCTTAGCATCAGCTTCATTTATAGTCACCAATGTCAGCGAAACACCGGTGAGAATGGTCAACATCAAGGTAATAAAAGTCTTCATAAATGAACCTCGTAATGGATTATTCTGAATTCATTGAACGCGGAGAAGGATTCTGATTGCCGTTCACAGATCTGTTAATGCAAAACAATCATGCTTTCGTTGGATAGCTCTAACAGTTGGACAATTGATTTTATATTTGTTTCTGAATTATAGAACTTCAAAGACTACCCTTGCCAAATGCCTTCACCGCTTGTGCTTGAATTTCGCAGTTCGGCTTAAACCAGCGTAGCTTTTCGTGGAGCTTCACCACTTCGCCGACAATGATCAAGGTAGGAGCTTTGATATCGTTTGATTCGACCAGTGCCGGCAGGGTATTGAGATCACCTATTAAGACGCGTTGATTCGGAGTAGTGCCCTGGGTTATCAAGGCAGCGGGCGTAGTTGCGGGTAATCCATGGTTGACGAGCTGCTCGCAGATAATTTTGACACCCTGTAAACCCATATAAACCACAATGGTCTGTTGCGGGTGGGCCAGCATATCCCAATTAAGATCGATCGTTCCATCTTTCAGATGCCCGGTGACATAAATGCAGGCTTGGGCGTACTCCCGATGGGTCAAGGGTATTCCGGCATAGGCTGCACAACCCGTAGCTGCAGTAATCCCTGGCACCACCTGAAACGGAATCTGCTCTTCGATCAGCGTAGCGATCTCTTCCCCACCACGGCCAAAGACAAAAGGGTCGCCTCCCTTCAATCGCAATACGCGTTTACCCTCCTGCTTAGCCAGTCGAACCAGTAATTCATTGATTGTTTCCTGGGGAATGGCATGGTTGTCACGTTCCTTGCCAGCGTAAATACGCTCCGCATCTCGACGCACAAATTCAAGAATCGGCGGTGTTACTAGGCGATCATAGACCACCACGTCGGCCTGTTGCATTAATCTCAACGCACGAAACGTAAGTAAATCGGGGTCACCTGGACCTGCACCAACAAGATAAACTTCTCCGAAAAACTGAGGTTTATCCGAGGCATTATCAATGGCCTCCTCTAGCAATTCTCGGGCAGTATCTTCACGCCCCGCAAATACCATTTCCGCTACTGGCCCTCGCAATACTTGCTCCCAGAAACTGCGCCGTTGCTCGATACTTTTAAACCGCTGCTTAACTCGCGATCTGAATGATTCGACCAGGCTGGCCAACCGCCCATAGGCAGCCGGAGTACAGCTTTCTAAGCGTGAGCGCAGCAGTCGCGCTAGCACCGGTGAAGCGCCACCGGTGGAAACCGCTATCTGCACAGGTGAACGATCCACTATAGATGGCAGGATGAAACTACATAAAGCTGGATTATCCACTACGTTTACAGGGATATTGCGCGCCTTGGCCTGCGTAGATACCCGTTGATTTACTAACTGATCATCGGTAGCAGAAATAACGAGCGCCTGACCGTCAAGGTCCCTATCTTGAAACTCCCGTTTAAGATGTTCGACGACTCCCTGTGCCACATATTGTGCCAACTCGTAGCTCAATACAGGGGCAACTACCGTGACCCGAGCGCCGGCCTGACAGATCAATCCTACTTTGCGGGCCGCGACTCCACCTCCCCCGACGACTAAACAGGATTTCTCTTTGAGATTATAGAATATCGGTAAAAAATCCATTGTTGAATGTCAGAAACAAACCGAAGTTTAAAAAAGACACGTCAATTTAGAGAAATTTGATCTGCGATTTTGGATCAGTGGTTATAACTCAACCTCTGCTCATTAATCCTTGACTTGCCTATCAACCCTTGGGTTCTGTAAGCAGCTGTTTTAAACCACCTCAGCTGGCACGATACGGCGTTATAAATCGGTTCGAAATGCTCATTTACTCCTCTGTAAACTGCGCTTTCTCACCAATTTTTCCTTGTCCTGCATTCACCTGAATATTTTTAAAACAGCTTGTTAATCCCCTGCTGAAGTAAGTAACGCCAACTGCTTAAAAGTGTATTCCGTAATCGGCGCAATTTTTTTTCGCATCACCGAGCCAATGGCGTCCGTAAGCCCGAAGATGGGTGCAACCAGTTGCTCGCTGTACATGGACAACACCACCATGGCACGGAACTGATCACGCGCCTGCGAGGTGTTGTCAAGCACTTCTCTCAGGGCTGTAGGGCGCTCGGCAGTACCATCAAAAAGCCGGGTGACATCCTGCTCAATAACGCCAATGTCTCGCCGCCTTAGATCGTCCACTCGAATAGACTTAAAATAGCCGCCGATGGTTTCCAGTATAGCTACCACCACATCTTGATTAACGGGTTTACGTAAAACCGATTCGGTGATTTGAAGAAAGGCCTGGCCCGCCCCACTTAGGCAGCGACATAATTGAATGGCATAAGCATTTCCAGAATTTATCAGTGGTTGAAGACCAATTTTGGTCGCTAGCCAACCAGTATGCGCTTTAACCACAAGTGGCAAATCGTCTGGCGTCGCTTTAAGAAAACCTAAATAATAAGTGTTTTTTCTTTTACACCGAGCCCAGAGTTGATCGCGGGTACGCTCATCAATTAATTCCGGCTGCAACATCAACCGGATAGATTCAATCATTGCCTGATGGTCCTGTTCAAAGGGTAAATACTCGACCAAATAATCGGCCAACGCAGAACCCATTTTGCCCTTAGCCACACAAGGCCGTTCCAGCAACCGGCGAGCAGTTTCCGCGCTAGAATCGGCCCACCATGCTCGTCTTGCTAGCTCTTCGGTTAAACCGGGAGCATGAACTACGGCGCTAATGGCTTCTGGTTCACCCAGCAATAACAGCTTTTCGAGGCTCTGATCGCGCGTTTGCCCCATGCGGCTCCAGCGCTTCAGGTAAACTGGATAGCCTCCGGGAGAGCCAAGCACGTAGGTCGACAACAATTGACGAACCCTTCGTAGATACAGTTCATCTTTACAGTTGGGATGAAGCGGCACCTTGGCCTCCCCCAGCTCGGACAATGCATAGACTACCATACGGGACTCATCGATACGCACTGCCTGGAGCTTTTGCGCAAGCAACACATTCAGCCGCAAACTGTCTTCGCTGGAGAGTTCCATCAATTCAGTTGGATCCGCTGTCCCCAGGGAATCTGCGCTTTACCTTTAACCAGCCAGATGACCGGATAGGTGGGTGTAGAATTGGGGAATTGTCCCTCACCATCGGTAAAATACACCAACAGGTCTGGCGCCATGTCCTGACTTTCAACCCATTCAAACACTGGCACAAAACGTGTTCCTCCCCCACCTTGAAAAGTTCTGGGCAATGCAAAATCCTCCCAGGGTTCGAACTCCCAAGGGCTATCGCCGGAGAGCTCAGCATCACAGGCAAGCAGTGTAATCCGGGCTCGTGTCTGCCCCTTTATAGCGTCGATCTCAGATAGAAATTCACTCATCTCCTGTTCATTGATCGAACCGCTAACATCCAGTGCCACAACCATATTGATCTGAGTACTACGAAGACTGGGAAAGATAGCAGGCTCGCCGCGCCGGGAAGAGGGTCGTGAATAACTGTAATCATCCCGGGCTGCAACTGTCATGTAACGCGCCAGCAGCATGCGCCAAGGCAGCTGCGGTTGCAGCAGAAAATCGACCATACGCGCCATGGCCCCACCCAACTTTCCTGCTTGCATGGCCTGCTGGGCGGCACCAGCAAGGCGGTGTTGCCATTGCACACTGAGCGACTCGCGCTCCTGGGTGGTCAGCGGCGGTGGGTGCGGGGCCCCGCTAGGGGTGGAATCCGCTTGTGCCTGAACTTCAGCGCCCCTTGCTTGAGAAGCTTGCTTAGCTTGGTCGACACCGAATGATTTACGGTTATCCCACCTGCCAGTCTCACCATCGTGACTGCCACTGTCCGGATTATCCGTGTCATAAATATGTTGATCTAGAGTAACTTGCTCATCAGCGTTATCTTCAAGGCAGGGATAGATCTCTTCGGCGGTCATACCCTCGAAGCGATCTTCCACCAGAGAGCCTGGGGGAGGTATCAAACCATCCTTGATCAACAGAGGATTGATCGCGAAATCACAGGCGAGGTCCCAGCGATGCTTGCGGCGGTGCTGACGCCGGGCGAAATGAGACAATGCGCAATGTAAGGCCTCATGGGCCAGCACAAACTGGGTCTCATCCGGCCGCAGAGCCTGGATATAAGCTGGATTATAATAAAATTTACGCGCGTCTGTGGCGGTAGTTCGACACCATTGAGCGTCGGCAGCCACTAACGGCAATCGTAGCACCAGCGCCCCGAGAAAAGGTTTTTCCAAAATCAAGCGAGTGCGCGCCGCTGCCAATTTGGTTTCGATTGTCTGCGGATCCATGAGCTAAAGTGTTAACTTACGCTTCTGCGAATTGGACCGATAACCAACAAAACAATCTGCAAATCTATGCTTCATAAAGCATTAAGTCTGCAATATCATTCGCCCAAGTGGCAAACTGCGGGATCTCGAACAGAACATCACCGATGGCGCGATGCATATCAGACACCATCATCACCCCCATTTCACGTTGTGGAAAACGACTGGCATAATCCAAGATATGACCATAAATATCAGTGGCTTCACGCGTATCACGAGCCCGAATAGCGTGCCCGACTAATGCCGATGCCACTGCATACTGTAGATCAATCTCTAGCGGCGCGGGCACATCGTCACCCCGAAGAATCGCCTCCATATCAGGCATCTGATCTAGACTTGCGATAAAGGCATGTAGCTCCACCCCTGCCGCAGGACCCACACAAGCCTGTAACGCGCCAAGCAGCAATTTGGGATGTTCTTCAAACTTATGCAACGCCCGGTGAGCAAATTCCCAGGAACGGGGCGAAGGAAACGCCACGGGATTATGGGTCGGATCGAAATCAAATATTAGGTCGGGTCGAAACTTTAAAAAGGCAATGACACGCTCATCAAGGCCATTTGCGTAGGCCCAAGCAACCCAATCATCCAGATTGATATCGACCTCGAAGTGAGAGAATCGATTCGCCAAAGGTGCTGGCATGGTGTAAGTGACGCCGCGATCGCCTTGACGGTTACCAGCGGCAAAGATCGCCCACCCGGGTGGTACTTGATAATTTCCGAGCCGACGATCAAGTATCAGCTGGTAAGCCGCCGCAGAGACGCTGGGAGCTGCCGAAGTGATCTCATCGAGAAACAGAAAGCCTTGCGCTCCATGGCGCTCGGCGTTTGGTAACATCGCGGGAACCGCCCATTCCACATGCTCACCCACCCGAAAAGGAATACCGCGTAGATCACTGGGCTCCATTTGAGACAAACGGATATCGATAACCGGCACCTTATGGCGCTGGGCTACCTGGAAGACCATTTGGGATTTACCAATCCCTGGCGGCCCCCAAAGCATAACCGGAGTATGGTGGCCTTGGCGTGTGCTACTAAACTCATTGTCAAGAATAGCTAGGAGATGTGCAGGACGCATAGGTTGGCGTTTGTTTCAATACGGTCAATTTAAGAGTCAACGACGGAACAACTGTATGAATAAATTCAGTGGCTAAATCCCGCCTTGGCGTACCATTCCTTGGCCTTTTGGAGGTCCTTTTCTACCCCCCTGCCCTCTTCGTACATCATAGCAAGCGTAGTTTGCGACCCAGCCAATCCCTGCTCTGCTGCCAAGGTGAACCACTTCACAGCCTGCTCGCCATCTTGTTCGACACAATCGCCTTCCATGTACATAAATCCTAGACCGTGTTGAGCCAGACTATGCCCCTGTTCTGCAGCACTGCGCATCCATTTTTGGGCGACCTCCGGATTCGACACCACGCCGAGACCGTTCTGATACATAATGGCCAGCCGATACTGGGCATCGAGATTTCCATTTTCAGCAAGCGGCGCCAGCAGTTGCATCGCACGGGTAAACTGTTTGGCCTCAAAGGCAGCAATGCCACTGGAAAAATCGATATCGTCTTCATCAGACACGAGCTTCTCCTGGGTTGTTAGCTAATATAGTAAATTAACATAAGAAGATGAATCAGCGAGTGGTTGAGCAGATAATAACGAGTCTCATTTTGACAACGAATACCTCCGTTGGGGGGACCGACATGCTGACCTTCTAGCAATAAGCTGGTTTAAAACCCCTCAGGTGAGTGCGAGACAAGGCATAAATCGATGAGATAGCGCAGTTCACAGGGGAGCAAATGAGCATTCGAACCGATTTATAACACCGTGTCGTGCCAGCTGAGGGGTTTTATAACAGCTTTTTAGGCTTCGTTATATCTGAAACAAACCTAATCTAAAAAATCACTTATTTTTACAGCATTTACATTTTTCTCCCTCAATAGGGATATTTTGCATATTTATTCTGTTTTGTATGGTGTAGGGTTATTTTAGCTAAGTAATCAAAGTATAGAGTGTAGGCTTCTGAAGATCTGCCCGATTCTTAACTGACTCATAGATCCTATTCTAAATTCTTTAGACTATAGATTTTCAAACTATCACAATAATAATTTGAGCTATTACTAAACTAAAAACCTTACGAGGAGATCGTAATGCCCAGTCAAGACTATCGCGATGCAACCACCAAAATGGAAGAAATGAGTGTAGACCCGGAGTATATCCTCGGTTGGCAGGGTGGCTATCTGGGTCATCCAAAACGAGAAGAACAGCGTCTAACCGACGCGTATAACGCAGGTTACGAAGACGGTGAAGAAAAAAACACCGATAATTTTTCTACCTGGATTAAAAAGTAAGCGAAAGCTCAGAGCTTGTGAAAAAATCCCTGCGCGAAGCGAGGGTGCTTCTGGGCGTGTCTGGCAAGGCGCGGGAGTCCCCATAGCTGGGAGTGTAGCGAGGCTCTACATGACCAGAGATTGGGGGACCTGCAACGCAGTCAGACAGGTTCAGGGGCGCCCGTCGTGGCCGTGGGGGGATTTTTTCACAAGCTCTCAGGGGGTAATCCCCTTGCGTTTTACTGACGTGATGCCCTCCCTCAACTCTAGGAGCTTGTCGGACTGAAGACTGACCTACTGCTGAAAAACCGGATTTGGACAGATTTCCCAATCCTTTTCGTTAAATAGTTACGGCTGTTCACAGCGTAGAATCGAAACATTTACCTCAAACCGACTTTTCCTCGCTACAATCGCCTAAAAAGCTGTTTTAAAACACTTCAAGTGAGTGCGATACAACGCATAAATCGGGACCGATCATTTTTCTTTACATTTCAGCTAGGGTTGTAAAAGCCAAGGGATACGTTTTTCAAGACCGACAGAGGCCAGGGATGGCCTCTGTCGAGCGTACATGGACGCATTCACAGCGTATCTTGAAAAACGTATCCCTTGCCGCACAGAAGTCTCATGAATACATAATGTAAATTAAATCATCCCTAATTTGATCGGTCCCCATAAATCGATGAGAAAGCGCAGTATACGTGGAAGTAAACGATCATTTTGCTTAGATTTTTAGCGCCGCAATGCGCCACCTGAACAATTTTAAAACAGCTTCTTAGGGTGCAGAGCAGAACACTCAGAATAGAGCTAGTTTACACTGGAAATGAGCATTTTGTAATGCTGTATCGTGCCAGCTTAGGGGTTTCAATTTAGCTTCCAAAGGGCTAACGAATGGGGCATAGCGTATACCCAGAGTCCACAGCTCGAACTTGCTGCTCAATCTCTCTTGAATCACAATAGAAAACGGATTGGCCTTATAATCGCAAGTGACAGGTGCGGCGCTGTCCAAGTTCCAGTAATCAGTCATGCCCTTTGTAGATGAGCTTTCAGGGTAGTAAAACAGCGCCATAGGGCGAAGGCGGCGCCCTATGGATTCCGAATTTTCATCTGCAACGCGTATAGTAAACCATCTCAACCGACTGGAAGCCAGTTACAGTATGGAGTACAGTTTGTGTTTCTCATGACACTCGTCGATCTAAAACCAACTCATCCCGAGAACAGCGACTATGACTTTAAAACTTCAAAAGCTAACTAATTTCAGCGGTCGATCCGGACCGCTTTTACTACTGATCATGGACGGCATCGGATTGGCGCCGCCAGGACCAGGTAATGCCATCCATGTGGCCAAAACACCG
>JAAUXY010203824.1_pt1 | contig 14525 bp, 9 predicted proteins | sample 7278121 | NCBI WGS metagenome assembly JAAUXY01 (sample SAMN14350117, study PRJNA611818) | marine sediment metagenome | isolation source: surface marine sediment (1.8m) | place: French Polynesia: Moorea | collected 2018-08 | reverse complement strand
GGCATAACGATTAGCATGAGCAGCGCGCGGCACCCCGAGGTAGAGCACCCGGGGACAAGTCGACACTTAAGGCCGGCAAGATGCCGGCGCTTCCAGCGCCCGGAAGTTGCGGACGATACCGGCTTTAGGCACGGGCTTTGTTCCGCGGTTCTTCCTCTTGCTTAAAGTTCAGAAGTGCCGACACTCCGGCTAATAACAGGCTCTTTGTTCTCTGGGAGAGTGGAGAGAATACCCAGGTGCTGCCCTGACTTGGATTCGAATCGATCCTCGCTCATTTCGGCCTCTGTATTGAGTCCTGTGGCCGGATCACTTTCCGAGGAAGGGAAATCTGCCATATTGGATAGTATCACATTATCTTGTAAGAGTTGCATTATGGGCATTTGCCCCAAATCCAAGGTTCCGGTGAAGTTAAGGTCACCAGAACAGTCCAAGCCACCCTGACATACGCCATACAATCCACATGTAATGGTGATACTCGGATCCCATGGGGCATAACAGAGATACCAACATGTGCAGTCGCATGTGCATACATCTTCACAAGTCGGCTGGGATAACGCGGCATTGGCCGTAACCAATGCGACAGTAACAGCCAGCAAAGCGATGAAGAAGCTTTTCTTTTGTCGACAAATCATCATTACACCTCTTGGTTTGTTGTTAGTTCTCTTGCCGTGGAGTTAATGAAGTTACATGTGTCCGCTTCACCTTTGCTGCATTCACCTCCATCTCTTGATCCCGCCTCGCCGGATCCCAACGCCCCCGACGGACGCGCCTGTCGCGGCAGTGCTCTCCTTCCCACCGATCCGCACTGCCAACCCGCGGACGACAACGCTGCGGGCTGCTCGAGCGCAGCAACCCACAACCAAGTCGAGTCCGCCAACTACGCCGCTGGAGACCGTGTTTGGTCAGACGATTCTTCTTGGGCTCAGCACGCCACCGAATGTACGTCTTGCCAGCACTGCCGTCAAGCTTTCTTGCTCAGTCTCATAGCTCATGTGCACGTTCACGCTCGCCGAGACGAGTGGCCCGGAGCCGCTGGTTCAGCCGATCCGTCAGTCCCGAGCCGTCGCTGTCGAAGGCCAGACTCGTTAGGCCGTGGTCTTCTATACTCCCTGGATCAATCGGAAGGCTCATGAACCATCAGCAAGCAGCATCCGAGCTGGTTCGGCTCCTGACGGTCTGTTGCCTGCTGTGGGTATCGGGGTGTCGCCCGGCGGCTGACGATCCAGCGGACGACTCGGTGGCGCGACCCTCCCCAGCCGGCTATCGGGAAGCCCCGATGCTGGCAGCCAGGGTCGCTGGGGGCGAGCTTCCACCGGTCGTGCAGCGGCTGCCGCGCAACCCCGCGGTGGTCACGCCGGTCGAACGCCTGGGGCGTTACGGCGGAACCTGGCGCATGGCGATGGTCGGCAACGACGGCGAGCCTGACGTCTGGATGCTGGTGCGCACTTTGGGCTATGAGAACCTGGTGCGCTGGGATCCGGAGTGGCGACGCGTCATCCCCAACCTGGCGCAGTCCGTCGAGGTCTCGGACGACGCAACCGTGTTCACCTTCCATCTCCGGAAAGGCCTTCGCTGGTCGGACGGCGCGCCTTTTTCCGCCGACGACATTCTCTTCTGGTACGAAGATGTCCTGCCCTACACGCCGCTGAGGCCCAACACCATCCCCTGGCTGACCGACGACGACGACCCGGTGGTGGTTGAAAAAGTGGACGACGCTACCGTCATCTTCCGCTTCCGTACCGCCCAGGGGCTGCTCCTGCGGCACCTGGCCCACCCTTTGAGCCGCCTGCCGACGATGTACCCGCGTCACTATCTGAGCCGATTTCACCCGCGCTACAACCCCGATCTCGACCGTCTGGTCGCGGCCCACGGGCTGCGGGATTGGCAGGAACTCTTCACGCGCCGGCTCTGGCCCCACCCCGACACGCCCACCCTCTTCGCCTGGCGTCTCACCGACGACCTCGGCGAAGGACGGCTGGTGGCGGAGCGCAACCCCTATTACTGGAAGATCGATCCAGCGGGCCGCCAGTTGCCCTACATCGACCGCCTGGTCTACCGCCTGGTGCCCGACGCGGCGGGGGTGCTCGAGCTCGCGATCGAGGGTCGGATCGACATGCAGAGCCGATATATCGAAGACGCGACCGAGCAACACCGCGGCTGGCTCGAGGAGCAGCAGAAATCCGGGCGTTATCGGCTGTTCGCGACCCTGTCCGCGGCCGCCAACAGCTTTGCCATATCGCTGAACCTGACCCATCGCGACCCGATCCGCCGCGCCTTGTTCCAGGACAAGAGCTTCCGCATCGCCCTGTCCCACGCGCTCGACCGGCAGGCGATCATCGACGCCGTCTTCGGCGGTGACGGCGAGCCCTATCAGGTGGCTCCGCCGCCGGGATCGCCGTGGTATCACGAGCGGCTGGCGCGGCAGTACACCGCCTACGACCCTGAGCTCGCCACGGCCCATCTCGAGCGCGCGGGCCTGACGCGGCGCGATGCCGAGGGCTTCCGGCTGGCGGCCGACGGCCGGCGGCTGGTGCTGCATCTGGAGGTCTGGGACGCGGCCAGATATCGTGAGGTGGCGTCGCGGATCATGGGCTACTGGCGGGCCCTGGATCTCGACGTGCGGCTGCGCTGGCTGGACCGCACCACCTACGACCGCCGGCGGGGGGCCAACCTGCACGACGCCACCTTGTGGGTCGGCAGCGGCGGCCTCGGGGCGATGATCGACCCGCGGTACTATTTCCCCTTCAGCCATGAATCGAGCTTTGCCGTCACCTGGGCGCAATGGTACGCGGATCGCACGCACCCAGAAGCCGAAGAGCCGCCCGCCACCGCCCGGCGGCAGATGACGCTCTACGACGCCCTCAAAGCCACCGCCGACACCGCCCGGCAGAAGCTGTTGATGCGGCAGATCCTCGATCTCGCCGCCGACGCCTTCTACGTCATCGGCGTTACGCGACCGCCCGCGGGGTGGGGCGTCGTCGGCGAGCACGTCCGCAACGTGCCGGAGGTGATGGTGCTGTCCTGGGTCTATCCCAACCCCGCGCCGACCCACCCCAGCCAATATTTCATTGCTGCCGCGCCCGCTGTGCCGACCGAGGCTTCCTCGCCTGCTACGAGCCGATGAGCGGACGCTTCTTCCACCGACACACCTTCAAGATCGGCATCGGCATCGTGCTGATAGAGCTCGTGGTGTCGGCGGTGCTCGGCTGGTTCTACACCGGCCGTTCCAGGCGCGAATCGACCAGCGGGTGCGGTCGCGAGTGAGCTTGCCGGAGGTGCCCGAGGCCGCCGAGCCTCCGGAAGGCGCAGATGCCCACTTTAGTTGGCCATTGGTATTGGGGCAACCGATACTACTTCGCGATCCGCGCGAGGAGAGTCTCGACACCCCAGAGCTCGACTCCGTGAGCAGCCATCTCGGAACGAAGTCGATCGTCTGCCCGCAAATCTCCGTCACCCGAGACGATTGCATCAGCATCGCCGTCGATGGCCGTCGCCAGGAAGGGATGGTCCTTCGGGTCACGGCATTCTGGGGGTTGCGTGGTCGGCTCGACCAGGACAGCAGACCAGCGCAGCTGTTCGAGCAGATCGCGTGCGTCCTGCTCGGCGATGTACTTTCTCAGCCGTGGCCTTCGGCTGACCTCGGCCAGCTCAGCAAGGAGCGGCTCGCTGATCACCACCTGGAAGCGTTCGGCGAGCCAGGCTTCGAGAATCGGTAGAGTGACGGGTCCTCCAAGCAGACAACGGATCCATATGTTGGTGTCGACAACGATCCTCAGCACGGCGTGCGGGCTCGCGCCTGACGAACCGCGTTGACCTCGGCCTGGATAGCGGCGTCGGAGACCTCGCCGACCGGCCGTTTGTTGGCCAGCCTCAGGATGAGCTGCTCGAAGCGGGCGTCCATTTCGCTTTCCGCCAGTGCTTGCGCGACTCGCGAGCGCGCGAAGGCATCAAGGTTGCGGATGATTGCCAGCAGTTGCTCTAAGCTGAGGTCTGAGACTTGTCGGTCGGTTTCGGCTGGTTGCGGCATGGTCTTGCTCCTTCTTAGGAGAATGATAACACCGCTGCATTATAGCCCGGCGCCATCTTCGCGGTTTCAGTTTCTCGAAGATGCACGAGTTCACCACTCCGCCGGGCACTCCGTGCCCCGGCTAGGCAGGCGAGACGCCTGCGCTCCCAGCTCTTTGCGTTCTCGGGAGATCGACGAGACGGCAGCCGACTGCGCCTTCGCCGATCAGCAGGCGAGACGCCTGCGCTCCCAGCTCTTTGCGTTCTCGGGCGATCGACGAGACGGCGGTCGACTGCGCCTTTGCCGATCAGCAGGCGAGACGCCTGCTACGAACCGATGAGCGTTCCGTCAATCCCGAGCCGGGGCTTCGACGTCGGCCGGGCGGGCGTTGAAGAGCGCGAAAATCTGAATGCCGGCAGCGGCGAGGGCAAAGAGGATCGGAAAGATATCGACCGCCACGAAGCCCTGACTGATCCTGAGGCCGACGGCGGCGACCAGGATCCCCATCAGCATCACCTGGGGTACCACCAGGAGCGGATGCGAGCGACTCGACTGCTCTTTGGGAGTCGAGATATGCGGCAGGCGAATCCGCAGGAGCGCCAACACCAGGGCCAGGGTATAGACCGGCCACAGCAGGAAGGTGTGGACGTAACCCCGCCAGTTGGAGAACGGCGACGCCGAACGCCCCGACCAGAAGGTCAATGCCGCGCGCCTGACCATGATCACCGAGGCGGCAAAGGGCAACGAGTGCATCAGGTATTCGGAGAATGCCGCGCGGGCATCCACCGGCCCGAAGCCCAGCACCAGCGCCGCGATCAACGCATGCGCCAGGAAGACGGTGCCGATCAGGTAGTAGGTGAAACGCACCGCGTAGGCCAGGTTCTGGGTCAGCGACAGACGCTTCCACACCCGCGGGTAGACCTCGAGCAGGATCTCGAACACCCCGCGCGCCCACTTCAGCTGCTGCTTGGCCGCGGCCACCATGTCGCCGGGCACTAGCCCCAAGGCCTTGAGCGACGGCACGAAGACGGAACGCCAGCCGGCAGCGTGGACCCGCAACGAGGTGTGGAGATCCTCGGCGAGACCGGTCTGGTGACCGCCGATCGAGTCCAGGGTGGCGCGACGGAAGGTGCAGTGACTGCCCCAGACCTGGGCCGCGCCACAGCCGTAAATGCCCATCGAAGTCGGCCCCAAGGCATCGGTCGACTGCTCGGCCGAGGCGCGGGCGATCCAGGACTCGTAGGCGTTGGAGAAACCGACCGCACTCTGCACGAAGCCCACCGTCGGATCGCGAAAGTGCCCGAGAATGGAATCGAGATAGTCGGGCTGCGGAATGTGGTCGACGTCGAAGATGGTGACGAACTCCGCGTCGCTGGCTTCGAGCGCGGCGTTGACGTTGCCGGCCTTGGCGTCGCGGTTGTCTTCGCGCACCCGGTAGCCGACTCCGAGACGCTCAGCCAGCGCTTTGAACCGCGGATCGCGGGCGTCGTCGAGCAGGAACGTGCGGTGCGGATAGCGGATCGCCAGCGCCGCCTCGAGACTCTTCTCGACCATCTCGAAAGGCTCGTCGTAGACCGGGATGAAGACGTCGACGCTCCAGCCCGGCGGCGGCGGCGCGGTTTCCGGCTGCTCGATGCGCAGATAGACGTAACACGCACAGTAGACCTGGACCGCGACGTAGAACAGTGCCAGGGCGAAACATACGGCGAGCCACGGTTCGTAGAGCCGGTCGTCCCGGAACCACCAGCTGAAGTAGATGACGGAGGTGGCGACGCCGGTGGCGATCAACAACGCCATCATCCAGCGACGCAGCGCCGCCGGCCGCGTGACGCCACCGGCGGCGGGCATCAAGGCTACTGTAGATTCGGCTGGATTTTCCATCGCGGGTGACTCTCGGGCTTCAGGCAATCAAGTGTATCGGCACTGGGTGAGCGTGGCTTGTCAGGTGAAATCAGCTTGTCTGGTGAGATTGGCTGGAGTACATCCGCTCATCAGGTGAAGATCGGCTCGCGGACGGCCTGTCCAGGAGCGACCGGCTCGGGATCTTCGACCGGCGGCGCCAGCTTGGCGGCGAAGTCTTCGAGGGTGTCCGAGCCGGCGATGTCGAGGCGCGGCAGAGCGAGCAGCGAATGCCCGGACGTCGCCGTGCCTTCGGCGGTCGACAGACCGAATTCGTAACCACAGGCGCCAGCCAGGAACTGGATCGGTTTGTTGAAGGCGCCCCAGGGATAGGCCACCGCCGAAACCGGCGTGCCCAGCCCTTGATCCAGGATCTGCTTGGAGCGCCGGAGCTCGCGGACGACTCCGCGCCACGACAGATCGGGCAACCAGGCGTGAGAGGCGGTGTGGGAGCCGAAGCTCACCCCGGCGGCCTGCAGCTCGCGTATCTCGCGCCAATCGAGGAGCGGGATCGACTCGCCGTGCTCCGCGTCCCAGACGTTGGTGCCGCCGATCTGATCGGCGACCAGGAAGACCGTGGCCGAAAAACCGTAGCGCTCGAGCAGCGGCCAGGCATAGTCCTTGAAGTCCCGATAGCCGTCGTCGAACGTGATCAGCACCGCGCCCTTCGGGACCGAGCCGCCGTGGACCACGTGGTGATTCCAATCCTGGAGTGAGATACCGGTGAAGCCGTGATCGCGCAGGTAGCGCAGCTGTTCCTCGAACGCCGCCGGGGTCACCCGATAAGGCGCCAGCTCCCGCGAGCCGGACTCGGCGACCCGGTGGTAAGCGAGGACGTGCAGGTTGTCCGCCGTGCCGTTCCACACCATGTGACGGTCGACCTCGTTGGGCGGTGTGGACGCTCGGCTCCAGACGACCCGCGGGCTGCTCTGGGGCTCGGCCGCCGGCTCGACCCGCTCGAAACACTGCACGCGGTAGTAGGGCGTTCGCAGCGCGCGGGAAAGACTCAGACCCGGCGTGGCGGCGAAGGTCTCCCCGATGACCTTGGCGCCGAAGTTGTAGCCCCAGTCGTAACCCGGGCTCTCGGGATCGTCCGCGGTCAGGTTGGCGTGGGCCATCACCAGGCGACCGCCGGGCTTGAGCCCTTTGGCGAGCACACAGGCCACCGCCTCCAGTTTCGAACGGCGACCGAGGTAGTAGAGCACTTCGCTGCACACGATGACGTCGAACTTCCCGGGAATCGGATCTTTCGACAGGTCGAATTGCTCGTAGGTGACGTTGTCGTGCTCGCTGCAGCGCTCGGCGGCCCGGCGCAATGCCCGCTCGGAGATGTCGACCGCCACCAGGCGCTTGGCCCGCGGCGCCAGCTGGGTGGTGAAGTGACCCGCGGCGCATGCGATTTCCAGCACGTCTTCGATCGGCCCCTCGGGAATCAACTCCAGGGTCTGGGAGTACTTGGTCTGCTCGTATTCGTTGGTGTAACCCCAGGGATCGGCCTGGCGCTCGAAAAGCGCCTCGAGCTGCTCCCGGCCCTCGGGCATCTCGTACTGACGCCGCCAGCCGCGATACCGGCGGTAGACCCCGGGCATCGTCCGCAGCGCCTGGGTCGCCCACATCAGCATCGTGCGCGCGGCCTTGCGCGCTCTGGGCTCGAGCTCGACGCGTAGCGTCTTGAACTGCACCCAGGCCCAGGCCGGCACGGCCCGTAGTCTGTGGAATGAGCCCAGCGATACCATCTTCACTCGGATCAGAGCAGAAATGAGCGCATGGGTCTCAGCCGCCAGGCCGGGGGCCTCGGCGTGGGCCTCGAGAGTAGTCAGGAATCGTTCGACCTCGGGCTCCATCTCGCGCCAGACCGACGGCCATTCGACCATCGGTCGGCCGGTGGCGTCCAGGGCCGCGGAGACAATCCAATCGGCGACGCTGTAGGGGTCGAGATCCGGCAGGATCACCCCGGGAATCTCGTCGAGCATCGGCTCGGGATCGGCACCGACACCGATACACAGGCCGGCGGAGAAGCAAGCGTAGTAGAGCTTCTGGTAGGCGATCAGTTTTTCGTCCCGCGGATAGCCCTCAGGGTAGACCGGATGAGGTCGCGGCACCCGCGGATCCGGCGAATGGCCCTGTTCGAGCACGTGGACGGCGTCGACCAGCATGCGATACGCCTGCTTCGACGCCGATCCCGGGCGCATGCGGTAGAAAGCGAGCAGTTCCTTCACTCGACCGAAGCGCGCGCCGACGCGCGCCACCCGCTGCCAGAGGTCCCAGTCTTCGCTGGTGGTCAGGCCGGGCTCGAAGCCGCCGACCTCTTCGACCAGGGATTTCTTGACCACACAGGCGTGGATGGCGAACTGCCAGTCGACCGCCAGCTCTTCGAAAAGATCGCCGGTGGTCTTCGGAGTACTGATAGAGGTACGGTAGCCCCGTGGCGTGACCGAACACCAGCCGCAGCGCACGGCGTCCAGGCTGTCATCGCGGGCCAGAGCCCCGGTCATCAGCTCGAGATGCTCCGGCGCGATGGTGTCGTCAGCGTCGAGGAAGAGTAGCCAGTCATGGCGCGCCGCGGCGATGCCGGCATTGCGAGCGACGCAGACGCCGGAGTTTTCCTGCGTCAGCACCCGCATTCGCGAATCGCGATCGGCATAGTCGCGGGCCAGGGCGAGGGTGCCGTCGGACGAGCCGTCGTCGACGATGATCGCCTCCCACTCGCCGTGGGTCTGCGCCAAAAGCGACTCGAGAGGCTCTTCGAGAGTCCGCTCGGCGTTATACGCGGGCAGGATCACCGATACCTTCATGCTCGTTTCTCCACTCTCGACCGTCCGTAACCAGGTTCGCTGATGCTGATCTGAGTCATCCCGTCACCGCCACTGCTCCGGTTTGGGGCGCTTGTGTCGTCGAGCCCACGACGGGGAAACGCCGATAGTAGCCGACGCCCGACAGACATCCGGCGATCTCGGCCACCAAGTGGCTCGCCCGATAGGTTCGGTCGCCGAGCAGGCATCGCAGAGAGTATCCGGCGTAGGCTTTGGGGAGGATCCACAGAAGATGTCGCAGATTGCCCGGATCCCGATGGTTGGCCCACTGGGTCAGGGCGGCGGCAACGTGGCCGCGCATGTAGGCCCGAAGCTGGCGCTTGAGCGCCTCATGCTCACGCCGGTGGTGATGGTGGGTGACGGCGGCGGGTTCGTAGCGACAGGTCACGCCGGTCGCCAGAGCCCGGTAGAACAGCTCGAGCTCTTCACAACCGCCGGCACGGCCGGCTCCCAGGCGCTCGTCGAACCCCCCCAGGCGTTCGAAGACTTCGCGCCGGATCGCCATATTGCCGCTGCCACCTATCTCCCACGCCGGCACCTCGCGATGACGGTTGGCTCGGTAGAGCTCGGTGTCGAAAGTGCGGGCAACGTAGCCGCGGGCAAAGCTGTAGCGCTGCTCAAAGATCAGCTGGGCTTCGGTCCCGAGCTCCGCGGGCAGAATCAACCCGGTGACCAGACCGACCGGGTCACAGAACCCGGCCGCCAGGCTTGCCAGCCATCCGCGGTGCACGGTCTCGTCATCATCGACGAAGGCGACGATCTCGCCGCGGCTGGCAGCCACGCCGGCATTGCGGGCGGCACTCGACCCGCGCCGCGGTTCAGCGACATAACGCACCCCCGCGGCCTCTACCACCTCACGCGTCGCTGACGGCTCGTCGCTGGCGACCGGCGCATTGTCGACGACGATGATCTCCAGCGGCTCGTCCTGAAGAGCCAGCAGGGACCGCAAGCAAGCGGCGAGGCGCTCGGGCCGGTTGCGGGTCGGGACGACGACGCTGATCGACGACGTGGCAACGGTCACCGGGGCTGACGGCACATTGTCGAGCAGCGCCAGCGCCGCCTGGAGCAGCGGTCGCGGATCGCCGCGCTGATCCAGCGGATACCAGCGGTGCGGCTCGAGCTGATCCGACGCCAGGTGAGCGGCCAGGGCCGGCGCGATCGCCTGCAAGACCTCCCCCGCCAGCTCGGTGACCGACATCGGCAGGCGAGTGGCCTCCAGACTCAGCTGGCCAAGGGGTAGATCGCGCCACCAGAACACCATGAAGAGGCCGCGATCGGACCTCTCGAGGGCTCTCAGCTTCTGCCGCAGGTCGAGATGGACAATGTCCCAGGGAGCCTTCACCTCAGGCGATCTCCTCGAGCCGGATCGGGCGCTTCTGCAGCTCATAAAGCCGGGCGAAGAGCGCGTTGTTGTCCAGTAGGTCGGCCAAAGTTCCGCGCTCGACGACCCGCCCTCGGTCCAGGACCAGGATCTGGTCGGCCTGTTCGATCGTCGATAGACGATGGGCGATGACGATCACCGTGCGATCGCGCTGCAGCCTCTGTAGAGAAGCCTGAATGACGTTCTCCGAGATGCTGTCCAGGGCGTTGGTCGCCTCGTCGAGGATCAGGATCTCCGGATCGCGGACGATGGCGCGCGCCAGGGCGATGCGCTGCTTCTGCCCGGATGACAACCGCACGCCCTGATCGCCGACCACGGTGTCGTAGCCGTCGGGCAAAGAGTTGATGAAATCGTGGGCGTCGGCCTGCTTAGCGGCGGCGACGATCTCGGGCTCCGAGGCGTCGAGCTTGCCGTAGGCGATGTTCTCGCGCACCGTGGTGTTGAAGACGTGGATGTCCTGACTGACGACCGCGATCTTTCGCCGCCAGGAGCGCAGATCGGTCTCGTGAAGCGCCATGCCGTCGACCGAGATGTCGCCGGTCGTTGGCTCGTAGAAGCGCATCAGGAGATGGATCAGCGTCGACTTGCCGGCCCCCGACGGCCCGACCAACGCCGTCGTCTCGCCCTTGCCGATGCGAATCGAGACGTCGTTCAGCGCCGGCGCGTCGTCCGGGTCATAGCGGTAGGAAACCGAGTCGAGCTCGATCGCCGACTCCAGGGTCTTGAACCGCACCGACCCGGAACGCACGAACGGCTTGTCGTCGCGGGAGAGCAGATCCATCACCGTTTGGACACCGGGTAGCGCGGCGGCCAGTTGGGTCCGCGCCTCGTCGAGCCCCTGGACCTGGGGATGCAGGCGGTAGAGGATGGCGATGAACACCAGAACCGCCGGTAGGTTGCCCTGGTTGCCGTTGAGCATGGCGAACAACACGGCGATCAAGAGGCCTGCCGCGAGCAGTTCGGAGACCGGCTGGATCAAGGCCGAAAGCGCTTCGATCCTGAAGCCGGCACGGCCGACGTTCTTCGAGGCGCTGGTGAAGCGCCGCTGCTCGTAACGCTGGCGGTTGAAGGCCCGGATCGTGCGCATGCCGGAGAACAGCTCGACGAGTCGCTGAGACAGGGTTTCGTCAGCGCGCAAGCTCTCTTGCGACAGAGCCTCGATCCGGCGGGTCATGACCTTGACCAGGCACGAGATCAGAAGCAGCGACACGGCGACGACCAGCGTCAGCTGCCACGAGATGAGCAGCAGAATGCCGGTGAAGATGGTCACCGTGGCCAGATTGATCACCAGGCCGACGAAGGTCGACACCGCGTCGGTGGCGGTCCAGGTCTCGCCCTCGAGGGCGTTCCACAATTTGCCCGAGCGGGTCCGCTCGATGAAACGCATGCCCACCCGCAGCAGCTGATCGAACACCCGGCAGCGAAGATGGTGACTGATTCTGGTGTCGACCCAGCTGAACAACAGGCCGTTGCTATAAGCCAGGACGCTGCGCAGCAGCACCAGGGAGAAGATCGCGGCCGAGATGACCATCAACCGGTCGTCGACCGGCACCGAGTCGAACAGGCTGGTGAGCGCCCGCGCCAGGGAACCTTCGCCGGCGGAGCTGACGGTCTCCGCGTCGAGGCTATAGAGGAAGGGGATGAAGAGGCTGATACCCAGGCCCTCGGTCAACGCCTCGAGCAGGCCCAAGACGATCATCGCCTTGATCGCTACCGGGTGGCGCTTGGTGAGTGGGCGGATCGCCCGAATGACCTTCAGCTCTTTCATCTCGAAAACCAGTTTCGTCCAGCTAATTACGTAGGCCCCGCTGAAATGACGCCAGATGGACAACCCGGACTCGAGTCTTTGTTGCGGTACCTGGCGGACGGAGGCGATGGCCTACTGTGAGTGTAGTCAGACCACATTACGGCGTAGATTACAGAAGCGGGGAATATGATCCGGCGATCCCCGGAAGACCGATCGAGCGACGTCCAGAGCTCTATCGGCGGCGCGGAGGCGTCTGGGTACGCGGCCCGGATCACGATGGCAATCCCCTTTGTGGTCAGTGACTTGGAAGCTGGAAAGGCCGCGCGGCTCAACGCGGCACCGCCCGCACGAGTCAACGCCGAAGCCCAGCAGTTATGCTAGATAGCCTATATGCTATCGCAGCTCTGCCTCGGGCGGCAAAACCTGAATCAGTGTCCAGGGAGCCGGACAAGATCCTTGACGCTCTGCTGAGACCACGGGTACATTCACCGCATGATCCAGAGAGAGTTCAAGCCTCGCCTCAGGCGGCGAACGGCCGCGCTCCAGCTGGTTCACACCCTCGGCCTGGCGTTGCTCTTGACCGTCCACTCCGGCTGCTCGATCCGCAAGCTGGCGGTGAATTCGCTGGCTGACGCCATGGCCGGTTCGCTGAGCTCGGCGCTGGTCACCGACGACGATCCGGAGCTGGTCCGCGACGCCCTGCCGTTCGCGCTCAAGACCCTCGAGGCGCTGGCCGCCGAGGCGCCTGAGAATACCGATCTGCTGCTCTCGACCTGCCAGGGTTTCGTGCTCTACGGCGTCGGCTTCGTCAAACTCGAGGCCGAACGCCTCGAAGCGACCAGCTACCGGCAGGCCAAACGCCAGCACGAGCGGGCTCTCAAGCTTTACCTGCGGGCACGCGACTACTGTTTCCGCGCCCTCGACCTGACCTTTCCCGGCGCCAGCCAGGCGCTGATTCGAGGTCGCGAAGGCGTCCTGGCCGACGCCGAGCCCGAAGACGTGCGTCTGCTCTATTGGACGGCGGCGGCCTGGGGCGCGACCATCTCCGCCGGCCTCGACCAACCCGAGCTGGTGGCCGACCTGCCGGCGGTGCGGGCGCTGCTCGAACGCGCCCTCGAGCTCGACGAGGACTACGACCGGGGAACGCTGCACGACGCCATGGTGCTGCTCGAATTCGCCGAGATCGACTCCGGTGTCGGCTCGCTGGAGCGCGCCCGCGAACACTACCAGCGAGCCCTCGAGCTCAACCGCGGAACCCGCGCCGGCACCTACGTCGCGTGGGCGAGCACGGTCTCGGTTCGCGAGCAGAACCGCGAGGAATTCGTCGAGCTGCTCGAGAAGGCGCTGGCGGTCGACCTGGAAGGTGACCGGGAGAGCCGACTGGTCAACGTCATTCAGCAGGACTACGCCAGCTGGCTGCTCGACCAGGCGGACGACCTCTTCCTCTGAGGATCCTGTCGACGAGTGAGAACTGCTCGGCCAGCCGGCTCGTAACTTGCAATACAAGCTGTCGACGGCCGCTCGATGCCGCCTGAGACCTTTCGAAATCGAATCGAGGAGATCATGAGATTCAATGCTTCACCCTTCAGTCGGCTCCGGCGGTCGATGCTGGTTTCCCTGCTCGCCCTCGGCCTGCTGGCGCTGCCCGCCAGCGCCCGCACCACGATCAAGATGGCTTCCCTGGTGCCGGAGAGCTCGGTCTGGGGCAAAATCCTCAAAGACATGGGCGCCGAGTGGCAGGAGGCGACCGACGGCGAGGTCGCCCTCAGGCTCTACGGCGGCGGCGTCGCCGGCAACGAGTCCGACGTCGTGCGCAAGATGCGCATCGGCCAGCTACACGCCGCGGCACTGTCCATCTCCGGTCTGTCCACCATCGACGAGGGCTTTGAGATCTTCGAGATCCCGATGTTCTTCGAAAGCTACGACGAGCTCTTTCACATCCTCGACAAGGCGCGGCCGGCGCTCGAGAAGCGCCTGGACGACAAGGGCTATGTGCTGCTCAACTGGGGTCAGGGCGGATGGGTGCACATCTTCTCCAAGAAACCGGTGGCAAGCGTCGATGATCTGCGCAAGCTCAAGATGTTCTCGGTCGCCGACAACGAGGCGATGCTCCAGCTATGGCGCCAGAATGGCTTCCAACCGGTCTCCCTGGCGGTCACCGACATGCTCACCGGCCTTCAGACCGGCATGATCGAGGCGCTGCCGACGACGCCGCTGGCGGCGCTGTCGCTGCAGTGGTTCCGCCACACGCCCTACATGCAGGACCTCGGCCTGGCGCCGCTGATCGGCGCCACGGTGATCACCAAACGCGCCTGGAACCGGCTCTCGGCGGACGATCAAGCGAAGCTCCTGAGCGCGGCGAAGAAGACCGAGCAGCGTCTCAAGGCCGAGATCCCCGATCAGGACCGGCGCGCCGTCGAGGCGATGAGCGAACGCGGCATGAACGTCACCCCGGTGACCCCCGAACAGGAAGCTGAGTGGCGCAAGACCGCCGAGGACTTCATCGAGCTCAAGCTCAAGTCGATCGCGGCCAAAGATCTGCTCGAGCTCGCCCGGCGTGAGCGGGACGCGTTCCGGGCTTCGCGGTAAGCATCTTCAGATCCCGATTCTGTACCGGGGCGACGCCTGCGTCGCCTTCTGTGAGACGGATTTCGCCCGCGAAATCCGAGGCGAGGCAGG
>JAAUXY010063232.1_pt1 | contig 14525 bp, 8 predicted proteins | sample 7278121 | NCBI WGS metagenome assembly JAAUXY01 (sample SAMN14350117, study PRJNA611818) | marine sediment metagenome | isolation source: surface marine sediment (1.8m) | place: French Polynesia: Moorea | collected 2018-08 | reverse complement strand
CAATTACTTCATCATGGTTTCCAGTACCTTTTTGTTCTCACTCATAAATATAAGTATCTGAATACTCTGAATCCTCTTGTTCTGTGAAAATTATAGATTTAGTTAATTTCTGCATTCCTTCAACTCTATGAAGACCTACTTTTTCACTAAGTGCATTGTCAAGATCTCTATCAATATTTTCACCTTGTTTCCTTATTTCTATTTCTACATCAATATTAGATTCAATACCATCATTAATTACATATAGATGCTTTGTTCTTCTATTCATATTTTCAGGAAATGGGTCAACTTCTTCATCAGGTATATATCTATGCCCTTGAGAAACTACTGTTTTGTCAATTTCAGTTTTTCAAACTAGATCAGTTTCAACAAAATAACCATCTCTATCTTCAACCGGAATATCTGGCGGAGGTCCATCTGGTGGAGGTCCGTCTGGCGGTTCTTCATCAACCGGTTTGTGTTCTACATCTGTATTCATTCATCAATAATCGAAGAAATCAAATGTTGAAGTTAAGTTAGAAACTTCTAGATGGTATGTATCTTCATCTCCTATGTTTTTTGTTTCTTTTTCTTCAAGCAATATTGAAATATGGTCAATATTTAATTCTCAATCTCCCCATTGCCTAATTAATGCTTCTGGGGCTGGTTTTTGAGTTTCATCACCTTCTAATTTGAACTTGAAATTTTCTACTTTAACTTCTCAATATTTTCTAGTTTCTAATCCATAGTCAGGTGTTTCAATTTCAGTTTTAGCATAAGTGATATCTCCAGTAAATTCACCCTCATCAATATCAAGTCTTAAATATTGACCAGCAGAATTAATTATTGACTCATAATCTTCTAATATTTCATAACCAATTTTTTTAATAATTTCTTCTTCTGTAATATCATCATGATCATCATCTTCATTCAATGGATCAATAACATCATCATCTTTAAATACTACATCTCTTAATTCTTCTTCATCTCTTTTTAAAGCTTCTCTTTTTTCATCAATAGATTGCTGAGTAGCTTTTAAACTTGGGAATCTATTCTTTTCAGATCATGTTGGTTTTGTATAGAATCAATCGATACCAAATCAAAGACCAAGGAATAAAGCAGTAGCTGCTGTAATTGAAGTAGTTGTTATGATAATTCTTTTTCTTTTTGTTGCGGGATGAACAGAAAGTTTTTTTATTCTTCTTTTTGCATTCTTAATTTCTTTATCATATCTCTTTTTATCTTTTTTAAGAGTTTTGATTTCATTTTTAAGTTTAGAATTGTTTATTTCTATATTTTTATATTTCTTATTTACAATTTGGTCAATGGCGAAAGATGCTTCACTTGCACTATTAGATCCAGATCTTTTTCTAAGCTTTTCATTTTTCAATCTTGCTTTATCTGTGATCTTTTTATTCATCGAAGCTGTCTTTTTTCTTCTTTGTTCCTCTAGTTGATCAACCCTAATTCTTTCGTCAATTATTGTTCTTTTTTTCATATTAATACCCGTCAAATTCTCAGTAGAATTCTTCTTCTTGGAATCCAATTTCATTGCCTATAGGGTACATTCATTCGCCAACACGTCTACTTCCACCTGCAACTTGGATGGCCACCTCAAATGTAGAACCATTATATCTTGTTTTAACATGATATTGAGAGTAACCATTAGTGTTGGTTGAAACACCACGCATTATTACTCTTTCTTGACCGTGGGTTCCATTATGACGGGTAGCAAGTAGTCCTCTACCATTACCACCTGGGTATTGGCCTCTAATTCTAATTCCGTTTCCTCCTGGATCAAAGTAGAATCCTTGTCCTGATGATGGTCTTGAATTAGTTAGTTTTATAGACGCTAACGTTCCTCCACCTTGTCTTGAGTCAATTCAATCTCCGCCAGGTTGTTTTAAACTAAATCTAGTTCCGTAAGTGTGGCCAAGGGCGGCTGTAATTTCATTATATGTTTTGAAGTGACCAACTTGATGTCTTGGTTGAGTTGGTGGTTGGGTTGTATCATTCCCGGTGGTATTAATCACATAACTTTGGCCTCTGTCTTCATAATTATCACTTGTTTCAAATGTGATTGTAAACCTAGCTCTGTGTTGTCCAAAGAAGAAAGTAGAACTTTGTTGAACACGAACACTTGATTGAATTTGTGAAGTCGGTAGTGCTATAGTGTTTGTGTTGTAATAGTCATACCCACCTCAATCTCTTAATGATGCCAATACAATTATTTTTGTTACACCTGCATAATTACCGTTTCAAGTAATTCATAAATCAAAAATTGTACCATTACCTGTATGGTGATTTACAACTCCTGCTTCAGTAATAACCGGCGGTCCATGTGAGGCAGTATTTGTGTTAATAGAATTGTGGAATCCTTTTCTATATCTAGGGACCCCCGGGGCTGAAACATTTATTTGATTTGCTTTTAAATAATATCTGTTTGGATTTAGTATTAAGTCACTGTCTGATAAAACTATATTAGTTCTTTCTCTAGTAATGTTTGTTGTTTGAGTATATATAGTAGTTCCACCATAACCAGATCTTGCTCCAGTTCTCTTAATGTATCACTGGATAGAATCAATTCTTCTTACATCTTCCCCATCTTCTACAACAATTGTAAATGCTAAACCATGAGTTGAAGTTGAACGGAAATCTTCAAATTTATATGCATCTCTTTCAATCTCATCATCCATTAAATTAGTTCCCTTATGAGCTTGGAAACCAAGATCGTAGTCTGGTACTCTATCATTCAATTCTATATCAACTATTTTTATAAATGCTCTATGGTGCTCAGGCATTCTAGCTTCTGTTATTGATGTTCTTTGATTATCAATATCAACTCAATCTGTTCTTTCAGGATCTTTTGTTGGTCATGCCGAAGCATTATAATCGCCTTTATCTGAAAGTCTAATCTCATATTTTGCTCTTTTAATTCTTCTAACATCATCTGAGTTAGCGGCATCAATATCAAATTTCAAATCTCCATCTTTACGATATACAACTCCATCAGTTTCTCTATCTTCTGCAAAGTTATTAATGTGAAGTTGTCTAGAAACTGCATCTTCATCAGTTCCAAAACGTATTGCAGGGTTATGTGATCCTGCATACTCATTAGTATTTGAAGTAACATTTATTCTATTTACATCAATTCAAATATCACTATTAGCTTGGACAATGTCTCCCAATTCACCTTCACGTGAATCAATTAATACTTCAGTTGAAGCAGAATTGATAGCAACATTATGAATGTGTGTATCTTCAACAGTTCCACCTTCACCAGAACCATATGCTCTTCTTCTAATTCTTAAATCAATACTTTCTATATTTTCATGATGGTATTGATTTCTGCCTGAATCATTTATATCTATATTCATTGTAAAGTGTTTTTGGTGTATATAGTCAGCAGAGTCTCTACCAGTTCCATCTTTTAGAGATAAAGTATATGGAATGCCTTGTGGTTGACCATTTTTACCTGTCCTAAATTCAACACCATCAGGTAAATGAATTTCTATAACATCAGGGCCTACGTCTGGTTCATAGAATTCAATTCTATAATCCTTGTCTGCTCTTAGTTTGTCATATGATATTTCTACTGTATCCATTGTAAGTAGTTCTTCAGTGTAAAGTGTAGTATCATCTTCTACATCAACTACTCTTCATTTTAATGAATTAAAGTTATCTTCATTTGTTGTTGGTCCACCTGTAAAGTTTACTTTAGCTTTAAATTCATGATATCTCATATCGCTTCCATTTGCTTCTAGCTCAAAGTCATTCATTCAAACATAAATATGACCTTCAGGTTCTAAGTCTGGTATATTTGGACCATAACCTGGGTCTCAAGGTGGAGTTAATGTAGTTCAGAAGAATGTTTCGGTACTATTTACTTCTCTTACTTCACTATCAACATCTTCATTAACAAATGAAACTACATATCTTGTACCTTCTTCTAATCCAGTAACTGAAATACTTTCACCTGTTGGTTGAGTTAGTAAACCAGAGTCAATTGGAGCATCACCTTGTTTACCAGCTTCATGTAATTGTCACTCTACTGATCTAAAGTAGTTTCAAGCTTCAGAATCGAATGTATTAATATTTACATCGGCATCAAATGTAGTAGTTGAAGTATTAATATTTGAAAGCACTACTTCGAATACATAGTCTGGGTTATCTTCCATTTGGAATGCATGGTCATTAGCTGTAACAATACCAATTTCATCTTCTGAAACTACATTACTAAATTCAATTGTATAAGTTTGGCTAGGCGAAAGCTCTTTCCCTGGGTCTAATTCAATTAGATCGCCAGTATTGTAAAGTTTTCCTGAACCAAATTCATCTTGCCCTTGTACTATTTTATAATCAATTGAAGTAAAGTAACTACGAGCAGCTGAAGTCATATCAATATTTACTTCTGCACTATAGGCTTTGTGTGTCTTTTCTTCATTTACAACTGTTACTGTAACTGGTCAATCAGGGTTTGGAGCAATTTCAAACTCAATATCAGGCGCTACAATTTCAGATATTTCAGATTCCATTTGTTCATTATCAAACTCAAGAACATATGTTTCTCCTGGATCTAGATTTTGAATATGAACTTCTGGATTAATATTATTAGCATCTAAAGTAGTTCAATCTAGCTGAACATCGTCTTGATCATCTTTTTTAACAACTCTATAATCAATTGAAGTAAAGTAAACATCCATAATATCTGATGGATCATTAACTGAAATATCAAACTTCAATTCTTTTCAAGGTTCAGATACATTAAGGTCTCTTTGAGTGTCAATTGATAATGTATAGTTTGGGTTTTGTGCGGTATTAAAAGAATAGTCAGTTGATAATACTCTTACAAGACCAGGGTCATGGGCAGGGTTGTCAAATCTAATTAAATAATAACTTGATGGATCTAGTTTTGAATCAATGAATATTCTTCTACTTGATGAAGTTACAATTCCATTCGCTCATTCTTCATCTACTTTTTCAATTGTTTCACCAGTTATTCCATTTCTAGTTCATAGTTCTCATTCAATTGAATTAAAATCGTCAGTGTTTCCTATAAAATCTACATCAGCTTCAAATGTTTTTCTAGGCTCATCAACATTGTTATGATTATTGATTTTAACTTCTAATTCAACATTAGGGTTGAATGTTGTTGTGAATGTAGTGTTATTTGTTGTAATATATTTAATCTCATCATCAGTAATAATAGGATCAACAAATTGAATTTGATATATTCTATTACTATCCAAGTTTTCTATCTTAATTTCGTGGCCATCTTCTGTTATTTTTCCATTTTCATCAGGAACATCTTCCAATTTACCAGAATCATTAACCATTTGAAGATTTCAATTGATTGATTCAAAGTATTTTGTTGCTTTGTCATCTTCATAATCTATATCAACTATTGCTTCAAATCTATTTGTTGAAGAAACAATATCTTTAAAACTAAAATCAATTCCTCATTCAGGATTTGGGCGTGAATCAAATTCATGTCAATTTGCGCCTTCTCAACCTGGTGCATTAATTAGATATAAATTTTCACCTTCATGAGTTTCAAAATCAGTAAATATGATTGCATACTCTGTTTTATATTCAAGTAAATCATCACCTTTTACTTCTATCTTTAGGTTTGTAGATGTGCCTTCAAATTTAGGAGTTAGTCCACCAGGATTTTCTGGATCACGCGCTTTAATATCGGCAAGTTCTCATATTTCTCATGAAGCAGATTTTAATTTTTGTTTAGCTGTCTCTTCACCTATTAATGTTATATCACCTTCAAAATGTTTTCAATCTTCTTCGGCATTATTTTTACTAATTTCTATATCTAATTTATAGTCTGGGTGTACTATTGTTGAAAATGTAAAGTTATCAGTATGTACTGATCTTATTGTGTCATTACCTCTTACTCATGTTTCTGAATCTAAAACAAGTATATAATCAGTTCTCTGTTCAAGGTTTTGAATAGATATATTATGAGTTTCTGGATCTGTACCAATAATTTGGCCACTTGCAATTGCTTCACCATCTTCAAGCTCTTCTCCCTCGACTGCTTTAACAAGTTTTCAGTCTAAAGTTCCGAAGTGTTGCGGATTATTTTCAGGAAGTAATGCATCTTCACCAGTAAATGAAATAGGTGCATCAAATGAATTATGGGTTACAGTAGCATTACCATGTTCAATATCAACTCAAAGATCCTGATCTGATCATTCATCAATATCATATTCAAAATCTGTTCAAGTAATAGTTTTTATCTCTGAATCATATTCTGCTTCATCAGTTAATAATTTAAAACGATAATTATAAGTTGCATAAAGGTTTTTCGCTTCAATGAAATTATCTTCTTGAGTTACTGTTCCTTCATAGACTGGTTCTTTTCCTTGCTCTTCGCCACCTGCTTCATCTAATAACCAAAGTTCTCAATCAATTGAATGAAAATATTCAAGTCCCCTTGAATCTTCAACTCCATCTTTCATACTTTTAAATACAACATCAGCTTCAACGTGTCTACTTTGAATTATTCTGTTGTTCTCAAGTTCTATTACAATTTCAAAATCTGGGTTTGGTTCAGTTCTGAAAGTAATTGGATCAGAAATTACATTATCAATTTCTTTATCAACTCTAATTCTGCTGAATCTAATTTCATATTCAGTGTCAAACTTAAGGTCATCGGCTTTTACTTTATCACCTTCGGTTTGAATAACTGAACCAGAGCCAACAGAATTTTCTGTACCTTTTTCAAAAATTTCTCATGCAATAGATTTAAAGTGAGGTAATACTGTTTCATCATCAACTCCATCAGTTACATTTGTTACTATTGCTTCTCCTTCATAGGCATTTCAATCAGTACCTGTATCGGTTCTATTTACCCCAATTTGTATTTCATATTTTGGAAGTTCTTCTGTGGTAATTAAAACAGGATCTGCATGAACTAGAACTCCAGTTCTAGTTTCAAATTCAACATCATAAAATTCAATTAAGTATTCTTTCTCTTCAAGAAGATTATCAGCTTTTATTTGAGCACCATTAGTTAATGCAATTCCAGAAGAAAGAATATTTCATTCTGCACCTTTTTCAACTATTTGCCATTTAAGTTGTTTGAAGTCCTGAATCAAGCTTGGTGCAGCCTGCATTGTCAATATTCCATCATATGATTTTCAGTCAACATTAACTTGTTGTGCACCAATTTCTATTTCATATTCATCGTTTATTGCAGTGGTAAATGAAATATTAGGTGGAACAAAAGGTAAAATTTCATCTCCATGAACTGGAGTATCAAAAATTACACTATAATCATTGCCTAATTCTAGTCCATCTGCATAAATAGTATTTAGTCCATCGGAACCTATTTCATCACCTTGGACAGTAATTAAACCACTTGTGATTATGGTTCCAGGCGTTTCATCTGATTCAATATGTCAATAAAGTCTTTCAAAGTATGGTTCAAATCCAGAATCACCTACAACTCTTGCTTCAGCATAATATGATTCTGATGTGATTGCTTCATTTTCAATATCAATGCTTACGTTTAGATCTGGATTATCACTTGTAGTGAAGTTATAGTTAGGAGTGCCATCTAATCCAGGGGCAATAATTGTATCAATCTCTTGACCATTTATTGGATTACTAAATTTGGCATAATATTGAGTATTACTTTCTAATGTTTGTCCAGTAGAAACTCTTTGATTTGAAGAAGTTATTGTTTGTGTTTCCCCAACTTTGATATCTCCGTTACTCTCATAGATATCAAAGTCAATACTTTCAAAATAATCATCTACTGCATTGCTTGGGTCTCAAATAAATACTGTTGCCTCAAAACTATCGAATGTTATTCTAACGTTTTCAAGTGAGAAAGTTATTTCATATGATGGCATTTCAACAGTATCAAATTTAATATCAATATCAAAAACAACATCAACTACAACTCCCTCTGCACTTGATTCAAAGAATTCAAACTTATATGTATTTTCAGGTTGCAATCCTTCAACAAAGACAATCTCAGTACCAGCTTCTTTATTAAATTCACCTTTAGCAACTTGGGCGGAGTGAGTATCTTGTGCAGAAACTATTCTTCATTTGATGTATTCAAAATCATTAATTGCTTGCTCAGAACCATCGATTACAATTTCTGCTTCAAAAGTACTATGTCCAACTACTCTATTGACAAGATCAATAGATACTTCTCTTTCTCTATTGAAGCTTGTTGTAAAGTTAACATTCTTAAAGTATGGTGTGGCATAAGTATCAGTTTCAATATCAAACATGAAAGTATAGTTTCTATTTGAGGTTAAATCATTTTCAACTAAAATATCAGTTCCGTCGACGTCAAGTAAGTTGCCGCTCGCAATTTCTACTGATTCATTACCAGCTGCAACTATTTTTCACTCAGCTTTTGTAACATGCTCCATTGCTTTTCCAGTTGGATCAAAGATATCAACTTTAGCTTCAAATCTATTTGATGTTACAATCATTGATTCTTCAGGAAGTAGGAAAACTATGTCATAGTGTGCTTTTGGATCTGTTCTAAACATTAAATCCTCAACAAGAACACCATCTAGTCCAGGTTGGATTGTTGGTTGTGAGAATTTGAATATATAATCAACTCTTTCTTCTAAATTAGAGATAATAATTTTATCTCCTTGTCTAGGATTGTCAATTTCCCCATCTCTAATTGAAATGTCTAGGTTATCTCTTCTATAAATATTTCATTCAATTTTATCAAGATTGTTAATTAGTGAATTAGCATCTTCAATTTTAATTGATGCTTCAAATGAATTTCAAGTTGTTTCAACTTCATCAAGTGAAATTGTTACAACATCATTTGAAATATCGGTTTCAAATTCATAAGAAATTGCTTTAACTGATTCAAGTTCATCTACAAATATAATTTCTTCAAAGTAAATCTCATACTTTGTAGACATTTCTAAATTATTAATATTAATTGAATCTCCACTACTTGTTATTGTTCCTTCTTGTCCTAAATCATCTCCAGTTAAAACATCTCTAACTTTTCATTTAGCGCTTGTGAAATAACCAATCAATGAATCATCTACAGTTGGATCATAAATATTTACACTACCTGTGAATGAATTATTATCAATTGAACTTTCTTTAACAGTCATTATTAGTTCGTTTTCATTAATTGATGAAGTAATAAAAGTATAGTCATTTGCTATTACTTCTTTTATTTCACTTTCAAACTGTGGATCTTTAAACTCAATAACATATTCTTTATCTGCTTCAAGATCATCTAAATATATTCTTTGGTTACCATTTGTAATTGTTCCATTTGAAATAATTGAATCGGCTTCAACGTCTTTTACATCATAATTTATTGAGTTAAAGTAGTTAATTGCATTATCATTACTTGAACTAATTGAAGCTTCTCCAACAAAATTCTTTTCAGTCACATCAATTTGGTCAACAGAAATATTAACTATGTAGTCAGGATTTGACTTTGTTGAAAATGTTACTGAAGAGTAATCAAATTCACCTATATTATCTTGATCATATACTACATTATTGAAGCTAAGCGTATATTCAGTAGAAGGAGTTAAATCTGTTGCATATATAATAGTTTCTCCTACTAGTGAATTATCATAAACTAAAACATCTCCATTAAGTGTTGTTTCTCCGCCAGTAAAAGTTCAACTAAATGACTCTAGTCATTTTAGTTGATCTAATGGATCAACTGCAACTACATCAGCTTCAAATGAGTTATGAGTTATTTTAGTATTTCTAGCTGTTAAAGTTAAATATTCTGCTTCAGGCGGTGGTGTTTCATCTGGAGGTAATTCTCCTGGTGGTGGCGTTGGAGTTTCTTCTGGTTTTTGCCTATCTGGTGGAGTTTCTACCTCTTCCGGAACATTAATATGACCTGTAAAATATAGAGCAGGAACGATTACGCCAACTCCAAATAAAGCAGTAAAGAAAATCTTACTTATTACTCTTCAGGCTCTTTTACCTTTACTAGCACTATAGGTAATATCTTTAATATTTTTGGGATTATTCCTATTATTTGGGTTTTTATCCATACATATTAATTATATAAAAAATAGCCTTTTAGGGCTATTTTTTACTTATTCTCGGGATTCTTCTGTTTCTTCTCTTTCTTTTTGTAAATCCTCAAATCATTCATACTATAAGTAGTGCTGCTGCAGCTCCTGCTAATATTAATCATCATCAATCAGTTCAATTACCTTTTTTAACTGGTGGTTCAAATAATTCAAAGAACTCTACAGTATTGTAAGTTAAGATGTCATTATCATTTCTATTTAATTCATCTTGCTTGATTAATATTACTTCATCGGCTTCGTCTTGATATAAGATATCAAATAATAACTGTCCATTTGAATAACCGGCAGTATCTACAAATCCAGAGTTACCAACATTATCAACGTCAAATTTATGCATTAGTTCACTAGTTGTTTGATCTCTAACACTTATGTCAATATCAAGAATCCTTGTTGCTGGGTCTGAAACTATAATATTATAATAAACTATACTGCTTCCTTCTGGTTGTTGAAGATCTAAGAATATAGTTGGTTTAATATATTCTTGTTCTTCGGGTGGTGTGGCACTCGTTACAAATGTTTCATCTGCTTTGATTGGACGAGGTTGACCACCTCAAGCTTCAACTATATAAGTTGTATTATTATTTAAGCCTGTAATTGAAACTGGATCTTCATCAATGGTTTCATTATCATTACCTTTATCTTCGACTTTTTCTTTCTTTCATATTCCATCAATGTTTGGATTATCTGATGAATCATACTTATATTCAAACAGTTTTCAAGCAAATTCTGTTAAAGGATCGTCGCCTTCAATGTGGCTTACAGTAAATTTTGCTGAATCAGATGTTATATCACTAATGTTAACACCAGTTATAAATGAAGGATCGAAGAAATCTTTATAAAGTGTTTTTCTTTCTTCTCCTACTGTAACTTCTAGTGTTGCATCACTGTAACCTGAGGTGTTATCAAATACTATTTTATTTATGTCTTTGATATCATCAATTTGGCCAGTTTTAGTTGTTTCGTCTTCAGAAGTTAATTCATATTCAATATTTGTATTTGCTTCTAATACAGATTTATTTCTTGTAATAACATAGGCAACTATGTTCCCATTTGATTCTGATTCTTTCGACATTGATGAAATTTGGAATGAGAATTCAGGTGGAACTATTTCAATAATTTTTATTACTCTTAAACCAATTAATCTATCAGTTGTAAGAATATCATCTTGACTTGTGCTCTTGTTTCAAAATCAATTGTATAAGTACCTTCGGGTAATTGATTCATTTCAAAAGTAATTTCAGTTCCTTGTACAGATTCATCTCTATATGTTTGATTAACTGTGCCTTCTAGATTTGTTAATGTAGCAGTAGTAACAAGAACAGTTGTTTCATCATCATATGTTAAGTTAAAATCAACTGTAATTGAGCCATCATTATTAATAGAAGAAGTGTCTTCTATTTCAATATTTGTAAATGAATATAATGGTGGCTTAATTGGATCAGGATCTGGGTCTGGGTCTGGATCTGGGTTAGGATCGAAAATGCCCCTAAATTCATCTTCATCCATTATTAATATTTCAGTTTTCTTTTTTGTGCTTGAACCAGTAGTTCTTCTATAATATTCATACTCAATTTCAATAGCCATATCGGAATACTTGTCATCTTTTTCATATTCTTCAATAAATTCATCATAGTCTACAGAATCAGTCCTAATTGGTGGGTCTCCAACTGTATCTCTATTACTTGTGTAACTATCAAAATCGCCGTCATCAGCCTCTATAAAACCAACTGTAACTTTTGATTCCTTGAGTCTAGTTGTGTTTGGATTTAAAACATCCAAAATCATATAAACATCATTTCTATGATCAAGCTCATATGAACTAATATATCATTCTGGTTTATCAAGTTGATTGTTTTTGTTGTCCTTGGCGTTTAATGTAGTTATATTATTATCATTGACTACAAAAGGAACTGTTGTTCCAATTAAACCTAATGATAAAGCTAGGGCTAGTGTTGTCTTTCTTTTCATATTTTAATTATATAAAAAAGAGGTTTAACCTCTTAATCTGTAAATACTACTATAGATATAGGTGAACCATCACCTTTTCTATTTCCGTATTTTAGAACTCTAGTATATCCACCGTTTCTTTTTTCATATTTCTTGGCAATTTCATGAAGTTCTTGAACTGCTGTTTTACCTTCTTTAGTTTTTACATTTCTAAGTACTTTTGATGCTGCCCTATGTGAATTAACATCGTTTTTCTTAGCTTTAGTAATTAGCTTTTCAATCTTTCTTTGAACTTCTTTTGCTTTTGTATGATTAGTTACAAGTTTCTTGTTTATTACAAGATCTGTAAGTTGGTTTCTTTCAGTTCTAACTCTTCTAGCTTGTGAATGAACATTTGATTGTTGTTGAGAAGTCTTTCTTTGTCTATTTGCCATGTTTCTATCCTCTTATTCTGACTTGAATGATAGGCCCATATCTTGAACAACTTGAATAATTTCAAGTTTAGACTTTTCACCAAGATTCTTAATATCTTTTAGTGCGCTTACTGGTCTATCAATCAATTGTTCAACAGTATAAATCTGTGCAGCTCTTAAAGCGTTTTCAGATCTAACTGATAGATTTAGTGACTCAATAGTCATTGATAGTTGTGCATCAACTGGTTCTTCTTCAACATCTTCAATAAAGTGAACGTCCATGTCTACTTCTTCCATTTGTTCAAATGGTGCGTAGTAGTTTCTCATAATTGCAGCCGCATAGGCTACTGCTTTTTCAGGTGACATTGCACCATTAGTTTCAACCTCAAGAACAAGTCTTTCAAAAACTCTACTTTCTCCTGGGTTTACTTCTTGAGTTTTGAAGTTAACTCTATTTACTGGTGAGAAGTTTGAATCGATTGCAATGATTCCTTTCTTGTCACCAATTGTATCTTTAACAAGTTCTTTGTTGTCTTCAAAAGTTCTAAATCCTTTTGAGAACATAACATAGATCTTCATGTCAATTGCACCATCTTTTGATGTTTCTGCAATAACGTGGTTTTTGTTTACAACTTCAATTCCAGCTGGAGTTTCAATTTGTCCAGCTTTAACTGCTCCTGATTTAGAAACTAGTTTTAGTTCATAAACTTCATCTGCTTCAATAATTTTTTCATCTGCAGATAGTACTAGTTCTTTTATGTTTAGAACTAGTTCAGCAACATCTTCCATTGCTGAATCAATTGCTTGGAATTCATGTTGAACTCCTTTAACTTGAATAGCGAATGCAGCCATTCCAGGTACTCCTGCTAAAATTGTTCTTCTTAGTGAAGTTCCCATTGTTTGAGCAAAACCTCTATCCAGTTTTTCAACATGGAATGTTTGAGTATTCGGTGTTTCCTTTGATTCTTTAGTAACGATTTTCTTAAATGATGGTATTAAAAATTTTTCCATATATTATCTCCTTCTGTACTTCTTCTTCTTTTTCACACCGTTGTGTGGCATTGGTGTAACTTTTTTGATTTCACCAACTTCTAGTTCTGATGCTTGGAACTGTCTTAGTGCAGCATCTTTACCAGGTCCCATTCCGTTAATTTTAACTGAAATGTTTTTAACCCCATGTTCCATTGCTGCTTTTGTTACAGCTTGTGCAACAAGTTGTGCTGCATATGGAGTTGATTTTTTACTTCCTTTGAATCCAACAGCTCCTGCACTTGATCAACAAATTACGTTACCTTCTGGATCTGTAATTGAGATGATTGTGTTGTTGAATGTTGAATGAATGTGAGCAATACCTGTAGGAATATTCTTTTTAGCTTTTCTTTTAACTCTTCTAGCCATACTATCCTACTTCTTCTTATTCGCCACAGTCTTTTTAGGACCTTTTCTTGTTCTGGCGTTTTGTTTTGTTGATTGACCACGAACAGGAAGTCCTTGTCTGTGTCTCATTCCTCTGTATGCTCTAATTTCCATCAATCTCTTGATGTTGTACTGAATTTCTCTTCTAAGATCACCTTCAGTAGTATATTTTGCAGCTTCTTCTCTTATCTTTGTCAACTGATCGTCTGACAAATCTTTTGTTCTTATTGTGCCATCAACACCTGCAGCTGCACAAATGTTTTTAGCAGTTGATAAACCAATTCCGTAGATGTAAGTTAGAGAGTATTGCACTTGCTTATTATCTGGAATTTCAACGTTAAGTACTCTTGCCATTGTTTATTATCCTTGTCTTTGCTTGTGTCTTGGGTTAGCTTTGCAGATAACTGCAACTCTACCCTTTCTCTTTATAACTTGACAATCTTTACAGATTGGTTTAACTGATGCTCTTACTTTCATATGTTAAATCTCCGTAAAATTGTTTTATATTTATTATTTATAAATAAGATTGATAGTTGGGATCTCTGGCTCAAGAATAGAGTGATTATCACGTCAAATATCAAACTTAGTTATTAAGTTTCCTAACTAAATAGGACTCTTATATTATATAGTATTTTATGATTATTTAACTAGCATTGGCTAGTTACAAATAAGCAAAAGAAGTTATTCTATCTTCTTT
>JAAUXY010119557.1_pt1 | contig 14529 bp, 12 predicted proteins | sample 7278121 | NCBI WGS metagenome assembly JAAUXY01 (sample SAMN14350117, study PRJNA611818) | marine sediment metagenome | isolation source: surface marine sediment (1.8m) | place: French Polynesia: Moorea | collected 2018-08 | reverse complement strand
GAAAATCGTCGACTACAAAGGCCGGGTACTCGTCAGCGCGGACGTGGGTGAGAGCATGGTTGCGCATGCCGAGATCGACCTCGCGGCGCTGCGGGCCAGCCGCGCCAGACCCGGGATGCCCAACTACCCTGCGCGTCAACGGCTCGAGCTGTTTGCCAAAATCTACGCCGGTACCAGCGTGTACCCTGCCAACTCGCTGCTACAAGACGGCGAGGCCGTAGTGCCCGAGCGGTCTCACTTCATCGACATGCAGCGACAGGTTATCGACAGGCTGGCGAAGAAAGGCCTGATCTGATGCGCTTTGCCGCGCGCTTGCTCGTCGTGGCGCTTGCGGTGCCGGCCATGGCAGACGACTCCGGGACGCGCGCAGCGTCGAATCCCCACGCGCTGCGCTTCGGCCAACTGGAAACTCCCTACCTGCCGCGGCGCGGATACGCCGACGGGCCCTACGGCCAGGTGCACTATCGCGACACGGGATCCGGTCGGCCACTGGTTCTTATTCACCAGGCGCCGCAGTCATCGAGACAGTTCACCAATGTTTACGAACCCCTGCACGCGCGCGGCATACGCGCCATCGGCGTCGACCTGCCCGGCTTCGGCGAATCGGATCCCATGGCGTTCGTGCCGACGATCGAAGACTGGGCAGCCATCGTGCCTGCCGTGCTCGACCACCTCGGCATCGATCAGGCGGATATCGCCGGGCATCACACCGGTGCCATGGTCGCGACGGAGGTCGCTTTACAGTTCCCGGAGCGCGTGCGTCGCGTCATCCTGAACGGACCCTTCCCGATGGACGCCGAACGGCGGCGCGCGTTGCTTGAAGGCATGGGCCGGCGCGAAGTAGAGTTTGACTACCCGGCCGACGGCAGTCACCTCAGGGAAACGTACGATATTCGCTTCGAGCTCTATGGGGACGACGCGGACCCGAAAACCATTACGCGCTACACGATCGACAAGTTCTCGGGCTATGCGCCTTTCTGGACGGGACACCACGCGGCATTCATCTATGACCATGCCGCCAGCATCGGGAAGCTCAAACACCCGACGATGATTCTCACCAACACGGGTGACCAGATCTACGAGGAAGCGCAGATGACGCGCCGGCAGCGGCCCGACTTCGTCTACGTCGAACTCGACGGTGGCGGCATCGACGTGGTGGATCAACTCACTACGGAGTGGGCTGACTCAGTTGCCGCTTTTCTCGATCGGCGGTGACAACGACGCCGGGTCATCGAACAGAATCCAGCGATCGACGGCAATACCGTCGAACACCGACGAAAACCGCTCGTTGTCAGGCGTTTCGCCGGTCACGTTGCGTATATACGACTTCAGTATCTGCCGAGGGTATTCGCGCATCAGGCCGGCATAGACTTCGGGATCCTGCTCACCACTGTCGCCAACAAGAACGAACCGCCGCTCTGGATAACGGTCGAGGATCTCCCTGACGATGACGGGCTTGGTTTCCGTACCCTTTTTGAACAGGTCGAACAGCGTCGCGTCGCGAAAGCGGACGAGCTTGAGATTGAGGTTTGCCCACGGAAAGCCTTGATCACCCAGGAATTCCGTCAACGGGGCGTACAGCTGCCAGGGACTCGATGAGACGAAGTGCAGGCTGACGTCGTCGTTTACCCATTCGCGGTACAACTCCGCCATGCCCGGCGCCGCTTCGAAATCGCGGAGAAACGCGTAGTCGAGTAACGCCTTGCGGTCCGTCACCATCGAGACTTTCACGGTGTCATCGATATCGCTGATGATCGAGAGCCCGCTGGGCTTCACGAAGCGGATCGTCCCTGTAAACTCGCGCGTATCGTCGGGCCTGGTGACAGCCGTGTAGTGCAGGAATCCGTCACCCGCATGCGCGTTCATTTCCGCCGCGGAGATCACGAGGATTGCACCGAAGTGTCCATTGGCTTCCGACGCTGGCAGGACTTCGCGGCGGCCTGCGATATCGATGACGATTGACTTGGCGCGTTCGTTATCGGCAATGACCAGGTTCAGTCGCCGGGAGAAATTGGACTCCGTAGCCTCGTCGACCACGAGCGCGTACTTCTCCTTGAGGATCTTCTCGAACAACGCCCTGCGCACGGTGCTGTCCTCGGGCTCGTAGATCCAGCCCCGAATCGGCACGTGCCATTCCTTCGCCGGCGCATCGAACCACGCCGTGGTGTTGAAGAACTGCACGAACTCGTCGTCCTTGATGTCCGAGAACAGGGACTTCGGATCATTGCTCGCGGCCCGCGAGATCACGTATGCGCCAATGACAACGAGTATGGCGACAGTTAACAGTACCCGCATATCCCGCTCCTGAGTGCGATAGCTGACCCAGGTCGACGATATCAGGAAGCAGCCTCGGTCGCTTCCCCTAACCGTCCTGCTCGAATAGCCACCCCTTCAAAAGCTGGGTTACCCGCGGCATTACGATGTAGGTCATGAGCATGACCTGGCAGAAAACCGTCACGAACAAATGGGCCACAGGCGGCCAATCCGGCGCGAGTTTCGTCAATGCGGCACGAATAGCCGACACCAACACGAATACCACAATCAGTAACACGACAGCCATCTTGTGAGGCGAAGGATGCGCGGCAGGCAACTCGGGGAGGCTGAACCAGAACTCGAGGCCGGTCCCTTTTCTTACTTCGTCCTGACCCTCGACAATTCCGTCCAGCTTGTCCAGCCAGCTCTTGCGCTCGACCGAGTCTTCCCACGCGCGCGAATGCTCGTAAGTATCAAACCGGAAAATAGTGACGTATTCGCGGGATCCGCGCGTGGGTCGAATGACGTTGACGCCCATGTGGCCGTCAAAGGCCAGGGCTTCGGCCGTAATGCCGTGCATCCAGTCCTCGTAGTCTGATTCCCTGCCCGGGACAACCTTGCGCGCGATAGAAATCGTAATCGGCCCTGTTTGATCACGCTGCTCCACGATCTTTTACCATCTCCAGCGCCATGTCCTCGATCATGTCCTCCTGACCGCCGACAGTGTGGCGTCGACCAAGCTCGACGAGTATATCGCGCGATGACAGACCATACTTCTCCGCGCTGCGTTTCGCGAATAGCAGGAAGCTCGAATACACGCCAGCGTATCCGAGCGTCAGAGAATCCCTGTCAACGCGAACCATGTGTTCCATGATCGGTACGATAATGTCCTCGGCGATGTCCATGGCCTTGAACAGGTCGACGCCAGTAACGACGCCCATACGGTCGCAGACTGCGACGAATACTTCGAGAGGGGTGTTGCCTGCGCCGGCACCAAGACCCGCCAGAGAACCGTCGATGCGCGTCGCGCCAGCCTCGACTGCGGCCAACGAATTTGCGACCGCCATGCCCAAATTGTGGTGACCGTGGAAACCGATTTCCGTCGCTGGATTGAGCTCGGCACGCGCAAGAGAGATGCGGGCCGATACATCGTCCGGCAGCATGTAGCCGGCCGAGTCTGTAATGTAGACGCAGTTTGCACCGTAGTCTTCCATCAGCTTGAGTTGCTCAAGGAGCTGCTCCGGTTCCGCCATGTGCGCCATCATCAGGAACCCGACGGTGTCGAGCCCGTCGATCCGGGATGCCAACTTGATGTGCTGCTCCGAAACATCGGCCTCGGTGCAATGCGTTGCGACGCGAATGGTCGAGATTCCGCAGTCTACGGCCATCTTGAGATGATCGACGGTGCCAATCCCCGGTAGCAGGAGTGCCGAAATCTTCGCGTCCTTCATTTCCTTGCAGACTGCGCCGAGGTATTCCTCATCCGAGTGTGCCGGAAAACCATAATTTACTGACGCGCCACCAAGACCGTCACCGTGTGTGACTTCGATTAGCGGAATACCTGCGTCGTCCATTGCGCGTGCGGCCGCGACCATTTCCTTCACGGTTATCTGGTGCCGTTTGGCGTGCATGCCGTCGCGCAGACACATATCGTGAATCGTGATTTCTTTGCCTTTCAGATCCATTGTTTCAGTACCTCGCTGAGATCGCCTTGCTACGCCGCTTCCGGCACGAAATTTCCTGCCAGCATCTGCTCAGCGTACATTTCTGCAGTCCGTAGCCCCGCCGCCGTCATGATGTCGAGATTTCCCGCATACTTGGGAAGGAAATCTCCCAGGCCTTCGACCTCCATGTATACCGACACGCGGTTGCCATCGAAGACCGGGCCGTTCTTAAGCATGTAGCCTGGCACGTATTTCTGCACATCCGCGATCATCTCGTGAATGGACATTATGATTGCCTCTTCGTCGGGCGGATGCGCTGTCAGGCAATGCACTGTATCCCGCATGATTAGCGGTGGCTCCGCCGGGTTGATAATGATGATCGCCTTCCCGGATTCCGCGCCACCAACCACTTCAATACCCTTTGCCGTGGTCCGCGTAAACTCGTCAATATTCTTGCGCGTTCCGGGGCCCGCTGACTTGCTACTAACCGTTGCAACGATCTCACCGTACGACACTTCCTGCACACGGCTCACAGCCGCAACCAGCGGTATTGTGGCCTGACCGCCGCAGGTCACCATGTTTACATTCATCTTTTTTTGATCCACGGCTTCCGCCAGATTTACCGGCGGAATGCAGAACGGTCCTATGGCCGCAGGAGTAAGGTCGATCATCACCGACCCCTGTGAGGTGACCTTTCGGCTGTTTTCCTCGTGCACATAAGCGCTAGTCGCGTCGAAGCAGATCTGCACGCCGTCTTCCTTCATGTGCGGGATCATGCCGTCGACTCCGTCGGCCGTCGTCTTGAGCCCCATCTCCCTTGCGCGCGCGAGCCCCGGCGATTCAGCGACGACACCGACCATCCAGACGGGTTCAACGAAATTGCTTCGCATGGCTTTTATCAAAAGATCGGTGCCGATGTTCCCAGGCCCGATGATGGCCGCTTTGATCTTTTCTCTCATTGTCTTCTCCTGCGCGTTGCCCGCCCCGGCTTAGCCTAGACGAAGCTGCAAGACGCCGTGCCGACGCCTTCAAGTTCGAGGTGCATTCGGTCGCCTGCGACAACCGGTATCAACGGCGCCAGCGATCCCGAAAGAATTACCTCGCCCGCCTTGAACGGAATGCCAAGCTCCCCGAGCGTGTTTGCGAGCCAGGCTACCGCTGTGAGCGGATTGCCCTGCACGGCTGAGCCGAGCCCTTCGCTGTGAAACTCGTCGTTCTTGTAAATCTTCATCTTCAGGTTCGGCAGGTCGAAGTCACGCGGATCGACCTCGTTCGATCCGAGCACATAGACTCCGCAAGAGGCGTTGTCAGCAACGGTATCCTGGATTTTGATCTTCCAATCCTGGATTCGTGAATCGACGACCTCGAAACAAGGGATGATCGTTTCGGTTGCATCGAGAACGCGCTGCTCGGTCACGCCGGGCCCCGCCAGATCCGCTTTGAGACGAAACGCGATTTCGCCCTCGGCCTTGGGCTGGATCAGGTTGCCGGCTACAGGGATCTCGGCGTTGTCCTCATACTCCATTCTATCTGTGAGGAAGCCGAAATCCGGTTGGTAGACGCCGAGCATTTCCTGCACCGGCTTGCTGGTAACGCCAATCTTCTTGCCAATTATGTTTTCGCCGTCGAGTTCGACGCGCTTGGTCACCATGTGGAGGCTGATGCGGTAGGCGTCTTCGATGCCGATGTCACTCGAACGATCGGTCAGCGGCGTCAACGTCGACCCAGATCGCAGTGCGTCGTACAACTCGTCGCCGTACCTAGCGATGTCTTCGGGATTCATAATAGCTACTCCGCGCGCATGAATGAGGTCGGATAAGCATCCGACCAGCTGTCCCGTGCTTTTACGTTTTCGAACCACTGGTAAAGCCGGGGGGTATCGTTTTGTATCGAGACGCCGTACGCCTCGGCGACGCCGAAACGTGCGGCCAGCGCGCAATCGGCGACCGAGAATGACGCACCGAAGAACGGCAGGTCCGTCAACTGTGTCTCGAGCCATTGCTCGCACTCTCGCCAGGCGGACTCGGACTCGGCGATGACACCCTGGTTCCAGTCTGCCTCGGTCTTGGAACGTTTTTCCTTGACGAGCGTGAAAATGGAGCTGCCAACTACCTTGTCGGAATAAACCTGCAGCAACCGAAGCTTTACCGCGGCGTCCGGATCATCGGGTACGATGCGGCCCGGCTCATATCGTCGATCGAGATAATCGAGAACAACGCTGGATTCCCAGATCACGGTCTCCTTATCGACAAATAGCGGAACCGTCCTGGTCGGACTCAGCCGAATGATGTCCGGGTGTTTCTCACCGAGCTCGGTTTCTACCAACTGATAGTCGACTCCGAGTTCGGCCAGAGCAATCCTGACCTTCCAGCAGAAGGGACAATCCGTTCGCTGGTAAAGCGTGATCATTGTCAATCCAGGTGTGCCGCGATCTTTGCCCAGGCGTCGCGGCCCTTTGCCTGCAACTCTGCAATGAGATCGTCGGAAAAATCGTCGGCGACGGCCCGCCGGAACGACGCTCGTTCCCGGCAACGGCCTATCCATTCGGTCACTCTCGGGCAGTCCTGGTCGTAAAGCGCAGTCCAGTCAAACTGCAACAAGGTCTGGAAGTACGGCGCAACGCAAACGTCAGCGAGGCTGAACTCCGAACTGACAATCCACTCGTTCTCGGCGAGAGCCCTTTCCATGTCCAGTATCGTTTTTCGGTAGATATTGACCGCATCCTTGACGTCAGGCGCGTCGAGGCCGAATTCGACCAGGCGTTTTTGCCGTTCCCTGCGAGGCTTCTCGGGGATCTTCTCGAGTATCGCCTTGCGATCGGGCTCCGGCTTTTGCATCAGCGTTTCGCGCATGACCATCGGCCACTGCAATGTTCCGCAGGAAGGATGCAATTTGACGTCAACGTGCTTCATCCAGTAACGCATCTTGGAGCGCTGGTAAGCATCTGGCGGTCGTAAGGGGTTGTCAGGATAGGCGTCTTCCAGGTACTCACAGATGATACTCGACTCGATCACGGGATCGCCGTTATGCATCAGGGTCGGCACAACACCGAGCGGATTCAGTTTGAGGTATTCGGGCTTGAGATTCTCCTTTTCCTGAAGGTTTACGTGCCGCTTCGTCCATTCCAGGTTTTTCTCTGCCAACACGATACGGACCTTCTGCGCGCACGGAGACATCGGATGCGTGTAGAGTTCCAGCACGTCAGATTCTCCTTAACCGCAGATCACGCAGGTGGTCTATCACAAAACCGATACGGTCCTGCCCCCAAAAGAGTTCGTCGCCCACCTGAAAGCTCGGAACGCCGAACAGCCCGAGTTCCTGGGCTTCACGCCAGTTTTGCTCGAGCACCTGGAGCCGTGACGCGTCTGCGATGCATTCGGCGACTTCGTCTGCTTCGATACCGACCTTTCGACCAACCTCGCGCAGCACGGCGTCGTCACCAATATCGAGGCCGTACGCCCACTCGGCACGCATGACCTCGACGATCCAGCGCTTCAGCAGACCTTTTTCTTCGGCGAGCAACGACACGCAAGCCGCATTGGTCGGATCCGTCGTTGCCGGCGGCGGGTTAAACGCAATGCCCATCTTTCTGGTTATCCGTCGCACGTCCTGCCGGACCAGGGGAATCTTGATCTTCGCGCGTTCCGGTGCCGAACGTCCGGACCAACCGCCCAGCGGTCGCCATATGAGCCTGACGTCATACTCGTCGAATATGCGAAACATCGTCTTCGATGCGATGTAACAGTACGGGCTCCTGAAATTGAAGAACAGTTTTACGTCTGTTGTTTCGGACATTGGCTCGACTCGGTGTGATTGCCGGCCCCGGTTGGTCCGGGGCCGGCCGTGCACGGCGCGTTAGCGCCCGGTAGCTCGCATGTTTTGCACGCTGAACTTCTTGACCGGATTCAGTGATGGGTCGACAAGTCCCTTGAACTGACCCGTTGTGCAATGCCCCGCTTGCACGTCAAGCATCGAGAACGCATCGTCAATCGCAACGCCGCTGCCATGATTGGTCGGGTGGTGACTGTCCGGATGAGCCTGGCCGATGATCCACGACTTCCAGAGATCGCCTTTGCGGTCGTAAATCAGTGTGCGCGGCAGGGTGAATGTCTGGGCGTCCACATAATGCACGCGCTTCGAGATCGGGTGATTCTCATCGACCGGATCCGACTCCAGGATATAGACCTTGCGCAGCTGCCACGTGATCTGTGGGAAACAACCACCCTTGCCACCGAAGTCAACGAACTGGTAGCCGTCCGACTCTGGCTCCAGGTCTGTGGCTAGCTGTACTTTATCGTGATCGTAGAATGGCAACAGGATGTTCGCGGTGCCCTTGTACGTCCAGTTCATGTCCGAGATGCGGCCGTTGTAGCCCTCGAAATCCTCGATCATGATATCTGCACCGAGAAACGAGTCCGTGATCTGGCCCGAAGCCAGGCGCCGAACGCGGCGCTGGAATCCCAGGTACAGCCAGGTGTTGTCCGGAACAGCATCGTCATCGTTGCGGTGGATAAGCAACTGCGTGTTCTTGACGTCGAACGGCTCCAGGACCTGCACGTAGATACCGCGAAACAGGTTACCCGGGTTGTCCGCAAACTCGGGAACCGGGTCCTGATTGACACGGTGCTTGTAGTTGAGGAAGTGGAAGTTGAACTTGATCGTGCGCTCGATCTTGCCCGACTCGAGATCGCGGAATTTCCAGTAAAACGGGTAGATAGCCGCGTTGTCACCCCAGTTATAGCCATACTTGTAATTCCATGCGAGCTTTTCGCCGGCGCGAGGATCGCCAGGATCCGGCTCAGCGGGGAACGGACGGCCGGCGACAAAGCCGTCGATCTCGCCGAGGTTGGCGCCAAGGGAAACCTTGCCGAGACTTTCGTGCGTCGCCTTTACATAGTTCGGGTGCAAATCAAAGGACGTGGTTTCGCCGACCGTGATGTCTAGCCAGCCGTTGCTGACGGCTTCGAAGATTGCCGGATCTATTGCGTCCTTGAACTGAGTCACATTTTCGGAGGTAATCGTCATACCAGCTGACAAGCCGTCAACCGTGGGCGCGCCATTGCGATACGGATAGAACGAGTTTTCTACATCCTCTGCGGTAGCCGCAATTGACGTCGAACTGCCAAGGACAGCGGCTAACGCCAGGTATTTGGTGATTGATTTAAGCATTTCTGAATCTCCTGGTAGATATCCGCTTAAAAGCGATAACGAATGGTGAGCTGGATTTCGTCTTCCTCACTGGCCGTCCCGATTGGGCCAGAGCGGAAACGGCCCAACGGCTCTATTCCGCTCAGGCCAACCGATCCTGGAACCAGCGGGTCGGCGTGCGCTGGCGTTGCTGTAAACGGCGGAAAAGGATTACAGGCACGGCAATCATCGAATGACTGGTCTTTGAGGCCATCTCCGAACTTGACGTTTGCGGCGAGGATCACTCGCCAGTTGTCATTGATCAGCCAGTCGACCGAGGGCGCAACGACACCGGCCTTGGCTTCAGTATCGTAAGCCGTGATTATCTGGGGACTGATCGTATCGGACTTGTACCAGCCCTTGATCAGCAACGTGAAGATGAAGTTGTCTTCCCAGTTCGGCATACCGACATCGCCCAGCGGAGCCGATTGCAACTCATGGTCCAGGAAGTGCTCGCCGAATACTTGCGCCGAAAGCAGGTACGCACGATTCTTGTTGAGAAACGGGATAAACGTATTGCGGTCCCAACCGAGAACCCAGCGGAACATATCCGATTCTGAAAACAGCCTCGGATCCAGCGAATTCGCCACCTGCTCACCCGTCGAATAGGTTGCCTCGACGCGGAATACAGATTTTATTGAGTCGACGTAGAAGTCGAGCGATCCGCCGAATAGATCAACCTCGGGGAATCCGATGTCGAATGCGATCAGGTAATCCCAAGGCTGCACCTGTCCGGTGAACGCGTTTCTCGCCGGGATTCCTCCCTGCAAGACGGGCAGTTGTTGGAAGTAGTGGTAGTAGTTCAGCGAAAACGCAAGGCTCTTGTAAACACCCTCGAGCTTCACACCGCCTTGCTGGTTTTTGAGCTTCCACTCTGGAAGGTTGACCTGGCGGATTCCGATAACGCCGGGGCCGAAATCAGCTGCAACAAGGCCCGGGTCTCCGGAAATACCGAGCGCCGCTGCCGGCACGAAGTTGGAGACCGTGCAGCCATTCTCCCAGCAGTTGTTCATTGCGCGGAAAAAGTTGCCGGCGTCGAGGATCGCATAAGGCGAACCGCCCTGGCCCAGATTGTTCGGACGAAACTCGTCGAAGTTCCAGACGAACTGCAGGTTCAGGTCGTCAAACGCACCGACAGCGCCCGCTCGGTATTCGGCAGTCGCAATCCACTGCGGAATACGAATATCCTCGAGTTCGTCGTAGATGTTGTGGCGGGAGAAATCGACCGGGTTGATAACGTCCAGCACCCGGAACAGGTCGGTACGCCCCCAGACTACCTGCTGCTTGCCGATTCGGAAAAACCACTCCGACGTATCGCTCGTCGGAATACTTCCTTCCACATAGAGCTCGCGGACGAAGTCGAGGCGATCGTTGAACTCAGGGAACCGCAACTCATCAGTGTCGGCATCCATGTAGTCCTTCAAACCGCAGCCGCGAGGGTCTACGTCGCACGGCCTGATCGGCACGCCGATAGTGACACCACCCACAGGCGAGTACATTGCCTCCCCGAGCACGGCGAGGCCTTCATTCGGGTTCGCGCTCGTGTCGAAGCCGAATCCTGGAAACATCGGGTTCGTGCTCAGGATCGACATTCCCCACGGCGAATCGCCGTTGCCGCCGTACGCGCCCTGCGCCGTCGTGCTGCCAAAATTCTGGAAGGAACGAGCGCCACCGGCATCGTCGCCCCATTCGTCCGCGTTGAGGTCGTATACGGCATCGTAGGTACCACGCAAGGTTCCCGAAACACGGAAGTTCGTGAGCCCGAACTTCTTGCCGAAATCCTTCGTAAACTCGTACTGCAAGGTGTTGCGGACTTTTGCGAGCCCCCTGTCCTGGCGGTGAAAGGTGGCGTTCTCGATAAACCCGGCCGTGTCCCACTTGGACTCCTGTGCCACTGCCTGCGGCATTAAGGCCGCAAGCATCGTCACGATGCCAACGGCGGAGACCAGTCCTTTGATAGTGTGTTTCATACAAATTCCCCACTTATATGTTCAGGTTGCAGCAGCACCAAGTCCCTGCTGCTTATCGATTTGGGGATCCCCCCCCACGGTGCTTGTGATGTCATCGGGAAGCAGTTCCGCGTTGACGATGAATTTCGGCTTGAACCTGGCGATCCAGGCCGGAACGAGATTCGCGGCAGCCCATGCATTGAGTACCAACATCACGACGAGCAAAAGCGCTGCATCCGCCTGGAAGCGCAGGTCAGAAACAAAAGCCCACATGACGACGCCACCAATCAATGCTGTTGCTGTAAAGGCGATCGCCTTCCCGGTCGTTGAAATCGCATTTCGAATACCGGTCGTGAGATCGCCGTCCGCACGAGCAGTCTCTTCTCTCACGCGGTCCATCATGTAGATCGAGTAATCGATTCCGACACCGATACCAACGGCAATTATCGGCACGGTATTGACGTCGATGCCGATGCCGGCTACGCCCATGTATGCATACGTCGCGACTGTGCAGAACGTCATCACCATGAACATCAGCCATCCTGCATGAAGCGACCAATAGAACAGCGTGACGAAAACAAAGATCAACGCCATAGCCGCCGGGATGATTATCATGTTGCTTTCAAAAGCGGCTTCGTTGATCGCCGCAGTTACGCCAATCGGTCCGCCTGCAAGTCGCAATTCGAGACCCTCGACCTGGTTGGCCGGATCGTTGATCCACTCCTTGGCCATATGGATTGCACGGCGAAGAGTCTCGCCCCGGTGGTCTTTGTAGAAGAACACGAGATTTGCTGTTTGATCGTCTGTGTCGACGAATTCCTTGAGAGCCCCAGGAATCGGGCTTGACGCCATGAATGCGAACATCAATCCACCGACATAGCTTGCATCGTCGGGTATCACGGCCCAACGGGGATCGTTATTGTGAAGGATCATGTTTACCTGCTTGACCAGGTCTGGCATTCCCTTGCTACCTCCCATCGCGGGATCACCAAGCATGTGAGCCTGGAAGTCCTGCAAGGCGCGAAGCACTTCCGGTCGCTTGATACCGCCCGGCTCTGCCGTTCGCGCAACTACATACATCTCTTCGGAACCAGGGAAGTTCGCGTTAATCTGGGCAGACGAGACGTTGTAGTCGTGGTCCGGATACAGGATCGGGGATCCGGGTTCGGACTCGCCGATTTGTACGCGTGAGCTCAGGAACGCACCACCGACGTACACCATAAGGGCGATCATCAACACCGCCATTGAGCCTTTGCGGCTGGTCACGTATCGGGCAGTGATGTCAAAAATACCCTGGCGTTGTTCACCGGGCTCCGGCACCTTGCGCTTGGTCATAGGCAGGATGGACAGCACCAGAGGAACCGCGATTAGCACGGTGAGTACCACGCTTCCTGCCCATATCGAAGCGTAAATGCCGAGCTTCACGTTAATCGGCGAAGAACCAAGAGAGATAAGCAGGAGGCCGACGGCATCCGAGACGATGCCGAGCGTGCCGGGACGGAACAACGTCTCGAACGTGCGTCGTGCGGCATCATGGTTGTTTTCGGCGTGCTGCGCTTCCAGGTAGTAGCGCTCAACAAGCTGGATACCGTGCGACATAGCTCTTGCCGTTATGAGAAACGGAATCACCAGTGTCAGAGGATCGAGATTGAAACCAAGAATCGAGACAATCCCGAGCCCCCATGTCGCAGAGATCAGCACACCGATCAGCGGCAACACAATGCCGTAGATTCGCGTCCGGAAATATGCGAGCAGGAGCGCGAGCAGGATTGCGATAGTCAGGAAGAAGATCATCACGATCTGGTCGAGATAACTGTAGACCCAACCCATGAGGACCGGCTGGCCCGTTGCATATATGTGTACACCCGGCGCTGACTCGGACAAACGCAACTCTTCAACGTCGTCTTTCAATTGTCCGAGCTGTCTGAAGATTTCGACATAGTCGAGCTGGCCTTCATTGAATGTCGCCTTGATCAGCGCCGACTTCAGATCTGGCGATACCAGAAGTCCATATACGGTTGGGTTTGCCATGACGTCCAGGCGCAACTGGGCAAGCTCTTGCTCTGAAAGCTCTGGTTTGAGGGGGTCGTAGTACGCCTGCGAGTTCATGCTGCCCATTTCGGTCAGCCAGGTCTTTCGCACGGTTCGGTGTGTCAGGCTACGAACCAGGTTGTGATTGACGCCCGGCAATGAGTCGACGCCGAGGGTCAGACGATGGATGCGTGACAGTGTATCCGAATTGAAGATATCGCCGTCTTCGACGGTGATCGCCATGACCACGTTGTTGGCACCACCAAATGTGTCTTTCACCTCGTTGTGCAGCCGAATATACGAATGTTCCTGCGGCAACAGGTCGGCGAAGTTCGAGTACATCTCCAGGTAAGGAATTCGGCTCGCAAAGAACGCCGTGGCAAGCAGGATTGCGGCCAGGAAAACCCGCGGATGATAGAAGACGAAAACTTCTATGACACGGAAGAACCGGCTGATAACACTGTCTTCTCTCACTGTCTGGTCCCCCCAGATCGTCTTTTCGTTAGTTCCGTTGCGGTGTCGGTATGCGCGCAAGCGTGCCACCGCCACCAGCGACCAGCAGCGAACCGTCATCCAGCGTGTCGACCCCCCTTAGGAAGGCGAGCACCTGTGGGGCGCCTTCCAATGGTTGCCAGCGTTCACCGTCGAATTCGATGAGCTTGGCGCTGCCGCCAACGGCGATCAGACGATCGCCACTGGCATGAATGCCGTAGACCGGCGAAGTCGTTAGCGTCTCCTGCCGCTCCCAGCTTGCTCCGCCATCACTGGTTGCCCAGATGACACCGTCGAGACCGCCGACCCATCCACGTTTCACGTCCAGGAAATCGGAGCCCATCGGGTAAAAGTCGTTCGGTATCGGATTGCGCTGTTCCCAGGTCTTACCGCCGTCTGCCGTCGCAATTACGGTGCCAAACTCGCCGACCGCAAACCCGTTTTGTTCGTCGACGAAACGCACATTCGTAAACTGCAGGTCGTCATACAGACTGAATTCCTGCCAGCTTTCGGCTGACGGATCGCGCCAGTACAAGGTGCCGAAACTTGCAGAGACCCAGAGGCGCCCACCGGGTGCGCAGTGCACCGACAAGGTGTTCTCAGGTGTATCAATAGCCGCAGAATTCCAGTCGTTCTCGCCGCCAGGCAGCGTCCAGACGTTGCGCGTGCTATCGAGCGCGACGATGTCGCCGTTCTCACATGCCGTGACGTCAATGAGCGAGGGGCGCCCAGCAAGCCGGTCGCGTCGCCAGGTGTGACCACCGTCTTCGGAAACGACTGCGGCACCCGCCGAGCTGACGACCGCGACCCTCTGTCCACGATGGGCAATGGCCTGAAACAGGTCATAACGCAGCAATTCCCTGGCGCTCTCTGCTTCGACACCCTCGAGGTTTAGTGGGGCTTCACAAGCATAAACACCCGCCAGTAACGTCAGCAGAGCGGGAACGCGCCTG
>JAAUXY010005386.1_pt1 | contig 14529 bp, 14 predicted proteins | sample 7278121 | NCBI WGS metagenome assembly JAAUXY01 (sample SAMN14350117, study PRJNA611818) | marine sediment metagenome | isolation source: surface marine sediment (1.8m) | place: French Polynesia: Moorea | collected 2018-08 | reverse complement strand
GGAGGGTGCTGAATATGGCCGTACGCTTTTCCCGGTTCATCGTCCTGCCGTACCCCGCGGCACCGCGGCGCGCCGGGCGCGTTCATCAGTCTTGCGCTCGCGATCGCCCTGAAAAACCACCTGGATCGCCGGCAGCAGCTCGCCCGTCGCGCCGCGGTGCCGCGGGGTACGGCAGGACGATGAACCGGGAAAAGCGTACGGCCATATTCAGCACCCTCCGGTCGCTGGATCCCGAGCCAACGACAGAGCTCAGATTCAAGACTCCGTTCGAGCTGCTGGTTGCGGTGATCCTGTCCGCGCAAGCCACCGACGTCAGCGTCAATGCCGCCACAGAGAAGCTCTACCCTGTCGCCAACACCCCGAAGGCGCTGCTCGAGCTCGGCATCGATGGGCTGAAGCCCTACATTCGTACCATCGGGCTCTTCAACAGCAAAGCCGAGAACATCATCAAGACCTGCCGCATCCTGCTCGAGGAGCACGCCGGCGCGGTGCCCACAACGCGCGAAGCACTCGAAAAACTGCCGGGCGTCGGTCGAAAGACCGCCAATGTCGTACTGAATACCGCATTCGGGGAACCGACGATCGCCGTCGATACCCATATCTTTCGCGTCTCAAACCGTACCGGAATCGCGCCCGGCAAGACGCCGCTGGAAGTCGAAAAGCGCCTGCTGCGTCTGACGCCGGAAGAATTCAAGAAAGACGCGCATCACTGGCTGATCCTGCACGGACGATATGTCTGCAAGGCGCGCAAACCACTGTGCGGCAATTGCCCGATTGTCGAATGGTGTGAATACAAAGCCAAGGAGTTTTCATGATCTTCGGTCAGGATCGGGCCCAGCTGCGCAAGATGTACGTGGACGCCTGGAAGAAACATCGTGACGGGCAGCCGCTATCCCCGCTTGAGGCGCAGATCGCGGACGTCGTTGCACTGCATCCCGAGTACCACGACGCCATCGAGAATATAGGCGACGACTACACGGTTGAAGAAGGCCGCACGAATCCGTTCCTGCACATGGGGCTGCATCTTGGCCTGCGCGAACAGATAGCAACAAACCGGCCAGCGGGCATCGCTGCGATCTTCGAAAACCTCGCGGCGCGCCTGGGAGACCCGCACGCCGCGGAACATCGCATGATCGATTGCCTGGCCGAGACGCTGTGGGAATCGCAGCGTCAGAACCTGCCACCCGACGAGACGGCCTACCTGGAACGGCTCAGGCGCCTGTAATATCTCAAGACCTTCAACGGTCTGATGCATAGAGTTTCATGGTGCGGATATGAGCGACGAGAATTCACGATACCCCGTCAACGGCGCGGGCCTGGGGCTGAGACGTCCGCTGCTCGACAGGCTGATGGCAGACCCCCCTGGCGAGATCGACTTCATGGAAGTCGCTCCCGAGAACTGGATCCACGTTGGCGGCGCTGCGGCCAGCAAATTCCGCTGGTTCACCGAGCGTTACCCGTTCGTGATCCACGGCCTGTCGCTTTCCATCGGCTCACCCGCTCCCCTCAACGAGCAGCTGGTTTACGACATCAAGGACTTCATGGCGGAACACGGAATCCGCATGTATTCGGAGCACCTGAGCTTCTGTGGCGATGACGGCCAGCTTTACGACCTGATGCCAATCCCGTTCACCGAGGAGGCGGTCAAGTACGTCGCCGCACGCATTCGCCGCGTGCAGGATATCCTCGAGCAACGCATCGCGATGGAGAACGTGTCCTATTACACCCCGACTGACACGACGATGTCGGAAGCGGATTTCCTGCTCGCCGTGCTCGATGAAGCGGATTGCGACCTGATGCTCGACATCAACAACATTGTCGTCAACAGCATCAACCATCGCTACGACGCGCACGAATTCCTCGACCGCATGCCGGCCGGGAAAATCCGCTACTTCCACCTTGCCGGCCATTTCGTCGAGGACGAGGATCTACGCATCGATACGCACGGCTCCGCGGTCGATGAGCAAGCCTGGGCGCTGCTCGCCCGTGCCTACGACAAGTTCGGCCCGGTGCCCACGCTGCTCGAGCGCGACTTCAACTTCCCGCCCATGCAGGAACTACTGGACGAGGTTCGTCGCATCAAGGCGCTGCAAAACGACTTCGTCGAGAAGGCGGCCGTGAATGGCTGACGTGCCCGATTTCCAGAAGAAGCAGTATGCGTTCGCGGCCCACATTCGCGACCCGGATCACGTGGCGCCGCCGCCGGGCATCGAAGACAGGCGCATGGCGGTTTACCGTAACCTGTTCTTCAACAACCTGAGCAGCCTGCTGGCGACCACGTTTCCGGTGTTGAAAAAAATCCATACTCCGGAGCAGTGGAAACGGTTCATTCGCCTGTTCATGACCGACCACGAATCCCAGACGCCGTATTTCCTGCAGCTGCCGGATGAATTCCTTGCGTTTCTGCAAACCCAGTACGAAGCAGGCGAGGACGACTATCCGTTCCTGCTCGAGCTTGCTCACTATGAGCACGCCGAGCTCCAGGTATCGATATCCGAGGCCAGCAACGATCTGTCGGACGTCGATCCGAATGGCGACCTGCTAACGGGAATACCTGTCAAATCCCGGCTGGCGCACGTGTACGCCTACCACTATCCCGTACACCGCATATCGCCGGCGTACCTGCCCGATGAGGCACCGGAGCAGCCGACCTTCCTGGCGATCTACCGCAAAGCTGACTTCAACGTTGGCTTCCTCGAGCTCAACCCGATGACCGCGGCCCTGCTCGAGGCGATCGACAGTAACGAATCCGGTCGCAGCGGCGAAGAGATCCTGCGCGACCTGGCAGCCAGCACGCACTTTGCTGACGTGGACGCGTTCATCGGTCACGGTGCAGCTGCGCTCGAAGAAATGAGACAACTGGAAATCCTGACGGGCGCGATGGGGCCTGCAACCGGAGACCAATAATGAACAAACTCAATGACATCTGGAACCGCATCGTCGGCGTCCTTGAACCGGCTGGCAACTGGGTTGCGCTGTTGCCTATACGTTTGCTTATGGCCTACGAATTCGGCAGCGCCGGCTTCAAGAAACTCAACGCGTCCGAGACGTTCTACGGCGACGTACCCAGCTGGTTCGCAAATTCCGCGGAAAAGTTTCCGTTCCCGATCAGCGCGTTCTCGCCGTCATTCAACTGGTTCATGGTGACCTGGGTCGAAGTGCTCGGGGGCATCGCGCTCTTCATCGGGCTGTTCACGCGTTTCTGGGCGTTCAGCCTGGTCGTCGTGACGATCGTTGCGATCTTCGGCGTGCACTGGCCCGAGGAGTGGTCGAGCCTGTCGGAGCTCTGGCAGGGATACGCGGTGACCAACAAGGGCTTCGGCAACTACCGCATTCCGCTGCTGTTCCTGGTGATGTTGTTGCCGCTCGTATTCATTGGTCCCGGCAAGCTCAGCGTCGATCACGTCCTGAAAAAATACCTGGGCTGACCGCGCAGCTTCGTAGGAGCGCCGCTCGAGGCGCGACATGCAAAAGCGCCGTGCTGGAGCGGTCTGTCAGGATACTGGGCCTTCGAGTCCATAGGCCAGAGAACGTCCGTTAACCGCCAATTGCCGCCATTCAGAATTGACCCTCTCCTGCACAGCAACAACGGCTGCTAGCGCTTTTTCCATTCGAAACCGGGAATTCCAATTCTCTTGGCGAACGTCCCATCCCATTCAACGCCAAGGCCGGCGCGCTCCAACTCTTCCCGCACGATCTCTCCTATCTCGGGTCCCTTTGACTCCTCCTCCTGAGGATCGACCGGCCCAAATGCCAGCAACAGGCCACCGCCACGAACGGCGCGTTCCAAATCCTGCCCATGGTAGAAGCAATAGCCCAACACAGCGGATTTGTCTGCGCAGTTTTCATACGCTTCGAGGAAGTCGTCGTACCCGTCGCTTTGTGTATAGCCAGCGTTCTGAATGGCGATGACTCCTCTCCCATTTAGCGCGCCAAAAGCATTTTCGAGACGATCGCAATCGGTGACATCACCCCAGGATTTTCTCTCCTCATCCAACTTGGCGAGCGCGATTTCAATCGCCGCGCGGACCTCCTTGGCCGATAGTTCTCCAGGCGTGTACATTTCGTCGCAAAAGATGCGTACCAAGTGATCTCTGTCATAGAAACCCGCTCGTACGAGGGTCGTTATTTCATCGATGACGTCTTCAGAGAGCATAGAGAAAAGATCTCGTGTAAGTAGGCGTGGATTGCAGACGACCGCAATGTGTCAGCAGGCGAAATAGTAACTCAAGTCAGGCGACCGACTCAGTACGGCCACTGTTGGTCATTCAGGATCGGCAATGGCTTGTCACAATGCGAATCCACGATCGTTGCCAGGCGGCGCCCTGGACTGCTCCTATCCGTCCTGCTTCGCGTCAGGAAAACGGGCATAAAACTGCCGACCGGTGAGGAAACCGAACGTGGGCATGACGACAGCCAGGCCCATGTAACTCCATCCTGCCAATCCCACGAGCCGGTCGGGCAACGTTATCGCGAGCACGAGCGATACGAGGCCAGAGCCGCCGACAATGGACCATGCGTATGCCTCTTGCCGGACGAGAAGGCGTTCCTCGGGCGTCAGCGCCAGGCTGTCGGCACGCTGCAATGCGTGCCAGTTGAGCAACACGATGCACAGGTTCGACACGAAGAAGCCAACTCCGTAAATAGCGAAGAGCCCGCGGACCTTGTTGACGTTGTCGATATAGAACTCGCTCGGCAGCCAGCCGTTCGTTAGCGCGCTAACAGCCGCTGTCGCCATTGCGCGCAATGGATACACGTAAACTAGCAGGATAAAGATCAACGCAAGGCTGACGAGCGTCGCGAACGTCGTGTCGAGCCCGAAGCGGATAGACCAGTTGCGATGGGCGATCCAGAACATTGCGAGGATACAGAAGGCAAACAGAAACGCCGGAACGGCGCGCAGCGCAATCACGAGCTCATCGTAGCTTTGTGGAACCGCGTCGAAGGAGATCACCAGAAGTGTCAGGGCAAACGCGAAGGCAGCGTCAACAAACGCCTCGAGTCGCGTCGTGTCTTTGCCGCGGTGGTAAAAACGGCCCGATTTCTCCAGGCCGTCCAGCGAGTCAGTTCTAGTCGTCGACACGCTGCCACTCGCCGGTCATCATCGGCTGGCGCTCGCCGTCGATGAGCTCGTATATCGAGTAGCTGATCTTGTCGTCCTCGACCTGCCAGTCCTCCTCGCTGAGCAGGATCTCGCCGTTGGTCGTGTACGCCGTATTGCTGAGGCTCACGACGCCGTTCTCCGCGAACGTGAACACCGACTCGAACAACTCGATGGATCCCATGCCCCGCACCCGGCTGACGGCGATCCATTCGTCTTCGGCCGGCCGCTGGTACATGGATCCAACGGAGACCAGCTCCCATTCGCCGTCGATGAGGAACCACATCCGCGTGTTGACCCAGTCGCCGTCGAGCTCGCGGACGTAATCGTTTTTCGCCGAACCGTCCGGGCTGATCCATGCGCCGATCAGGTCATCGATGCCGTAGGCATGCGCCGGTACCGACAGTGCGAGCAGCACCGCAATCGTCAAAGCAATCCGCGTCATGCTATTTCTTGCGCCAGCTGCCGCGTTCATCCTGGTAATAATGACCGGGCCGGGTCTTCTGTACCGCGAGCTGGTAGAAGCGCATCTGCACCTGCTCGAGCGTCGCCTCGGTATTTTTTGCGGCCTGCTCGAATCGGGTTTTTCGTTTGGCGTTCACGGACTTGATCAGCCTCTGTACTTCCGGGCTGACCGGCGTTTTGACCGGCGCAAGCAGTCCCGTGTTGGCTTCACCGACCAGTCCCTGGTCTTTCGCGGTGTTGATATCCATTGCCCAGGCGCCGCTGCAGGCCAGCGCCAGGAACACGATTGCAATCAGTTTTCTCATAGCGTCAATCCTCAAAACAGCTCGCTGTCTTCCTCGAACAGGTCTTCGAGTTCCTTATCGACCTGCACGCGGATGTGATGCTCGATCTTCACGTTCAGGTTGATTTCGATCGGCTCCTTCGGAGCCTCAACCTGCACGGTCGGCGTGCATGCCGCTGCAAACGTGATCGTTGCCAGTAATGCGAATAGTTGTCTCATTGCCCTCATCTGCCTACTGCGCCACCTTGCGGCCCAGAATATCACTTATCGACCGTCCCGCCTGCAGGCTCTTCAGCAGCTGCGGAACGTTGTTTTCCAGCCCGAGATTGAGCACCACGGGCTGGTCGGGGTCCATATCCGGGTTGGCGCCCTCGATGCGCATCTGCATCAGCAGATCACCCTGCTCCGTGTACGTGACGTCCGCCGTCAGCGAGTCGAACCGGAAATTCGATAACGCGTCCGTAACGAAACCGAATCTCGAGTCGTCTGTCATGCCTGCAAACCTGTCGCCCAGGCGAATCGCGCCTCCCGGCGGATCGTTCGCGAGATGGCCGCCATCGATCGTTACGCCAGACTCCGACAAGGCCACCGGCAAGCGCCCCGAGACGCTGCCATCAACCTCGATACCTGACGATTCTGCGACGTCCACCATTAACTGCAGCTGAATCCCGGATGGTTCGAGAACGAGCGAGTTGCTGTCAGTTTGGAAGTTATAGTCAAACGAATCCGCCGTAATCTGTCCGCCCAGCGTTTGCATCTGCAGGTCCGACACGGTCACGACACCCGAAGTCAGGTCAGGGGCGATGCTGGCCCGAATGTTCTCAACCGGCAAGCCGATCTCGAAGAGGTCGATACCGACATCGAATGGCGCAATTCGCGGGTCGACCTGGTCGTCAGCATACACTTCAAGTCTCGTACTTAACCCGCTGAATATCATGTCATTAAGCTGCCCCGAAAGCTGATCGAGAGTCACCTTCCCGCCGACTCTGTACGTCGTCTCATCGTGCGCAATGCGCCAGCTTGCCTCGAGCCCGGCGCTGAGCTCGCCGCCGACGACGTCCCAGGCCTGCTTCCAGGCGCGGAACACGCGTGACGCCTTTTGCTCCTCGAATGGCAACAAGACGTCGATCGCTCTGAGTTGGCCATTGCCCGACTCGATGTCGTGGGTCACCGTGATCTTCCCCGTGGCGGCACCCGCCGCGATCGCAAGCTCCGCATCGACCGTGTCGGCGCTGCCGCGAATGTGTCCCGTAAGCGCGATCTCGTCGAGCACGTAGTCGCCGAAGCCGGCACCTCGAACGTCGACCGCCACCTCGTCGCGTGATTCAACCAGCGTCGCGTCGCCGACCGAAACAGTGAGTGGTGCCCGAACAGCAAGAGCCTCCACCGAAGCGCCTCCGCTGCCCACGAAATCCGTTTCGTACAAGGCATCGAGGACGCAGGTCACGCCCGACTCGCACGCCACCGATTCAAGCATCAGCTCGAATTCGTTATCGGCCATCCTGATGCGCGCCAGGGCTTCCGCCGCCCTCGCCTCCCAGTCGAGCGAAGGATAGTAAAAGGATGCGCCAACCGGCCCGGTGGTAGTCAGCGACACGTCGATTGTCTCGCCCTCGTCCTGTTTCCACGTGAGATTGACCGCGTTGTCCACCGCTATCGTCGCACGCAGCTCGACCAGACTGGTGGCTTCCTGCGTGATGGCATGCGGGAGGACGACGTCCACGGGCCCGCGAAACTCTCCCACTAGCGCCGGGATTTCGGCGGGAACCGCTCCGAGGGCGTGCAGAGCGGGCAGCCAGAACTCGAGGTCGACCGTCGTGTCGCCATTGAGTAGCAGTGCATCCTCAGCGGACTGGCTGGTCCCGGAAAACGTGGCGACCTGGGCGTCATCGGCTGACATTACCTGCGCTTGGAGTGCGTAGCCATCGTCCTCGCCGCGTGCCGCTGTCCCCTCGACCCGATAGTCGGCGACCTCGAACCGAATCGACTGGCTATCTGCGGCCGACTGCCATTCGATGTCGACGAGGACGGGAAGCCATGGCGTCTCGAGCTCACCAACGAAGACCTCTGCATCCGGCAGAAGGGTGTGCGCAGCCAGGCCGGTTTGAACGATGCTGGCATACGTCTCCGGTCGATTGTTGCCCGGTGCCGGGACGTAGCGGACCTGCCCTATGGACAGGCTTTGCAGCCGCCGCTCGCGCAAATCGACCGGCAAGGTCACGCCCCCAACCTCGAGCTGCATCCCGTCGGTCCGCTCGAGCACGAGTTCAGACAGGCTGATGGAGTCCTGAGCCAGCGATTCGACCGAGAGATCGGTTACGCGGTATTCACTGTCCTTGAGCCCGCGGTTGATGATCTCGCGACCGATGGAATCGCGGTAGGCGTTGGCGACGACAATGACGACGCCGATCAGTATCAGCAGGACGAGGAGTATCCACTTCCAGCGCCTGGCCGCCACACTCGCCTCCAAGAGCAGTCGCTACCGTTTCTTGGGCATGTAAAGGTCGGTCAGGGTTCCCTCGAACGCCTCGGCAGCAAATGCGACCGTTTCGGACAAAGTCGGGTGCGGGTGTATCGTCAGGCTGATGTCGGCGGCGTCGGCCCCCATTTCGATGGCGAGACCGATCTCCGCGATGAGATCGCCCGCATTCGGCCCCACGATAGCGCCGCCCAGCACGCGCCCGTTGCTCTTGTCGAACAGCAGCTTGGTAAAACCCTCATCCCTGCCCAGGGCGAGCGCTCGACCGCTCGCCGCCCACGGAAACTGGGCTTTTTCGTAGTCGACACCCTCTGCTTTCGCCTCGGCCTCAGTCAGCCCCACCCACGCGATCTCGGGGTCGGTGTAGGCAACGGACGGAATGCTCCGTGCGTCGAAGTAGCTCTTGTGGCCGGCAATGACCTCGGCTGCGACCTTGGCTTCGTGCGTCGCCTTGTGCGCGAGCATCGGGCCGCCGGCGAGGTCGCCGATCGCAAAGATGTGCGACACGTTCGTCCGCATCTGTTTATCGACCTCGATGATGCCCCTGTCGTCGACCTTGACGCCTGCAAGCTGCGCGTCGAGCTTGTCGCCGTTCGCGCGGCGTCCGATAGCGACGAGCACGCGATCGTACACGCCCACCGACTTGTCGCTGTTGCCCTCGAACGTCACCTCGATGCCGGGCACCGTCGCCCGCATTCCCGTGACCTTCGTCGAGACCATGATCGAGTCATACCGCTTCCTGATGATCTTCATGAACGGTCGCAGCAGATCGGGATCGGTGCCGGGCATGAGGGAGTCCGTCAGCTCGACGACGCTGACCTCGGTACCCAGAGCGCTGTATACGCACGCCATTTCCAGCCCGATGATGCCGCCGCCGACGACGAGCAGCTTCTGCGGCAACGGGTCGAGTTCGAGCGCACCTGTGGAATCGACGATGCGGGGGTCATCGGGCAAGCCGGGCAGCATGAACGGCTCGGAGCCTGCGGCGATGATGCAGTTTTTGAAATCGATCGTCTCGTCGTTGTCGAGGCGAAGACGATTGGGCGATTCGAACTTTGCGACGCCGTTCAGGACGCGAACCTTGCGCTGCTTCGCAAGCTGCTCGAGTCCCCCGGTGAGACGGCCGACCACCTTGTTTTTCCATTCGCGAAGTTCGAGCGCCTCGATCTTCGGCTCTCCGAACTTGATGCCGTGCTCTGCCATATCCCTGGCGTCATCGATAACCTTGGCCGCGTGCAGCAGGGCTTTCGACGGGATGCAACCAACGTTCAGGCACACGCCGCCGAGCACCGGCCAGCGTTCGACCAGAATGACGTCCAGGCCGAGATCGGCCGCTCGAAACGCCGCGGTATAGCCTCCGGGACCGGCGCCGATCACAACGAGGTGTGCAGAATGCGTGGCCTGCCCCTCTGCGCTGGCTCGTGCTGCCGTGATCTCGGGCACGCTCATTTTGCGCGTGGTATCGGTCGCAGCCTCGGCAGTCTCCGCAGCGGCTTCTTCCCCCACCGCCTCGATCGTCACGATCTCGTCGCCGGTATTCACTTTGTCGCCCACGCTCACGTCGACGGATACGACCTTGCCGGCCTGCGATGCGGGCACGTCCATCGATGCCTTATCCGTTTCCAGCGTGATCAGCGGGTCCTCGACGGCAACGATGTCGCCGGGCGACACGAGCACCTCGATGACCTCGACGTCCGCGAAGTCGCCGAGCTCGGGAACGGAGAGTTTCGTCGTGACCGACACTACGGGATCGCCTGCAGCAAGGTGTCGACATCGCCGAGCTTCTCGCCCAGGTACGTCGTGAAGCGGACGGCCTGAGCGCCGTCGATCACGCGGTGATCATAGGACAGCGACAGCGGCAACATCAGGCGCGGCTGGAACTTCGCCCCATCCCAAACGGGCTGCATCGACGACCTCGATACGCCGAGGATCGCGACCTCGGGCGCGTTGACGATGGGCGTGAATGCCGTACCGCCGATGCCACCCAGGCTCGAGATCGTAAACGTCGCGCCCTGCAGCTGGTCCGCTTTGAGCTTGCCCTCGCGCGCGAGCGCCGAGAGCTCTCCGAGCTCCTTCGCGAGCTCATAGATGTCTTTCTGATCGGCATCGCGAATGACGGGCACCATGAGCCCCTGCTCGGTGTCAGCGGCGAATCCCATGTGCATGTACTTCTTGTGCACGAGGTTCTCGCCGTCGTCGGACAGCGAGGAGTTCACCTTGGGGAATTCCTGCAGCGCCGCGACGCAGGCTTTCATGACGAAGGCCAGCGGCGTCAGGGCAATACCGCGTTCTTTCGCCGGGCCCTTGAGCTGCTGCCGTCGGTTCTCCAGCTCGGTGATGTCGGCAAGATCGTGCTGGGTGACATGCGGCAGGTTTATCCAGCTTGCCTGCAGCCTCGGACCCGATATTTTCTGTATTCGAGTCAGTGATTTAAGCTCGATTTCTCCAAACTTTGTGAAGTCTACGACGGGCGTCTGCGGCAACGCTGCAGCGCCTGCGGGTGCGGCTGCCTGGCCGGTCAGGATCGATTTGACGAAGGCCCTGACGTCGTCGTGAAGCACACGATTCTTGGGGCCGCTGCCTTTCACCGATGCGAGGTCTACGCCGAGCTCCCTGGCGAGCTTGCGCACCGAGGGACTGGCGTGCGAGCGCGCAAAGCCGACTTCGTTGATCGGCGGCAGGGTCGCGGGCGGCGTGGCCGGCGGTGGTGGCGGAGCCTGCTCCACGGGTTTTGGTGCCGGCGGAGATGGCGCTGGCTCAGCCGCCGGCTGAGTGGCAGGCGCCTCTGCAGGCGCCGCCGACGCTGCGACTCCGATCTGCCCGATTTCGTCGCCCGAGTTGACCCGGTCACCGACGTTCACGGTGATCGTCTTGATCGTGCCGGCGAATTCCGCTGGAACGTCCATTGTGGCTTTGTCGGTCTCGAGCGTGATCAGCGGGTCCTCGACGGCGACCTGCTGTCCGGCCGACACGTGAACCTCGATCACCTCAACGTCGCTGAAATCGCCCAGTTCGGGAATAGTGAGCGGTCTGTCGCCTGCCGGTTCCGCGGCTGGTGTCGCCGGGGCTGCGGGCGCAGGTTCGGCAGCGGGTTCGGGCTCTGGCACTGCTACTTCGGCCGACGCCTCCCCGGCAACGGCCAGCGTGCCGATCACGCTGCCGGTGGAGACGCGGTCACCCACGCCGACGGTCAGCGACTCGACGACACCGGCCTGCGACGCCGGCACGTCGAAGGACGCTTTGTCCGTTTCGAGCGTGATCAGGCCGTCTTCGGCCTCTACCCTGTCGCCGGCACTGACCAGTACCTCGATGATCTCGACGTCTTCGAAATCACCGAGGTCGGGGACGACGATGTCGATCGAAGTCATCAGAGAGTCACCGGGTCCGCGCGGTCGGGATCGATGCCGTATTTCTCGATGGCCTCGGCGACCGTCTTCTGGTCGAGGACCTCGTCATCGGCCAGCGCTTTGAGCGCGGTTACCGCGATGTAGCGCCGGTCGACCTCGAAATGCTGGCGCAGCGCCGCGCGACCGTCACTGCGACCGTAGCCGTCGGTACCCAGGGAGATGAACCGTCCCGGCACCCAGCGCTGAATCTGGTCAGGCACGATCTTCATGTAATCCGTCGCCGCGATGTACGGGCCCGGACGCTTGGCGAGACACTGCTCGATGTAGCACTCGCGCGGCTCGTGTTCGGGGTGCAGCTGGTTCCAGCGCTCGACCTCGAGTGCGTCGCGCCTGAGCTCGTTGAAGCTCGTAACGGACCAGACGTCGGTCGGGATGCGGAAGTCCTTCATGAGCAGCTCGGCCGCACCGAGCACCTCGCGCAGGATCGTGCCAGACCCCATCAACTGGGCCCGGATCTTGCCCTGGCTGCCGACCTGCAGCAGGTACATGCCGCGCAGGATGCCGTCCTCGACACCCGACGGCATCGCCGGATGCGCGTAGTTTTCGTTCATGCAGGTGATGTAATAGAACACGTCCTCCTGCTCAGCCATCATCCGGCGCAATCCGTCCTGGATGATCACGGCGAGTTCGTAAGCGTACGTCGGGTCGTAAGACCGGCAGTTGGGTATCGTCGACGCCGCAACCAGGCTGTGACCATCCTGGTGTTGCAGGCCCTCACCCGCCAGCGTCGTTCGACCGGCGGTGCCGCCGATCAGGAAGCCGCGCGACTGCAGGTCGCCTCCGGCCCAGATGAAGTCACCAATGCGCTGGAAGCCAAACATCGAGTAGTAGATGTAGAACGGGATCATCGGCACGTTGTGGTTGGAATACGATGTGCCCGCTGCAGCCCAGGAGCAGAACGCGCCGGCTTCGTTGATGCCCTCCTCGAGAATCTGACCTTTCTTGTCCTCGCGGTAGTACATGAGCTCGCCGGCATCCTCGGGCTCGTAGAGCTGCCCCTGCGAGGCGTAGATGCCGACCTGGCGGAACATGCCCTCCATGCCGAAAGTGCGCGCCTCGTCCGGGACGATCGGAACGATATGCTTGCCGATCTGCTTGTCCCGGGTCAGCGCCGTAAGGATGCGCACGAAGGCCATCGTCGTCGACGCCTCGCGTTCGCCGGTGCCGTCCAGCTGCGTCTGGAAGGCCTCGACGCCGGGTACCTGCAGGGACGCGGACGTCTTCCGCCGCTGCGGCAGAAACCCGCCGAGCGAGCGGCGTCGCTCGAGCATGTACTCGAGTTCCTCGCTGTCCGCCGGTGGTTTGTAGAACGGAATATTCTCGATGTCCTTGTCCGCGATCGGAATATTGAACCGGTCGCGGAATTCCCTGAGCGCATCGACGTCCATCTTCTTCGCCTGGTGCGCGATGTTCTGGCCCTCGCCGGCTTCGCCGAGGCCGAAGCCCTTGACCGTCTTGGCGAGGATGATCGTCGGCCGTCCTGCGTGCTTCACGGCTGAGTCGTACGCCGCGTAGATCTTGCGATGATCGTGCCCGCCGCGGTTCAGCCGCCAGACTTCCTCATCCGACATGTTGGCGACCATCGCGGCGGTCTGCGGGTGCTTGTTGAAGAATTTCTCGCGCACGTACGCTCCGTCGCGCGCCTTGTACACCTGGTACTCGCCGTCGACGGTCTGCTCCATGAGCTGTCGCAGGAGACCGTCGGTGTCCTTGGCCAGCAGCGGGTCCCAGCGCGAACCCCAGATCACCTTGATGACGTTCCAGCCGGCTCCACCGAACGCGGCCTCGAGTTCCTGGATGATCTTGCCATTGCCGCGCACCGGGCCGTCGAGACGCTGCAGGTTGCAGTTGACGACGAATATGAGGTTGTCGAGCCCTTCGCGTACGGGCATGGTTATCGCACCCATAGACTCCGGTTCGTCCATCTCGCCGTCGCCGAGGAAGCACCAGACCTTGCGATCCGACGGCTTGATGAGTTCCCGATTCTCCATGTAGCGCATGAAGCGCGCCTGGTAGATCGCCATCATCGGGCCGAGGCCCATCGAGACGGTCGGGAACTGCCAGAAGTCCGGCATCAACCAGGGGTGCGGGTACGACGACAATCCGCCGCCGCCCACCTCGCGACGAAAGCGCAGCAGCTGTGCGTCATCGAGTCGTCCCTCCAGGTAGGCACGCCCGTATACGCCCGGCGCCGAGTGCCCCTGGATAAAAACCAGGTCGCCGCCGTGCTGTTCGCTGGGCGCGCGCCAGAAGTGGTTGAAGCCTACCTCGTACATCGTCGCCGACGACGCGTAGCTCGCCAGGTGACCGCCGTATTCGCTGCTCTCCCGATTCGCGGCGACGACCATGGCCATTGCGTTCCAGCGAATGTAAGCCTCGATACGACGCTCGAGCGTGCGGTCGCCGGGATACTCCGGCTGGCGCCCGGCTGCGATCGTGTTCAGGTATGCTGTATTCGGGCTGTACGGCAGGTAGGCGCCGGATCGCCGGGCGAAATCGATCATGCGATTCAGCAAGTAGTGCGCACGGTCCGGACCGTGCTGCGTCAGCACCGAGTCGATCGACTCCAGCCACTCGCTGGTCTCGACGGCATCGAGGTCGTCCTGGGGATTGAAAGTATTCATAGATTTCCTGCTTGCGTGAATTACGTCCGGGGTCCTGCTAGGATCACCTCAGTTCGCGCAAGGTGTTGTAAGTTATTGTTGCGGCCGCCATATTCGGAAATTGTCTCTGGCGGGTCAAGCTCCCAAGCAGGAATACAATCGTATGCATGCATTACTTCCGGATCTAGATG
>JAAUXY010207727.1_pt1 | contig 14536 bp, 11 predicted proteins | sample 7278121 | NCBI WGS metagenome assembly JAAUXY01 (sample SAMN14350117, study PRJNA611818) | marine sediment metagenome | isolation source: surface marine sediment (1.8m) | place: French Polynesia: Moorea | collected 2018-08 | reverse complement strand
GAGCAGCCATTCACTCTGCCCGGAGAACCAAAGGTCCCGTTCTTCCTCGTCCCGCGGGAATCAGACAGCCGATTCAGAAGCTGCTTCGGGGGAGCCGAACCTCCAGGCATGATAGAGCGGGGACACGCATCCGGCATACACTATCGCGAAGACGATGCGTGGAACCATTCCATCGAATGGTTCTCGGGCACCCAGGATGCTGGCGTCGTACTCATTCGGCACAAGCCGGCGGCAGACGTACTCGATGTTGCCGTTTTCGGTTTCTCCGCATTGGGTACGTACCTCGTCGCGAAGCACTTCGTCGATCGTGGCGATTTGTTCTGGGGTTTCCAGAATGAAAGTGCCGACCAGCAGATTGGGCTGTTTCTTTGCGAAATCGCCCTGGCGGATCATTCCGTGCGAAAAATAACGCCGATCGACTGCAACGCAGAGCAGCCCGTGGAATGATCGATTACGGACAGATTCGATCGAGCAATGCCCGCAGAATCATCGCCAGTTCTACAGCCGTCTTCGGCGCCCGGTCGATCTGAAGCAGGCGAGCAAAATCTTCATTCGACACATCCGTCATCAAGCTATCCGCAGGCTCTGACTCCCCCCGGGCGCCATGCTCGTCGGCAATAAGGGCCCGCACTGGCACACCGAGCGTCTCCGCCACTATCCTAAGCGTGAACGCGTAAACCGGTTTGCCGCTCTCGACGTTCGTCAGCGTCGTCGTCCCAATGCCCGCCAGTCGCCCCTTTTGTTTTTTGGATTTATAGCGAGCGAGAAATCGAACGTCATCGCGGCCATCCTGCGCTGCCTGTTCGACCGCCAGATGGCTCTGCCATTCAAACTCTTCCCGGCTCCAGCCCTGCGCTTTCCTGTATGCCTCGATCAGGGACCCATTGGGTATGACGGTGCGTGGGCTGTGCTTCCGACCTCGCGGTAACCTGCGGTTGTCACGCGCATCGGCGTTCATGATGCGACCCCGGGTTCGTCGGGCAAATTCCACCAGAGCCTGTTTTGTTCCGGACGGGCTGCAACTACATTCCCTCTCAGGGATTTCATACCGGGCACGTTCCCGGCGATGTTCTCCTCGGTAATGTCTACGTTGATGCCCACACCGCCGCAAAGCTGTAAGGATGCCGTGCGTGTCAGGATCTTGTGAGTCGTCTCGGTGACATGGCGCAGGGGAATCAGGTTGCCGCGCCCCTCCAGCTCATTCGGCACCCCGACTTTTGCAATACGGAGCCCCTGGAGCAAGACCGAGATACTCGGGAGCCCCGACCTGGTTGATTCGCGTACGAGCAGCTTGGCGAGTGCGACGTGGTCGAACAGCTGCTGGAGCTGGAAATAAACGCCAGACCCTTCGGCGCGCGCGATCTCGCCATACAAGCCAGTAAAGTCGAGTGCCCACTGCTCAGCGTCTGCGTCTACGGTACCAGTTCCAGCTATCGTGCCCTGGGCAGTCAGCATTTCCCGTTCCGTCCTGAGCGCGACGGACGACTCGTCGATCACCGATATGCCGTCATCGACTTTGAACCGTTGCGCGCCTGGCGTAAACCAGAAACGGTTCATGCTGGAACCGGACACCGTCGAATTCCGACCGTGCCGCATATCGGCATACACGCGCGTCGCCCGTCGCCTGGCCAGACTCTCGAATCCATCGACATCGAGTTCGAGACTTCCGTCGCAAAGTGCCTTCATACGGTAGTCCGCAACTACACAGATATCGGCAAATCTCGAATCGGGGACGCCGAATATTTTGACTGACTGAGGTGAACGGCAGGCGTCCAGCCAGACCGCCTTTGCCATCTCCTCCCGGCCGCTGGCAACAAGGTCGGCCACTCGCTCGTTGACGCTTTCGAGGCGCGCGATGAACTCGGCGTCCGGATCGATTGAACATCCGGGATAACTGTAGAAAGCGGTATCGCCGATCGTTTCGGTATACAGATAAAACGCGTTACGGAGCGCCACGGTGAAGTCTTCGAGCTTCAACGCCGGCCAGTCCGGATCCACCGACCCGAACAGCACGATGTCACTTCGATCGTGGTCAACTGCGAAGCCACGCATGCGGGTAATGCCAGCAAGATCGCGGATCGCGGCGCGCTCGCCGGCCATTGCATAGCCGCCCTCGAGTTTCTCCTGCAAGACCCTGAGTGAGAGCGCCCGGCTGGAAACGCGACGGTTCCTGTTCGCAGCGACGCAGCCCGGGCCGAGCAGGCCGCCGGCGATCGTAGCGGCGCTGGCCATGCGGATTAGCTGCCTTCTCGAGATCTTCATTGGTGCCTCCCTACGCGCAGTAACTGACCGTGCTGTTACTGACTGACAGGGGGCTGGAAGCTCAGTCCGAGCGCGTTGTCGCCATTCGCACCTTGAGCCCCCACGGGCAAGGGAAATGCGCGTCGCCCGTCAGGACCCACATGGTCGGAATTCGGGGAGGCTGGTCCGGATACGGTCCATCGCCGTCCGTGAAGTAGACGATCCCGTCAGGAGCATGCTCATCCAGGACTTTTCGGTCGAACGGCGGCCGGAGGTCGGTGCCCCCCCGGCCCTGAACCGATCGGGCGCTGTGCGCAACAGGGTATACGCGTTGCACAGCGGCATCGCACTCTACGACCGTCACGTCCGCATGCCGTTGCAGATCCGTCAGCTCGGCAAAAATCTCGCTGAGGGCCTCTCGCTTCATGCTGGCCGACGTGTCAATGACTGCGAGCAACTTCCTTCGCCCGCGATTGCATCGTCGTGCAATGTCCGGCACTTCGCCGATGCGGTGTGGAAATCGGCGATTGGGTCGCGCGAAGTTGTATGAACGTTTCCTACCGCTGATCGCGAACCGCTGCAACAACCTTCTCCAGTCCAGGGCGGCGGCAGGCGAGCCGCGGACCTCGGCGAGTGAATGGAGCAACTGCCCCGGTGTCCTTCCGGCGATTGTTGCCTGACCCTGATTCGGGTCACTCCGGTCTCTGGCGCTGCTGATCATCTCCGCAACTATTCTGCTATCGATCCCGCCGGCGCGCGTTCCTTCCGCCTCGCAATGACCCCGGTGCAGGCATCGACATCTGATGGCGTCCGAGAGCATCCAGAGCCTGCATTTCGGATCGCGGCTCATTGAGGCCGAAATCAGCCGATAGCGCTGCCACGTGCTCTGGCCGGCGGCAATGCCCAGGTGAGCAAACTGCTCGAGGAGGATTGGCTCGCCGGGTAGCGGTTCACGGATTTCTTCGTTCGCCGATATTTCCATGGCAATCGTCAATGCGCGCGGATCGCTCACGAGCCGGTATCGCGGGTCGGTCAGATGGCCGAGAACGACATGATGAATCTCGTGCAATAGAACACCGGGCAAATACCGCGATGACTCACCGAAGTATTCCCTGTTGACGTGCAATACGGGCCGGCCCGCTTCCCCGGACACCGCCATTGCGGCAACTGCGGTCGTGTCGCGCAGTTCGAACCGACTGACAATGTACGCGTACAAAGGGTACGACTCGAGAAATGCGCACTTTCCAAGCCGATCGGAGAACCATCGCTCAATAGAGATTCTCATGGCGTCCTGTTCGGCAAGATCGCCCGAATATCGAGGCGATCGAGTAGCCTGGCGAAGCGCCGGTCGTGAGGATAGTCGAGCTGGCTCAGCAGTATCCCCAGGTTCCGACGCACGCTAAAACCGCCACGTATCACCTTCAAGTCGGCTTCTCGATCGAGAAAATCAGCGACACCTGTGGCGACCGCCCAGCCGCGGTGCCGACGACGGCATTGCGACATCCACTTCTCGATCGTGTGGGCGTTTCGCTTGTGCACGTATCCGTCCAGAACCTCGATCGGACGTATTGGCAGCAGGCCGATCGCGGTCTTGTTACTGCCGAATGCAAGCTGTGCACGCTCTGCCAGATCGCCTGGCAGGTCGTCCAACAGCCGCTCGAATGATTCGAGTGAAAATGCTCTGGCCTTCGAAAGTGCCTTCAGATCGGACGTTTCAACGATCGTCGTGAGCTTCCAGGAGAGTTGCTCCAGGACATCGGTACGGCCCTTGGCGCGAAACGACGCCACTCGCCGCTGCATATTTTTGTCTGTTGCATAACGCTTAACGAGCAGCTCCGCGCTAAGCCCGCTATATGTACCCGACTGTGTTCGAGCTTCAAATAATGCTGTGGACCAGGCGGCGGGAAGGTACCCGTCAATGCACGCGCGCAATATGTCGTCTGTGGGTGCTTCTTCGTCCGCACAATGGTGCAGGAGGTCCGACACGTGCTTCCATGCACGTGGAGAGACATCTTCGAGCAGACGATCATGAACCCGCGCGAGCTCTAGCACTGAAGGGTGAACACCGGCTGACTTTGCCCAGACGAGCCAGGAATCCCGGTCAGCTTCTACTTTCAATCGAAGAAAACGATCGAGCAGCGCCGGGTCCAATGGATCCACATCTTACCCCGCAGCCGAAGGATTGACTGCCGCAACGACAGACCATCCATCAGGGAGAATGTAATCGTTGAGAGATCGGGCGGAGAGCAGTTGCAGAACGGGTTGCCGGATGTAGCGCTCAGCCCTGTTGAGTTCCTCGAGCAACAGGATTCCGGCGCCGCCGGAAGGCAGGCTGGTGGGTGCGGCATACGAGGTCCGGCCTTTCTCTATGACTGGAAGACCAAGCAGATCGGGTGGCTCGAGCAGGCTCAGGTCGAGTGCGATGCAGTCGATATCCAGGTGATCTTTCGCAACGCTGTGAACACACTCGCTTTTGCCAATACCACTGGGTCCCTCGAGCAATACCGCCTTTCGCGTATTGTAGGCAACGGCCAGCATGGCCTGCAGTCTTGGCCCGATCGGGACCGGTTTCTCACCTGCCTGGCTCACGCCTCGTGCTCCTCGTGATTCCGATTACACTGTGTCTACAGGGGGCTGGGATGTCGCCGATGGCTTGTGGTTGAATGAACGCATCCACTAGAGTAGTCAGGCACCCGGCACCAGGGATCAAGGTGAAAAAAGAGATCATTATTGAAGCAGTCCGCCGCGAAATTCGAGCCTGCAATATCGATCTCGGCCGGCCGACGGAGTTTGTCGGACTGCTCGACGTAGCGTCCGAGGCATTGCGAAATGCTGATACTGATCCTGTCAGCCCGGCGCGCCTGCAATCGCTGACCGCGATGGGGTTGCTCGGGCCTAAGACCGGGTTACCCGATGACGGTCAGTGCGAAACGCTGGAAGACCTTGTGGAAAGCTACTGCGAGGAGTCGGATCACGAGTCGCTCCTGGATCTGGTTGCGGCATTTGGATGCGGCTGGCAGCGCGATCCCGGCATTCTCGACGCCGGTTGGGAAGGTCTCTGGGACGCGAGCTTTACGTTCCTGGTGAAACGCGTGCACGGTATTTGCCGCTCGGTGTATCGTTCCCTGACCGAGAGGCTCCACGTGCAGTTTCCGGCTGATGACAACCCTGAACACCTGCTGCAACAAACGGCGACATATCTCGTCACAAATCTGATACAGCCTGTCGCACCTGTTGCAACGGGCAGTTTGTTTACTATCTCAGCGGGCGGCGCTGACGGCGATCCGATCTTCGCGGGTTTGTCGGTGACAACCGATGCGGGCTGGGAGGAAGACATTCCAACAGGTGCCCGAGCCGTCTATCAGTGTACTGACGGCAAAGCGAAAGACGAATCCGTTGAGGTTTCGTTTGCAACCGGCGACATCATTCGGATGGTGAGCAGTGAGACTGTCAGCAATATCCAGATCTGGTCTGAGAATGCACAGACCAAAAAGCATGAGAAAAAGCCGATTGCCGGTGGGAAGTTCGAGTTTTCGGGAGGAGCTGCACTTGCCGTTCACGCGTGCACCTGCGGCAGGAACGATTGCGGTCAGACGCACCATCTTTCTGCGTGGGACCCCGGAGACGAGTTCGGCAAGCTGCAGCATTTTCTTTTCAACGCGATCAGGGGCCGGATGCAATCCATAAAGGCGAATGACTATGCGCAGAGCCTCCTTGGAAGCTACTGGGCCCGTCACGGCTGGGGGACTGGCGCCCGTCTCAGACTGGCGCCGGTGATTCATCACGTATGCCAGAATGATACGTGCCAGACAGCGAATCCTGATGAAGGCGCCCGTGTCTACATGGGTGATTCGTGTGATCGATGCAATGGTGCAGCAAATGTGGATACGCCCATCGTCGCGAGGGAGCGGTTGATTGTCGTCGATACGGAATTCCCTCTTTGGGAATTCAGCGAATTCTGGCGATGCGGTGAAAAGGAATGCTGTGTTCCGGGGCTGAACACTGATGAGCGAACCTTGATCGTTCCCACTCACGTAAGGCTGAAAAACGCGATTTGCAGTGTCTGCCGCGGTCCCTATTGGTCGGAAAACCAAAAAGCCGTCTTGGGCGCTGCTTTGGCCGATTCTCCGACGCGATTGCAGGCTGTCCGGGAATCGAACGCGGCTCAAGGGAAAGCCTGTAGCAGTTGTAACGGTAACGGCGTTGGCATCGTATGCTGCGACCAATGCCAGACAGCTGGCCGCGCTGGCAAGCTACCGCCGCGACCGACGTGGTGCTTCGCATCGACCGACCACTTCGATTCGTCGCACGCTGGAAGCAGCGCGGCTGAGGAACCACGATGAACGCATCGAAATCGACAGAAACTACCGGACAGGAAGTGCTCAAAGAGGCAATGGAGCTGCTGAACGGACTGGAATTCGACGCCGTGAACGGTGGCACCGCACGAACAGAACGCCTGTTCGTCAGCGTCATCCCCGACTGGGAAGATGACTCGCGCCGGACGTTTCGGGCTACTTTGACATGCCAGGCGATGTGGCATCGCAAAGTAGACTGGAACTTGATGCGCGTGTCAGTCCGACCGCAGAGCCCATCCGGGTTCTTTGTGCAACACGTCCTGCCATTGTCTGCGGAGGGCAGTGCGACCTTCGAAAACCTCGATGCCGGAACGTATGTGCTAAAGGCGTATTGTCACCTCGTTCAGTTCACGACACCGAAACCGGGTGAAGTTGAACACGGCCGCGACAGTTCTACCGAGCTTGTGCACGGCGTTGCGATGGACAGGGACCCGTCGTCTGAAGCCTCGTCCGGTTCGACAATATCGAGCAGCTCTCTGATCGACGATATTGTTGTACTGCGAGGAAGTACGGGCAGGGCGACCACACTGGAGTTTGCTACGAATAACGACGAGCTCGCTGACAAGACTTTAGAATTCTGCGTAGCTGATCCAGACACAAACGAAATCTATCTTGGTGAACAAACCGCGGTTTTCAACACAACACCCGCCGACGGTGAATATCGATTCAGGACAGGTCCGATCGAGCTCAGCTTTAGCTCCGGGGACGATGTCGCCCTCTCGTACCGAATCCTGTAATCGACTCGCTGATTGCTAGTGATACGAAAGGACGTGCAGTCGCCCCAGGTCCGTACCCGCAACGATCAGTCGCTCCCCGTTGATTACGTCAGCAAACAACGCCGAAACCGGAGCATCCACGTGAATTGTTCTTTCGCACTCGCTCGTGTCGAGCCGCCAGACACGCACCGTGTTGTCATCAGAACCTGATACGACGCAGCCATCATCAGTCACCACCAGCGCTCTGACGCTATCGATGTGCCCGTTCAGCACGCTTTCGTGCATTCCGCCATCCAACCGCCAAACTCGGATCGTATTGTCCATGGAGCCTGACACAACAAGACCACATCCCGTCAGCGCAAAGACCCCAACCACCGAGCTGTGCCCCTCTAGCACACTTTCACATTCACCGGTATCAAGGCGCCAAACGCGCAGCGTGTGATCTCGAGAACTTGACACGACGCGGCCGTCAGTAGTCATTCGGAGCATGGTGATCCAATCTGTATGCCCTTCAAGCATGGCTGCGCATTTGCTGGTATCCGGGCGCCATAGCCGCAGAATACCGTCCGAATAGCCGGATACAACGCCGCCGTCATCTGTCACCGCGAGTTTTGTGACCTGACTAACCTGAGTATTCTGCGCGTCAAGCACTGACATACAATCCCCGGTCTCCAGGCTCCAGACGCGTAGCGTGTCGTCCATAGAACCGGACACGACGTGGCCACCATCTATCACGCCGACGGTTGTTACTTGGTATTCATGCCTCTCGGACAACGCTTCACACTCCCCGGTAGTCCAGTTCCAGATACGTAGCGTCCCGTCTATAAAGCCAGATACGACGTTGTCGTTATCGATAAGAGCAAGCGCCTTTACCGGAAGCTGCACATCGAGCATTGCCTCACAGTCGCCAGTGTTAATTCGCCAAATGCTAAGTCTCCCGTCGCGCGAGGCTGACACTACACGGCCGTCACCCGTCATCTCGAGCATTGCGAAGTCCCCCTTTCTCCCTTGGAGCACCGACTCAGGCCTACTCGCTTCGCATTGCCAAACGCGCAGCGTATTGTCATAGGAGCCTGACACGACACGGCCATCATCGGTCATCGCGAACGTCGTGACCTCCTCGGTATGCCCTTCGAGCAATGCCTCGCACTCACCAGTATCGAGCCTCCAAATGCGCAGCGTGTTGTCATAAGAGCCTGACACGACGCGGCCATCATCGGTCATCGCGAGTATTGTGATCCAGCTCGTGTGCCCCTCGAGCACGGATTCGCATTCGCCGGTGTCGAGTCGCCATTTCCGCAGAAGGCCATCGAAATCGCCGGACACAACACAGCCATCATCTGTTACGACGAGCACGGTAATCGCCTGCGCGTCGATGACCGCTTCACAGTCACCGGTGTCCAGGTTCCAGATACGTAGCGCACGGTCCAAAGAGCCGGACACGACGCGGCAGTCATCTACTACGCCGACTGTTGTGACTTTGTCTTTGTGCCCCTCGAACACCGCTTCACAACCACCTGTGCCTAAACTCCAGACCCGCACTGTGTTGTCGTCTGAGCCAGATACGGCGAGGCCACTATCAGTTATTCCCAAGGTCTGGATGGCACCTGTATGTCCTTTCAGCTCTGCTTCACACTCTCCGGTACTTATTCGCCAAACGCGTAGCGTATTGTCCAACGAAGCCGACACTATCTGATCCTCGTCGCTGACCGAAAGCGCCTTAACTTGGTCTGTATGCCCCTCGAGCACGGCCTCACAAATTCCAGTGGCAAGCCGCCAAACGCGCAGCGTGGTGTCAGAGGAACCTGATACGACGTATCCATCACCGATATTTGCAATTGTCCTGACGACGCCGGTGTGCCCGTCCAGTACCGCTTCGCGTTCTCCGGTATCAAGCTGCCAGACACAGAGCGTACCGTCCCAGGAACCGGATACGACACGACGATCATCGGTGATCGCAAGCGTTGCAACTCTGCCAGCATTTCCAAACGTCCTGACTAGTGCGCCATCTGGAGCCGAAAACGAATCCCACTGCGACTTCAACCAAGGCCACGTTGTATCAGACTCAATCTGATCGCGGAATCGCCTTATTGTCTGCTCGCGGAACTTCCGTAGCCGCCCCTGCAGCTGGCCCGGCAGTTCCTCCGGTCTTTCGGCAAGCACGTTAGCCGACAAACGCAACGCGCCGGCAATGAGGTTCATGGCGTCGCGATCGTTATCCATGCGCTGAATTTGCCACATATTCGGCGCAGTACGCGAACCGACGTCGACCGTTCTGTCGACAAACTCCTCCCAGCCCCCTTGCTACTTCGTGAAGGCCCGAGTTGGGCACCGTCAAACTATCCGGGGAGAAGGAAAATGACCACCAGACTGACCGCCGACCAGATCGGCTACATGAAGTTCGCTATCGGCGGGACCGGCGCGATCGCAGTGGGCCTCGCGGTGTGGTTCCTCAACAGCCTGCGGCCCGTGCTCGACGAGGAACTGTGCATTGTCGATCAGGCGCCACTCGGCCACTCGGTGCTGGTAGCTGATATCAGCGAGACCGAGGACGCGATCACGCTTCCCGGGCTGATTCGCGATGCTGCGCGCGACCTGCCGCAATATCACCGCCTGTCCGTATACCGCATCGCGGACCTGACCGAGACCCCGACAAATGAAGAGCTTGCGCAGGGCCTCTGGCCACTCGTGCGCGTGTTTTCGGCCTGCAATCCCGGTCGTGGCGACGAGGTCAACTGGCTGGTGGTCGGCGCGAGGTACGCAGAGAAGCGGTATCAGCAGATGTTTGCCGCGCCACTGGACATCGTCATCCGGGAAACCGCGGAACGCGCCGGCTCTCAGACGTCGCCGGTGCTGAGCGCGCTGTCCCAGGTCCCGCACGTACAGCATTTCGGCGCAACAGTATCCGCCAGGAGCCTGCTGGTCCGATCGGATTTCCTGCAGCACACGCCGCCCCGCTACACCCAGTACGCCCCCGATATCAGGGACCTCGACTACGCCCTGGAGCGCATTGGCGTAGGCGTGCCGGACTTTGGCGGTATCAGTGTTCGCATCGACTTCGTAAGGCGCGTCAAAGCGAAGGACCGACAAACAAGTGCACATCGCGACTTCTGGGCGGAGTACTTCGCTCGAGCCAACGTGCCAGAACCATTCGGACATTCAGATAACACCGACGCCCGGCTGGCTGTCGCAGCCCCCTGACCCAGACTGAGAGCAGAACACATCCAAACTGAAGGCAGAGGAGAAGCACAATGAGATTTCTGGGACCACGCAGAGTGAATTACGTAGAAGGCTACTTTCCGGAGAAACGAACCGTCAGGCGGTTGAGAAAAGAAGGCACGCGAGACGGCGTCCGCGGCGTCGACAAGCAGGACTCACCGACGGTATCCGAGCGGGAAGTCGCAGCGCAGTACGACGCCGCGGCTCAGTTCGAAGCAATGTCGGCTCAGAAAGCCGTAATGAAAGGTATCGACGGTGCACGAAGTCACGCCCCGCTGCCGAGCGAAACCGAAGTACGTTCCGTGCAGGCCGCTTGCACGGCAAAACTCAAGGGCATCGCCACTGCGATTCGGGCCACCATGGCCGATCAGTGGAGCGACGTCGTAGAAACGCGTGCCCGTCTCGACCAGTTCAAGGCGATTGCGGGAATCGACAACAAGGCCGTATACCCCGAGTCCAAGATCAGCCACTACGGTAGCCTGTTCCTGATTGGTCTCGGCGAGGCCGCGGCCAACTCCTGGTTCTACGGCTCCGCCAGCCCCGATGGCCTGGGCGCTGGCCTGCTGCAGGCGGCCGTTGTCTCGACCGTACTGGTCGGTTCCGGCGCAATGGCAGGCAGCTTCGCTTTTCGCAGCTGTTTCTCGCCGAACCGCATCCGCCGCGCATTCGGGCTGGCAGGCATGGGCATCTACAGCGCTTTCGCGGTGTTCATCAGCATGGCAGCGGCCAGTTTTCGCGATGCTCTGGCCAATGACATCAGTCTTGACGGTGTGATGTTGCCGATCGGCGATATTCTCGTCAGTCCCGCCGGGCTGTCGTTCGAGGCGATCACGCTGTTGGCATTTGCGTTGATGGCCAGCGGTCTTGCCGTTTACAAGGGCCTGACATCCGATGCGATCGTGCCCGGTCACGGCTTGCTGGACCGCCGCTATCGCCGCGCTCTCGACGCGTACAAGGAAACCTGGTCCGGTGCAACGGAGAAAGTCACCCAGGTCCGCGACACGGCACAGGGACGCTTCGACGAGCTGCTGGAATCGGCAGAGAATCGCCTCGAACAAGGTGAGCGGTCGCTGAGCGAAGCAAGGTCAGCCGTGTCTGAATTCGAGACGACGAAAGCGCTGCTGCAGTCCGGATACAACTACACCGTCAAGGTGTACCGTGACGCCGTCGATGTGGTTGAACCGGCTGGCGCATGGCCGGCGGCATTGGAACTCGCTTGCCCCGAGTTGCAGACCACCGGCATTGAAGACGCCGAGGGCGCGGTGACGGAGAGCCGGAAGCGTATCGACCAGGTTCGCACCTTCGTCGCGGAGTCGAGCCATTCGCTCAACCAAGTGGCTACGAACGTGCAGAGCGAGCTGGAGACTTTCCGAACAAAAATGGAAGCAACGCACACGCCGGGCACACCGGCTGATTCGCCGAAATTGAGGATCGTCGCGGAACAGGGCATGTAAGGAACAGCACAGCTATTTGTAAGATGCAAAGTTACGAGGACTCGCTCAATGACAGGACGAGTCCTCGTTTTTTGCGCGGTAAGAATTCAGCGCTCGGATCGCCTTGTATCCGCACTCTCACAGTGCGCAATTAGATCAATGCACGATTGGCGGCGATCCTCAATTGGGCAATCTCACTAAGAGAGCCTAGCTCACATTTTCAAGCCTCAGTATATGCAGCCGGCCACGCATGCCGCCCCCGAGGAAGAATTTGCTGTCCGGCAAGACGGCGCAGGAGTACATGCCCTCGTCGGCCGTGAAGCTCGCCTCGCATCGGCCGGCACTGAGATTCCAGACCTTGATTGTGCGATCTTCGGAGGCAGACACCGCAAGGCGTCCGTCGGGCATTACGGCCACGCCGGTAACCGAGGCTGAATGGCCTTTGAGCGTGCACACGACCTCACCGCGTTCGAGGTCCCAGACCTTGAGGGTACCGTCAAATGAGGCGGAAACGGCACCGTGCCCGTCAGGCGTCACGGCCACGCCGGCGACCGCGTCGGAATGGCCGTCGAGCGTGCGCACAACCTCGCCGCGTTCGAGGTCCCAGACCTTGAGGGTACCGTCAAATAAGGCGGAAACGGCATGGCGCCCGTCGGGCATCACGGCCACGCCGGCGCCCAGGATCGAGTTGTCACTGATCGTGCGCACAACCTCGCCACGTTCGAGGTTCCAGACCTTGAGTGTGTGATCATCGGAGGCAGACACGGCCCGGCGCCCGTCAGGCGTCACGGCCACGCCGGTGACCTCCTCCGAATGGCCGTCGAGCGTGTGCACAACCTCGCCACGTTCGAGGTCCCAGACCTTGAGGGTACGGTCCCATGAGGCGGAAACGGCGTGGCGTCCATCGGGCATCAGGGCCACACCGATGACCACGTTCGAATGGCCCTTGAGCGTGCGCACAACCTCGCCCCGTTCGAGGTCCCAAACCTTGACGGTTTTGTCCCCCGAGGCAGACACCGCACGCCGTCCGTCGGGCATTACGGCCACACCGGTGATCCCATCCGAATGGCCGTCGAGCATGCGCACCACCTCGCCGCGTTCAAGGTCCCAGACCTTGAGGGTACGGTCACATGAGGCGGAAACGACGTGGCGTCCGTCAGGTGTCACGGCCACGCCTGTGACTTGGTCCCAATGGCCGTCGAGCGTGCACACGACCTCGCCGCGTTCGAGGTCCCAGACCTTGAGGGTGCAATCATCGGAGGCAGACACGGCGCGGCGCCCGTCAGGCGTCACGGCGACGCCGATGACCCGGTCCGAATGGCCGTCGAGCGTGCACACGACCTCACCGCGTTCGAGGTCCCAGACCTTGAGGGTGCAATCATCGGAGGCAGACACAGCCCGGCGCCCGTCAGGCGTCACGGCGACGCCGATGACCCGGTCCGAATGGCCGTCGAGCGTGCGCACGACCTCGCCGGTGTCGAGGTCCCAGACCTTCAGGGTCTTGTCCCATGAGGCGGAGATGGCACGGCGTCCGTCGGGCGTTACGGCCACACCGATGACTGGGCGCGTGTGGTCTTCGAGCGTGCGTATGACCTCGCCGGTCTCGAGATCCCAGACCTTCAGGGTCTTGTCCCATGAGGCGGAAACGACGCGGCGTCCATCGGGCACAACCGCCACGCCGGTGACCCGGGCTGAGTGGCCCTTGAGCGTGCGCACAACCTCTCCCCGTTCGAGGTCCCAGACCTTGAGGGTACGGTCAAATGAAGCGGAAACAGCCTGGCGCCCGTTAGGCGTCACAGCCACGCACTTGACTGCGCGCGAATGGCCCTTGAGCGTGCGCACGACCTTGCCGCGTTCGAGGTCCCAGACCTTGAGGGTATGGTCAAATGAGGCGGAAACGGCCCGGCGCCCGTCAGGCGTCACGGCCACGCCGGTGACCTCCTCCGCATGCCCGTCGAGAGTGCGGAGCAATTGCCCTCCAGCTGGCGACAGCTGCGCTTTCAGCGGCCGAAGCCAAGTCCAGTGTGTTGACTCGATCGCTTGTGCAAGCAACGCTCGTATGCTGGGCACCGTGGCTTCGTCCAATCGCCCGATCAACTGCCCGGCCAGTTGACTCGCGTCGCTTGCGATGACCTTGGCCGATAATCGCAGCGCGTCGGCGATCAACGCTTGTGCATCTTGGTTTCGATCCATCTCCCGACTCGGCCGAAAATCCGGGCGCATCTAATCGCCAGCCGATGTTGTCTTTCTCCGATCCGCGCTTTCGTAATGCGCAATGAGCTCATTCACATCGAGCGGCCGCTCCGGCTTGCTCGGGTCTGCGCCCAACGCGGCAGCGATATAAGAGTAGTTTGTCAGCGCCTTCTCGATTTCGGCGACCGGCTCATCTCCCTCCAGGGCGATGAGGTGTGGAACCAGATGCCTTAGCGCGTAGATCTTCGGATAGTGTTCCAGTTCGTTCCATTGCAGGCAGTAGTCAGCCCAGAGCTGTCGATACTCCTGAACTGTCCTCGGCAAGGGTTTTTGTGACGTCAGCGATGTGTCAATTACTGCAATTTCGTTGGGACCCGGT
>JAAUXY010125016.1_pt1 | contig 14541 bp, 14 predicted proteins | sample 7278121 | NCBI WGS metagenome assembly JAAUXY01 (sample SAMN14350117, study PRJNA611818) | marine sediment metagenome | isolation source: surface marine sediment (1.8m) | place: French Polynesia: Moorea | collected 2018-08 | reverse complement strand
TTTTACGCCGGAATAGATACTGGAATGGCTGTCGCCGTCGAGCAGGATAACGTCACCGGGGCCGGCCAGGGTGGCGGTCATGCCCATGGTGGCCGCATAGCCGGTGCTGAAACAGATGGCGTGGTCGACACCGTAGAAATCCGCCATTTCCGCTTCCAGGGCCTGGTGCTCGGCAAAAGAGCCATTGGCCAGCCGCGAACCGGTGGTACCGGTGCCCCACTTCTTCAGTGCGGCCTCGGCGGCCTCGATGCAGCGCTGGTCATAGGACAGGCCAAGGTAGTTGTTGGTGCCGGCAAGAATAACCTGCTTGCCCTGGACCATACCGGTGGTAGCCGTAAGCAGCTCTTCTGTGACTGCCCCAAACGGTTTGACGTGCTTGCCGGCCAGCTCCGCCTGGAAGTCGGCCATTTCCTGGAATTTGTCAAATAGCATTGCTTATAACCTAATATCTATCGCGCGGCTTGCTACCGATAGTGTCGCGAAGATCGCGACCGTAGTAACGGTAAATAGTAACGGTAAATTTTGCAGCCTGAGGCCACCCGGAACCGGCGCTCAGGGATTAAGGCCCTGGACCTTCTGGGCCAGCTCACCGATGGTGTTTACATCCGGCAGGATGTTGAGGGGGATGGAGATATCGAAGTGATCCTCGATCTTCTCGATGAACTCCATGACTTCCAGGGAGCTCAGGCCGATGTCCGCCACCAGGTCGGTGGTTTCCGTGAGCTCAACGTTTTTCTTGTTCAGCGGCCCAAGCGCGCCGTACATGAATTCGAGGTATTCGCGGTAGTCGGCCATCCTGCCCGTGCCCTTGCGCCGTTAATTGCAAGTCGCTAGATTTCAAAGCCGGAACTATACCCACGGTACCCCCGCAATGCCAGCGATTTGGTTAATAGACGCTTACCGCGCAGGTGAGCGCGGTCAGGTGCGTGCGCTGGCAGATGCGGTGGCGGCGTCGCTGGGCTGGCCCTGTCGCCGCATCGAGCTGGACTATCGCTCGCACATCATCCTGCCGCATATTCTTGGCGCGGCCAGTGTCAGCGGCATTACCGAGGCCTCGCGCCGGGCGCTGGCGCCGCCCTGGCCGGACCTGGTGATTACCTGCGGAGTGCGCAATGAGCCGGTGTGCCGCTGGATCCGCAAACAGTCCGGGGGGCACACCCGCTACCTGCACCTGGGCCGTCCCTGGGGTCGGCTCGACAGTTTCGACCTGGTGGTGACCACGCCCCAGTACCGCGTGCCCGATCGGGCCAATGTGGTCAACAACGAACTCACCCTGCACAGCTTTGACGGCGATCGCCTGCAGGCCGCCGGTGCACGCTGGGCCGAGACCTTTGCGTCACTGCCGCCACCCTATGTGACGGTGAACATCGGTGGCGACAGCGGGCCGTTCACTTTCGGGCCGAAGGCGGCTGAGCGGCTGGCGCAGGATGCATCAAGCCTGGCGCGGGAACTGGGTGGCTCGTTGCTGGTGTCCACCAGTTCGCGCACCCCGGTCGCGGCAGCAGATATCCTTGAGCGGAACATCGATGTGCCCTGTCATGTGTACCGCTGGCGCCCCGACGACCAGGACAACCCTTACCTGGGGATGCTGGCGCTGGCGGAGCGGCTGGTGGTCACCGGTGACAGCATCGCCATGCTCTCTGAGGCCTGCGCCACCGGCAAACCTGTCTATATCTATGACCTGGGCGGCATGCGCGAAGAGGTGCCCGTCGAGCGCGACTTTCGCTGGGGCGGGTTTTTCTACGGGCTGTTGATGCGCTGGCTCTGGCAGCGGCTCAGTCGCGACATCACCCTGGTACACCGGCAACTGTTGGCAGCGCAACGCGCCAGCTGGCTGGGCGAGGCGCCGCCCTCGCAGGCCGAGGCGCCGGTCAATGATCTCGCCCGTGCAGTCAGTGCCACCCGGGCACTACTTGGCGAGCCCCAGGCTGTCGACCTCGAGTAAACGAGCGCTGCCGTCACTCAACTGGTAAACGTGGTCGGCGGCGCTGACCATGGCGCGGTTGTGAGAAATGGCGAGGATGGTGAGGTGACCCTTGAGCTGCTCCATGGATTCCCGCACTGCGGCCTCGCTGTCGGGATCGAGTGCGCTGGTGGCCTCATCCAGGATCAGCAGTTTGGGGTTGTTGACCAGGGCGCGGGCGATAACGATGCGCTGGCGCTGCCCGCCGGAGAGTTTGCCGCCCCGTTCACCCACCACCGTTTCCAGGCCCTCTGGCAGTCGCGCCACGAAGTCCCAGGCACCGGCGGCCTTGAGTGCACGTTCGGCGTCTGCTGTGCTGAGCGCCGGGTCGCCAAGGGTAACGTTGTGAAGGACGCTGTCGTGTAGCAATACGGTGTCCTGGGGTACGTAGCCAATCATGTCGCGCCAGGCGCGGATATCCAGTGCCTCCAGGGAGCGACCGTCGAGCTGCACTTCACCGCTGTCGGGGCGCAGCAGGCCGATGGTCAGGTCGATGATGGTGGTTTTGCCCGCACCCGATGGCCCGATCAGGGTGGTCAGCGAACCGGCGGGAATTTCCAGGGTGAGCCCGTTGAAGACCGGGTGCTTGTCGTAGGCAAAGTTCACCTGGTCGAAGCGGATGCTGCTGTCGAGGCTTGGCGTGCTGCCGCCGTGCAGCTGTTCGCGGGCGTCATTGGCGGCGGCGATACTGTCCTGCATGGCCCAGTAGGCGCTCTCGCCCTGCACCAGTTTCTGGTACTGCTTCTGCACCTTGCCCAGGAAACTGAAGGCGCGGCCCAGGGTCACCACCAGTACCATCACTGTGGTGAGCGCCATGCCGTAGCCCTCCAGCGCCACGTAGATGCCCAGGCAGATGAACAGTGCGAACATGAGCTCCTGGGCGGAATCCAGCACCGCGGCGCTGAGCACCTGTACTCGCAGCGCCTTGTTGAGCCGCCGTGTTTCGTGGGTCAGCACGGTGTCTGCCAGGTGTTCCCGGGCCATGGCCTTGAGCGGTTTCACCGATTGGAGGGTGTCTGTGAGGTTGGCGATCAGCGAGGTCATCAGGTTGGTCTGTTTGCGGCCTGCCTTGCGGGTTATGCGCACCAGGAAGTGGGACAGCCCGATGACCACCGCACCGGCGCCGATGGCCACCAGCGACGCCTGCCAGGACAGGGCGAAGGCAACGGCGCCATAGATGACCGCCTGGATCAGGAAGGTAATGGCGGTGGCGCCGTGCACAAAAGAGGCGGAGGAGCGTTGGGCCTCCGTGGCCAGCGAATTGGTGAGCTTGCCCACCGGCTGGTGCAGGAAGTACTCCCACTTGCTGCGCAGCACCGCGCGCAGCATCTGCAGGCGCAGGTCGGTGCCGACCTGGGCCGCGGTATAGCCCACCTGGCGCTGGGCAATCAGCAGGAACACGCTCTTCAGGGCCACGCCGGCGACGATGATCAGCAGCATATTGCCGAGGGTGGGCGCGATGCCGAGGCCGTCTAGGGTATTGAGCACTGCGGCCTCAAAGCCGGATTGCGCTTCACTTTGTACGCCCATGCCGAGTTCGGCGGCTGCAGAACTCGCCTCGCCACCCACGGCGATGTTCAGCAGCGGCAGCAACGCGGACAGGCCGACACCCTCGGCGATACCCGACAGCAGCAGGGCCAGCAGCATCAGCACGGTGTGCAGACGGTAGGCCCGGAAAAAGCTGAGCATGAGTTTCATGGAGCGGTTCCGGTGGGGCGCTGGGCGAAGCGCGGCATTATGCCGACAGCGGCAGCGCTTCTCAAACCGGCAGCATTCACCAGCGCATCCTGCGCAAAAGCAGCAGGGCCGCCAGGAACACGATGACGGTGGGCAGGAAGGCCACCACGGGTACCGACAGGGAGAGCAACTGGCCCAGTGCGTAGATGATCTGCGCGCCGAGGTAGAAGAGGATGCCCACCAGGGCGCCGATGCCGAGATTGACACCGAAATTGCTGCTGCGCCGCGAGCCCAGGCTGGCGGCAATGGGTGTGGCCAGCAGCACCATGGCGCCCACGGTCAGTGGCAGGGCCAGCTTCTGCCAGAATGCACCGAAATAGCTCTGCCATGCCTGGCCGTTGGCCTTCAGGAACTGGCTGTACTTGTACAGCACTGACAGGGTCATGCTGTCGGCAGTCAGCGCCAGGGAGGGCAACTCGTCCTTGTCCCACATGTTACCCACCTCCAGCTCTGCGTGGCCGCGGGTGCGGAACACGCCATCCACAAGGTATTTTTCTCGCACCCGCTTGAGCAGCCAGCGCCGCCCGGAGCGGACTTCTGCAGCGCCCGCGTGCAGGGTGCGCACCAGCTGGCCGTCCTCGTCAAACTCGTAGACGTCGATACCGCCGGGTACGCCGTTCTCATCGAGCCGGGCAAGGTGGACGTAGCGGCGCTCATTGCGTGACCAGACGCCGCCGTCGGGAATGCGCACGTCGCCCCGGTAGCGCAGATACTGGCGTTCCTGTTCCGCATGCTGGTGCAGCCTTGGGGTGGCGAATTCGAGGCCGGCCCACAGCAGTGTCATCAGCAGCAGGGTAGGCAGCGCGATGGCGGTCAGCAGCGACCTGCGCGAGACGCCGGCGCAGCTGATCACGGTGAGTTCGTTGTAGCGGTCGAGGTTGGCCAGGGCCATGATGCTGCCCAGCAGCGCGATCACCGGCGCCAGTCCCACCAGCTGCTGGGGCAGTGTGTAGATCGTATAGCGGGCCACCGCCAGGGCGTCGTAATCGAAGCGGGTGCGCTCCAGTTCGGTGATGAAAGCAATCAGCCCGAACACAGCGCCCACGACCAGCAGCACCATCAGCCAGCCACGTACCAGGTTGGCGGCAATGTAGCGGCGCAGGATCACGAGGCGTTCCTCGCGCGCCGGCTGCGCCGCAGGCGTGGCGGGTTGACCAGCAGCACCAGGATCACGGCGACCACCGCATGGGCCGCCCACAGGCCGGGGAAGCGCGGCACTGTGCCCTGTTCGATGCCGGTGCGCATGACGGCGGTCAGGCTCAGCAGGCCGATGTAGATGCCCAGGGCGATGAAGAAACTGCGCAGTCGCGACTCGCGCGGCGCGGTGCGTCCCAGCGGTACGGCCACCAGCGCCAGCAGCAGGGTGGCCAGCGGCGTGGTGATGCGCCACTGGTACTCGGCGATGTCCTTGGGCTCCGGGGAAAGTGACAGGTTCAGGGTGGTTTCCGCCTTGCGACGATACTGCTCGCGGGCCTCCTCGTTGGCGAGGCTCACCTCCATGCGGTTGAACTTCAGGGTGATGTCCTGGCGCTTGCGCTTGTCGAGCAGGTAGTTGTAGCCGTTGTGAAATTCCGCGGTCAGCGCCTGGCCCGGGTTGAGGGTGGGCAATGCCGCCGACTCGGCGATAATGATCTCCTCGCGACCCTTGCCCGGGTAATGGCGCTGCATGAATATTCCCTTGTGCAGGCCGCGTTCCAGGTCCAGGCCCTCGGCGATGAAGGTGTAGTCGCTACCCTCCATATTCACGAACTCTCCCGCTGCCATCTTCTTCAGGTCGAACTGGGCCGCGGCTTCAGCCTCGAGTCGGTAGCTCTCGCGGTAGGCCCAGGGGCGACCCAGTATGGAAATAACGCCGGTGATGATGGCCACCACTACCGCCAGTTTGAACACCGCTTCGAGAATCCGCGCACGGCTCAAGCCCGCGGCATACAAGGCGTTCATTTCCGCATCCCGGTACATGCGCCCGATGGCAGCCAGCACCGAGAAAAACAGGGCCGAGGGGAGCAGCACCTCGAGGGTGACCAGCGTATTGAGCCCTACCAGCTGGAAGGCGGTGAGCATGTCGAGTTTGCCCTGGGCCGCCAGGCCCAGCTGCACAGAGGCGGAATAGCCAATGAACACCAGCACCAGCAGGCCGAGGCCTGACACGAAGGGGCGCAAAATTTCCAGGCTGATGTAGCGATCGACGATCAAGCGAGCGGTCCCTGTCCGCAGCGGGGGGTGGTTCCCGCGCATTGTAACGCAAGCCAGTAAGACCGACGCGGGTGGCAACCGGTTCCCAGAGGGGTGCATCTGGCCATTTTGGCCCGCTTGGCGCATAATTGCGCGCTTTTCGAGGCGGGGCCCCCCGTCCAATCCCATGATGGCCTCCAGCCCAAATCCAAGAGAGGGCCTCCAGCCCAAACCAGAGAAAGTCGGATGTTTAAGCTGAGCGACGGCGTCAAGAAGGCGCTGATTCTCATTCCCACGCAGCCCCTGCCCGCAAAAACCCGGGTGGCGCTGCGCCGCAAGCACCTGGCCAACCTGGAACTGGCCAAGGCCCACGCAGCGCAGTTCCTGATTATCGGTCATCCCAAGAGCGGCAATACCTGGCTCAAGGTGATGATCTCGCGGCTCTACCAGCTGCGTTACGACCTGCCCGAGTCCAAGCTGATCAACACTGACGAATTTGCCCGCAAGATCCCGGAAATCCCGCGGCTGGCCGCCACCAACGGCGTCTACAGTTACGAGGGCGAAGTCGGCAAGCTGCTGGCAGTGGGTGCACCGGATAATCCCCTGCGCCACAAGCCGGTACTGTTCCTGGCCCGCAACCCGATCGACATCGCCGTAAGCTGGTACCACCAGTTCACCAAGCGCCAGTCACGCGCCAAGCAGGAACTGATCAACCATTCCATCGAGCACCCCATCGACCGCAACACGGTGGAGATGTGGGAGTTCGTACGCCACTCCGACATCGGCCTGCCATTCCTGATCAACTACCAGAACCAGTGGGCCGAGGCGATTGCCGAGCTGCCCCGCGGGCTGATGGTGCGCTATGAAGACCTGCGCGCCGACCCGGTGCCAACCCTGCACAGGATCGTCCAGCACATGGGCGAGAACTTCTCCGAGGAAGAGGTGCGCGCCGCCGTGGAGTGGGGCTCCTTCGACAACCTGCAGAAGCTGGAGACCAGCGGCACCTTCAGCCAGGGTGGCATGAAGCTGGTCAACAAGAACGACCCCAGCACCTACAAGGTGCGCCGCGGCAAGGTCGGAGGGTACCGGGAAGACTTCAACGAGGCGCAGGTGACCGAGCTCGAGGCGCTGGTGCGCGACCTTATTTCTCCCCAGCTCGGCTATTGCCAGGAAAGCAGCCAGGAAAGCAGCCAGGAAAGCAGCACAGAGAGCCGCGAGGACTGAGATGCCGCCGCGCACCTGGGTCATCCTCAGTGACAAACGGGGCGACAATGGGCAGGTAGACACCATCGTCGAAGCCCTGGGCTGGCCGATAGAGCACAAGTATGTGCATATGAAGCCCGAGTGGGTGCTGGGAAAACCTCGCTATCGCCCCTCTCTCGATCACCTCGATCTCAGCCAGTCCGACGCTCTGGAAGCACCGTGGCCGGAACTTATTATCACCGTGGGCCGACGGCCCTCCATGGTGGCGCTGTGGATTCGCAAGCAATCCGGCAACCGTACGAAGATCGTGCTGGTGGGCAAACCCTCCGGACATATGCTGGACTTCTCGCTGGTGGTGGCCAGTGCCGAGAACCAGATGCCGCCGCTGCACAACTTCCAGGCCACCACGCTGCCGCTGATGCGTATCACCGCAGAGGATGTGGCCGAGGAGGCGGTGGCCTGGCGCGAGCGCTTCGCGGAGTTGAAACGGCCGCTGATCGCCATGCTGATCGGTGGCGAAACCAATCCCTTTATCATGAACCGCAAGGTGGCGCGGGACCTGGTGGCCACCGCCCGCTGGGTGGTGGATGAACTGGGGGGTACCCCCTATATCACCACCAGTCGTCGCACCACGCCGAAGGTGCTGGAAGTGCTGCGCGCCGAGTTGCCGGAAGAGGCGATCTACTTCGAGTGGTCAGCGGACGCCACGGACAACCCCTACCGGGCACTGCTCGGCTCTGCCGACGGTTTTATCGTTACCGGCGACAGCGTGTCGATGATGGTGGAAGTCATCAAGCTGCACAAACCGCTGGCGATCTTTCCGCTGCCCGGTGGCTGGCTGGGCAGGATCGACCAGCTGCGCCGTTCACTGGCGCACTGGCTTTTCCGGCCCAAACTGACGTCAGGTTTTGATCGCCTGCGCCACGCGGTGGCGAGGGGCGTGCACCACGTCGACTACTTCAAGGTGCTGAGCGCCACCCGCGACTTCCGCGCTTTCCACAAGCTGCTGGTCGATAATGGTTACGCGGTGTGGGCTGGCCAGGCGTTTCGCAAGGACGAGCTTGCACTGCCCGACGATGTGGGCGTGGTGATCAAGCGGATTGAGGCGCTGTTTCCGGCAGACAGCCAGACAGGTTCCGCCTAGCGCATCCCGAGAACGTTCTTCATGAAGTGGGTGCCGAAGCGGCTGATGCGCTGGGCTGCCACCGCCAGCGGGCTCTGGTCCAGGTAGTTGAGCTGCACCATGCGCCGCTCACCCACGAAGCGGGTGTGGCCGTGCCAGGAATGGTCGGTGCGGCGGAAGGCCAGCAGGGTGCCGCCGAGCGGCGCGACCTGGGCCGCGTAATCCCCGATATCGGACTTCGAGCGCAGCATGCGTAACTGGCCGTCCTCGTGATCCCAGCCCTCGTTGAAGTACACCAGCACAGTGATCACTTTGCTTTTGTGATCGGTGTGAATGTTGCCATCGGTGCGCTCGCAGAACTTGCGGACCGTCACCGTGGTCGGCAGGCTGGCGAGATCCATGTCGAAGCGCTCGCCGAGCACCTCGGCGAAGGCCTGGCCCTGGATTTCATCCATCAGCGCGCCGAAGGCCGGACCGTAGCTCAGGTTGTCCAGAGCGTGATTGGCGGCCGTGTCGATCGCCGGGTAGTCGGCGTTCACCTTCGCCAGGGCGTCAGCGGAAAGGAAGTCCGGCACCACCATGAAGTCGAAGGGGTCGCTGTTGAGGTCCGCGCTGCGGACTGCGTCGAGGTTGATCAGAGACATGCGCGAATTGTACGGGCAGGCGCGAAACCGCAGCAAGTGAGAGGCCCGGTAATAGTGCGGCAAATCAAGAATTCCTGTATCATGCGCCGCCTTTTCAAGCCGGAGAATTCCCCGCCCATGGGCGACAAAGCCCGCGCCGCCGCGCGCATCCTGATCATGCTGCTGTGCTTCTGGTTGCCGGCGCAGCGCCGCAAGCGCCTGGAACGCTGGCTGCGGGGTCGCGAGGAATTCAAGAAGCTCGAGCGCTGCGACTGGGTGCTGATGAGCTGGGGGAAATCCGGCCGCACGTGGCTGCGGGTCATGCTGTCCCGCGCCTACCAGCTCAAGGGTGGGCTGGCCTCTGACGAGCTGCTGGATTTCGACAATTTCCGCGCCAGTGACGCCTCACTGCCGGCTGTGTTCTTTACCCACAACAACTACCTGCGGAATTACACAGGCAACTGGGAATCGAAAGCTCACTTCCAGGGCAAACGCATTGTGCTGCTGGTGCGAGACCCACGCGACGTTGCGGTATCGCAGTTCTTCCAGTGGAAGTTCCGCATGCGCCCCAACAAGAAGTTCATCAACGACTATCCGCCCCACGGTGCAGACATCGACGTCTGGGACTTTGTACAGGACGTTGAGGCCGGGGTGCCGCGCATCGTCGATTACTTCAATGGCTGGGCGCATGCCATCCCCGAGCTGAAAGATGTGCTGGTCATTCGCTACGAGGACATGCGTACCGACCCGGGCGCCGTATTGCGCAAGATCTTCGACTTCACCGGTACCGATATCAGCGACGCACAGATTACCGAGGCGGTGGAGTTCGCTGCCTACGAGAATATGAAGAAGATGGAGCAGGAGCGCCACTTCAAGGGCTCAGGCGCGCGCGTCAAACCCGGCGACAAGGACAACCCGCAGTCTTTCAAGGTGCGCAAGGCCAAGGTCGGCGGCTACCGCGACTACTTTACCGACGAGCAGTGCGCGGAACTCGATGCCATGGTGGCCCGGCTCGACCCGCAGTTCGGGTATGCCTCACCACAGGAGTCAGCGGCATGAGGCTGGCGATCCAGAACCTGCGCCAGGCGCTGCAGACCGCCAACAAAAAATTGTCGCGCCGTATCCTGCACTGGCGCATGCGCGGCCAGTCTGAGGCGGAGATTCTCGAGGCCGAGCGCAAGCTGCGCGGCGTGGAACAGTACGACAAGCTGCGTCGTGCGGACATCGTGGTTGTCAGCTTTGGCAAGAGCGGTCGCACCTGGCTGCGGGTCATGGTGTCGCACCTGTTCCGGGTGATGTACGGCCTGCCCGACAATGCCATCCTCGGTTTCGACAACTTCCACAACCTGAACCGCGCGGTACCGCGGGTGTTCTTCACCCACGATAACTACATCAAGGATTTCACCGGCGACTTCGAGACCAAGCAGCCCTTCTACGACAAACGCGTGGTACTGCTGGCCCGCGACCCTCGAGACGTGGCGGTATCGCAGTTCTTCCAGTGGAAGTTCCGTATCAAGCCCTCCAAGGTGGCCATCAACAACTACCCGCCGCGAGGCTCCGAGATCAGCCTGTTCGACTTTGTCACCGGTGATAACGGCGGCAGCATTAACGCGGTGTGCGATTACCTCAACCTGTGGGCCGCGGAGGCTGGCAAGGTCGAGAACTTTTTCCTGCTGCGCTACGAGGACCTGCGCGCCGAGCCCCACCGCAAGCTGCGCGAACTGCTGGACTTCATGCAGGTTGACGCCAGCGATACCCACGTCGATGCCGCCGTGGAGTACTCCTCTTACGAAAATATGAAGAAGATGGAGAGCAAGCAGCAGTTTCGGCTGGCGGGCGGCCGCATGATGCCGCGGGACAAGGACAACCCCAACAGCTACAAGGTGCGCCGCGCCAAGGTCGGCGGCTACCGGGACTACTTCAACGACGACGAAGTCGAGGCCATTGACCGCCAGCTGGCGCAATCACTCGACCCCATGTTCGACTATTCCTGACCCTGGCTAGCCTGCCTCCTTGCAGGCCACGCAGCGGGTGGTGGTGGGGTCGAATTCCAGCCGGGCCGGGTCAATCTCTTCGCCACAGGCAAAGCACTCGCCATATTCCCCGCTGTCGATGCGTCGCAGAGCACCCTCTATGCGCAGCAGCTGGGCCTTGCGCCGGCGCGCCGTCTCCTGTGCCATGCTCTGTGCCTGCATGGCGTCCATGCGGGACAGACGTCCTACCCGGGACTGATCCAGCTCCACGGTGGAAGAAGCGTCCGCCGATTGATCGGCCACCGCTTCCAGCTCTGCCTGCAGTTGGTGCAGCCGGTTGCGGAAGTGTTCCAGATTAAGTTCCGACAAGCGGGGTCAAGCCAGCTTGCGAACAGTGTCTCCCGGACGGATGGTCCCGGGCTCTATAACCCGGGCATTGATGCCGCGCAGGTGCAACTGCTTGCCGATGTCGGAATTGACGAAGCGCAGGGCGTCCTCGCCGAAGCGTTCGCGAAATTTCTGGCAACCCAGGTGCGGCTGGTCGGTCACTTCTATCAGCGCGTCGCCGATCGACAGCCGGGTACCCGCCGGCATATTCGCTTCACTCAGGTCCATATCGACATAGAGCTGGTCGCCGGCCAACGGCCAGCGCTCCTCCGGCCCGGCAACCAGGGCGGTGGCGCGCACGTTCATGATGTTGAGTTGCATGTCCGGGTGTGAGCTGCCGTCCTTCATGCGCGGTGAACCGCGGGTGCTCCAGTTGTCGCCCTCAAGGCCCTGCTGGGCACACAGCTGCGCTTCTGCGAGCACCTCACGCTCGTTGTTGGCAGGGCGTCGCACCACCAACTTGAGTTCGCCGACGTCACTGGGTGCGGCGCGCACATGATCAAGCCCTGCTTCCAGCTCTACGGTGGTCTTGTGATACGTCATGGCTGCCTCCTCAGGCGGCGAAGCGCTCAAGCGAAATAAACCGGGTATCGAAGGGTGTGTCGGAACCGGTGGCCAGATCGACCAGCAGCTCACCCAGCGCCGGGGCCAGCTTGAAGCCGTGCCCTGACAGCCCGGCGGCGAAGGTGACACGCTCGCTGCCCGGGTAGCGATCGACAATGAAGTCGCTGTCCGGCGTCATGGTGTAGAAACAGCTGCCGTGTTCGAGGCGCGTGCTACTGACCCCTGGCAGGTGCCTGGCGACAAAATCCTCGATGCGGGCATCGTCCTCAGGGTCCTGGTCACGGGAGGCATTGAGTGGGTCGCAGATGGGCTCGCCGCTGCTGTGCTCGGCCAGTTTCAGTCGGCCATCCCCAGCGGGGAAGCCATAGAACTGACCGTGGGGCAGTTCGATGAAGAACCCGCTCTGGTAGCGATCATCTTCGCACTGGAACCAGTGCAGGTGCTTGCGGGTGACCGTCAGCGGCAGGCCCAGGCCGGCCATTAGCTCTCCGCTCCAGGCGCCGCCGCAGATTACCAGCGCATCTGCGCTGTAGTCCCCGGCATCGGTACTGACCTGCACGCTGTCGCCGACTTCCTGCCAGGCTGTGACGGATTCGCCCCAGCGGTGTTCGGCGCCGGCATCGGCCGCCCGCGCCAGGTGGGTGAGAATGCAGGTCTCCACGGGCAGCCAGCCGGCGTCCGCCTCGAACAGGGCGGTGTGACCCTCCGGCACCGCGTAGTGCGGGAAATCGGCGGGGTCAACAATGTCCACCCCAAGCCCGTGTTCGCGAGCAGAGGCGAGCACGCCCCTGATGATTTCGCTGTCAGTCGGTCCCGCGTAGAAAATCCCACTGCGGGTCAACAGGGCCGGGTCCAGCGCATCCCATAATTCATAGCTGCGCCGCAGCAGCGGCACGTAATCCGGGTGCTCGAAATAGGAAAGCCGAATAAGGCGCGACTCGCCATGGGAGCTGCCGCGGTCGTGGGCGGGGGGAAAGCGATCGAGGCCCAGGCATTTGAGCCCGCGGCTGGCGGCGTGGAACAGGGCGGCACTGCCGATGCCGCCGGTGCCCAGAACGATCAGGTCGTAATGGGCCATGGGTTTGCTCAGGCGGCCCGCGCTGCTTCCACCAGCGCGAAGGCGTCTTCACGCAGGTGACCGTCGCGGATCTCCTCGCGGAGCTGGTCTTCGCTGATTTCGCCGGCGTCCAGGCATTCCCTCACCAACCCGAAGAAGAAAGTTTCCTGGGCGGGGTCCGGATGTTGGGCGTAGGTGCCGGCAAACTTGTAGTCGCCGAACAGGGCGCGACGCGCCCGTCGCAGCCAGTGCCGCGGTGGGAACAGCTGAAAGGTGTCCGCCGGCCGATAGTCGATTTTCAGCCCGGTCTTCCAGGGTTGGGTTTTGCGCTTGGTGTTGTGCAGCAGCTTGGTGTCCGCCGTGAGATTGTCGAAGTCGTTCCACTCGTTTTCCAGCACGCCGATGCTGGCAGGGTCCTCGAGCTTCAGGGATACCCAGTCCATGTAATCCCGCCGCACGTCGGGTTCGAACATCTCGTCGAAGTTCTTCTCGAACTGCCAGTGGGTCAGCTGCGCGCAGTCCAGCAACATCACGCTGGAGGCCCAGGCGCCCTTGCGCCCCTTGCGGCCAGACTTGGGGCGACAGAGGATAGCTTTACCGCCCATATCGCGTTCCAGCAGTTCGGTGATGTCGGCCAGCGCAAAGATATCCGGGTCCATCACCACGGCGCGGCCCTGGTAGTTCATCAACTGGGGGGGCGCGAAGCGCAGCGGTGTGAATGACTGCAGGTCCTCGTTGACCCAGGGACGCATTTCGCCGTCGCGGCGGTAGCGCTTGCCCTCGTGCTCCGCCATGCAGGCGAAATCCCTGACCTCGATGAATTTCACGTCAAAGGCGTCTTTGTCCCTCGCGTTCTTCTTCAGGGAGTAGCGGCTCACCAGCGCGCCAAGCATCTGCTTGTGGTTGGTGTGAATAAATACCGTGGGTTTCATTGTTTCCGGCAGTTGAGAGCTTGGGATAGTCTAGCGCCATGAGCGAACACGAGCCAAATGTCTGGTGTCTGCTGGGCAGAAAGGCGGGCGATAATACACAGGTGCGCTCCCTGGCAGAAGCCCTGGGCACCAGTTTTACCGAAAAACACATTGCCGCTCGCAGCTGGGAACTGCTGCCACACCTGCTGCTGCGCACTACGCTCGCCGGTATCGACCGGGCGGCCTCGAGTGAGCTGGTGCCGCCCTGGCCCGACCTGGTGATCAGCGCTGGTCGTCGCAATGAACCGGTGGCGCGCTGGATAAGGCACCAGTCCGGTGGCCGGGCCCGGCTGGTGCATATCGGCCGCCCCTGGGCACCCCTCGATACCTGGGACCTGGTCGTGACCACGCCCCAGTACTTCCTGCCAGAGCAGCCCAATATCCTGCACAACCGCCTGCCGCTACACCGAAGGGATCCCGAACAGCTGGCCAGCGAGGCCAACGCATGGCGGGCGCGCTTCAGCGAGCTGCGAGCACCGCTGATTGCAGTGCTGGTGGGCGGCGACAGCGGCAAGTTCGTCATGACCGACGCCAAGGGCGAGCACCTCGGGCAGCTTGCGGCGGGGCTTGCCGAGCGTGCCGGCGGAACGCTGGTGTGCGTGGCCAGCCCGCGTACGCCGACCTCGGCTTTCGCCAGGCTGGCGGAGTGCGCCGGTGACTCAGCCCGGGTGTTCCCCTGGGGTAGAGAGAATCCCTACCAGGCCCTGCTGTCGCTGGCGGACGCCTTCGTGGTAACCGGTGAATCCATGTCGATGCTGGGTGAAGCCG
>JAAUXY010034216.1_pt1 | contig 14548 bp, 11 predicted proteins | sample 7278121 | NCBI WGS metagenome assembly JAAUXY01 (sample SAMN14350117, study PRJNA611818) | marine sediment metagenome | isolation source: surface marine sediment (1.8m) | place: French Polynesia: Moorea | collected 2018-08 | reverse complement strand
CGTGGCTTGCGCGACTTTCGCCAGCCTCTCTTTGACCTCGATCATCTCGAGGCCCCGGGTCAGATACCAGGGAAGAGCCAGCGCCAGAGTGATCACTGCTGCCGGTAACAGACCTCGAACAAAGATGGGGCGGCGAAGCTTGCTCAGGAGCCAGCTGCCTGAATCTCTCAAATTTTGAGGCAACCTCGGTTGACGTTGAAACAACAAGACGTAGAGTCCGAACACCAACGTCGGCACGGCCGCAACGAAAAGGAACGTCGGGTGGATCAAAGCACCGAAACCGAGAGCGAGGCCCAGGAGCCAGCAGCTCGAGGACGATCGACTCTTCACCAGGGCCACGAGCCGCCAAAGAAACAGCGCGGCGCACGCCGGCAAGGCAGCAGATTTCGGGTAATACCAGTGTGCTCCATGGATAATCGGTGGATAGGTCACGACCAGAAAAGCGGCCAACAGGCCGGTCCAGCGATTCTTGGCCAGGAGACCGATCTTGTAGGTGGAGATGATCAGAAGCGCGGTGAAAGCCATGTTCACATAGAGCGCTCCGTCCTCTGAACGCCCGAAGGCGTAAATGAAAGGTATCGTCAGAATAGAATAGAGAGGCGGGCGCCCTTCGTGACTCAACACCTCCAGTGTGATCCTGCCATCCATATAAGCCAGCAGCTTATTGAAAAGGATGTAGCAGTCCCCTTTTGGAAAGGGTGAATGATCCGCCTGAATCCAGGCGATATGGTTGCCCAGGGCAACGACGACCAGGGCCACGAGCGCGAGCAGATGGCCTTGCTCGGCCAGAATCCGACCTAGCAGCCCGTGGCAAAAGTCGAGCCGCGCTGCGAGCGGCCCTTTTCCGCCATCTCTGCGTTGCGAAATCCGCGAAATACTCCAGTATGCCTGTGGTTTCGCGCCTTGATACGGCGAAAAATTGCTCGCTCTCGCATGCGGCTGACTTTCACCACGGGCTGCTAGACGCGGCTGAGGGGCGACGTCAGCGGGTTCTGCCGCACTCTCGACGGTGGCTTGCTCTTCCACGGTGCAGCCTTCAAAAAGTCGTCAGGGCCGCGCCCGACAATGAAGCACGGTCAGCGCTTCAGGACCCGGGGCAGGGGCTCGAAGCCGCGTGAATCCGGCGAGTTTCGAGCGCGGATCAATAGCCTTTCCTCGTCGCGCCAACGGTGATCGAGGATGTAGATGCGCGGATCGATCGGCACGTATTCGTTGTCCGCGTCGAGACGGCGCACCTCGTAGTGGAGATGGGGATTGGTGCTCCAGCCGGTGTTGCCGACGGTCCCCAGGATATCCCCCTGGCGGACCTTCTGACCGTTGCGCACCTTGATCTCGTCGCAGTGACCGAAGAGGGTGATGAAGCGATCGCCGTTGCGCAACGCCACCAGATTGCCATAACGCCACCAGCCGACGCTGCGGCGCAGCGGATAGCGTCCGGCGAAGGCGACCACGCCGTTGGCCGGCGCATAGATCGGCGTGCCGACCGCTGCCGCGAGATCGATGCCGGCGTGGAAATCGATCTCCTTGGTGAACGGACTGGTGCGGGTACCGAAGGGGCTGGTGAGCACAAAGTCATCGCCGCGAAGCGGCGAGATCGACGGCGTGGTCTCGACTTGTTCGCGGTGGGTAGCCTCGAAGCTTTGAACCTCGTCGAGGAAAGACTCCAGCACCCCGAGTTGCTCGCTGATCCGGGCGTGCAGCCCGTTACCCCGTCGGATCGACTTGGCGTAGATCGATTGCGGCACTTCAGCCGGGGTGTGCGGATAACCGCCTTTGCCGAGCGAGCCGTCGTCGGAGAAGCCGTAGGCCAGGTAGATCTTCGACATCTCGAGGCGCACGTCGTCGCTGCGCGTCTCGAGATCCGCCATCCGCTGCACCATCGCCTTGAGACGCTCGCCTTCCCGCGATCGCTGGCGAAGCAACTCTTCATACTCGCCCATTGCCAGATAGTTGCCGATGACCGTCGGCGCGATGGTGAGGGAAAAGCCCAGGAACGCCAGGTAGGTCACGGATCCTAGAAGAATCCAGGCGACCTGCCGACGGGTCAAGAAGAGGTAGCGCACCCCTTTGCGAATATTGTGCGGGTGGTACTGGATTTCGAGGAAGGGCCGCCGGTTTCCGCCCCCGGTATGCCGGCTCGCACCTCGGCCGGCCGGCATCAAACGCCGGAGCGCGTCCCGCAGGCGCTGGGCCTGTGCCGAAGCAGTCTCAAGGATAGGTGGGGCAGGCATTCTTGTGACTCTGACATGGTAGACGGCGCAAAAGATGCCCTCACAGCATCGAATTCCGGCCGCCGAAAGCCTACTATCTCACAAGTGGAGCAAGGGCATCGAGTCGAGTTTCATCGACGTGCCGCTGAACGAGTGCCAAGAGCTCGGCATGCAGGCCCGGAGATCCCGCGATCAGGCTGCCTCGATCGAAGTAGTCGTTACCACCGTCGAGATCGGTGGTGAGGCCCCCGGCCTCCTCGATCAACAGGACGCCGGCGGCGAAATCCCACGGCGAGAGCCGAAACTCGAAGAAGCCGTCGTAGACGCCGGCCGCGGTGTACGCCAGGTCCAGAGCGGCAGCGCCACAGCGCCGCACGGAATTGACTTCACGAAAGACGTCGCGAAAGATGTCGAGGTAGACATCGAGGGCGCCGCGGGTTCTGAACGGGAAGCCGGTCGCCAGAAAGGCATCGCTGAGCCCGCTTCGGCCCGAGACCCGCATCTCCCGGCCGTTCCACCGTGCCCCGGAGCCGCGCGCGGCGGTGAATAAGTTGCCGCCGATCGGATCCAGGACCGCCCCGGCCACCACCTGCTGCCGATGACGACAGGCGATCGAGATGCAGAAGACCGGCAGGCCCTGGACGAAATTGGCGGTACCGTCGAGGGGGTCGATCAGCCACTCGAAGTCTGAGTCCTCAGAGCTGGCACCGCCCTCTTCCGCCAGGATCCGGTGATCCGGATAGCTCTGCCGGATCGCCGCCACGATCTGCTCTTCGCTCTCATAGTCCGCCTGACTGACGAGGTCGTGCCGCCCTTTGTGGCTGACCTCGAAGTCGGCGCTCCTGAAGTAACGCTTCAGGACGTCGGCACCGGCGCGCGCGGCACCGGTCGCAACATCGACCAGTTCCTGTGTCACGCTGAATCCTAGGCTGCTTGGATCTGGAGATCGCACGACAGCATGTGGGCGATCAGAGCGACTCGAGCCCACATGCCGTTTTCAACCTGGTCCCAGTAGCGACTTCTCGGATCTGCATCGACCGAAACCGGGATTTCGTCTCTTCGGGGGAGTGGATGCAGAATCACGCAGTCGGGCCTCAGCAGGCCCAGGATCTCGTCGGTCAGGCGAAAGTCGCCGTAGTCAACTTTGCCGGTGGGATGGAGCTTCTCATACTCGTCCTGGATGCGCGTCATGTAAATGGCATCCGCGTCGCCCGCGAAGTCCCTGAGCGCACGCGACTCGCGAAAGCTCATGCCGATCTCGGACATATATTGTTTCATATCGTCCTTGACCGCCAACGACTCCGGGGATACCAGATCCACCTGCACTCCCGAATAAAGCCCGAGAAGATAGATCAGAGACCTGACGGTGCGCCCGCGCGCCAGATCTCCGACGACAAGAATCCGCTTGCCGTCGATGCCCCCCCGACGAAAGAACTCTCTATGCAGGGTGTAGACATCCAGCAGTGCCTGCGTGGGATGCTGATCCATTCCAGAACCACCGTTGATAATGTGCTTGTTGATTCCCGACCGGGTAAAACTGAGTGCACATTCTTCAGCGAATCCAGGCTCCGGATATCGCATGATGATCAAATCATGACACATGGCGAAAGTGCGAACGCTATCGGCGGGACTTTCACCTTTATATTCCGAAGAGGTCTTGGTCGAGGTTACCTGAGCGGTCGGCATGCCCAGAATACTGGCCGCGGCCTGGAAAGAAAGAAACGTCCGGGTCGACGGCTGGACAAAGTACAGGAGAGCCCGCCGGTTGGGAAGGCAATCTCTCAGGACCGACGCTCCGACTCGACTCCGGTACAGCCTTCGTGCTGCCTCCGCGACGTCAAAGAGCCCCCCGAGCACCTCCCGGCTGAACTGTTGAGTATAGATCATATGTAACAATCGACCGCGATCCGAAAAGTGCGAATAGTCTGCCATGTTCCATGCCCCCGTATGTTTGGTCCCTATTCGTCTCGCGCTCAAGCCCCTGGCAGGGAGCGTCCGCCGCCGCGGAGTACCCCGCGCGACCCTCTACGCTATCGCCCGCCAAGCGCGCTGCCGAAGTCGGACGGCATCGTATGAGCGCCGTCATGAATTGTCAATCGGCGGTAGGATTAGAAGCCATGGCTCCGACGTCTCAACGCGGCACCGACCCGGGAACCGGCTTCTGGCAGGCGCACCGGCAGGAGATCCTGTTCATCACCGTCTTTGTCCTCATCCTGGCGGGCGGCTTCACCCTGCTGTCGCTCAACGCGGTGAACGATCGCCTGATCGTGCCGTTCACCGCCGGCGTCGCCAAGGCCAGCGGCATCGCCCTCAACCTGATTGGCCAGGGCATTGAAATGCAGGGCACCGTCATCCGCAACAGTGCTTTCGCGGTCAACATCGAAAACGGCTGTAACGGCGTCGAGACCATGATCATCTTCCTGGCCGCGGTCCTCGCCTTTCCGGCGAGTTGGAAGGCACGCGCCATCGGCCTGGGGCTCGGCCTGGTCGCCATTCAGCTGATCAACCTGGTACGGGTCGTTGCTCTATTCCTGACCGGCGCCTACTTTCCGGAATTCTTCGACAGCTCCCACACCGTCATCTGGCAGACCGTGGTGATCCTCTGCGGAGTCTTCCTGTGGATCTTCTGGGCCGATCGCTTCGCCGGATCGAAGAAGGCTTGATGACGTCGCCCTCTTCCTGGAGCCGTCGCTTCGCCCTGAGAGTCCTTCTGTGGCTGATTCCGGTGGCGATCGTCTGGACGGTTGCCACGCCGACCTACAACGCCTTCTTGACCACCAGCGCCGAGAATCTGGTCCGGCTGACCGAGAGCCCGAACGCCACCCGCCTGCTCAGACACGGCCACCATCACTTCCTGATCTCCCGCACCGATCTGCCGTCGGCCAAAGGCTGGCTCGAGTCTGTGCGGGTCACCGACGTCCACTTTCCCCTGGTGATGCTGGGGGCCCTGTTCCTGGCAGTTCCCGGAGTCCGCTGGCGCGAGCGGCTGGAAAACCTCGGTTGGGCGGTGCTGATTTCGATCCTCTGTCACATCGTCTCGCTGCTGTTCTGGGTCAAGTTCGTCTACGCGACCCAACTCGGCGACTGGAGCGCCGAGAACTACAGCGCCTGGCAGTCCAATTTCTGGGGCCTTGGCAAGCACCTCCTGGATCTACCGTTCAAATTCGCTTTGCCGCTTCTGCTGTGGACGGCGTTCTACCTCGGCGAGCTACTGCAGGCCCGGTCTCCAGGGGTCAAGTCTCTAAAATAGGTCCGATGAGGAAGCCACGATGAGAAAGCAGCGATGAGAAAAGCCGCCATGAGAAAGTCGTCATGAGAGGACCGTCTTGCACGATCGTTCTGCTCCTCGCCCTCGCTCTCACCGGCTGCGGCGGCAGCGGCTCGAGCGGCGGTCAGGCGCTGGTCGGCGTCACCGTCATCGACGGCCTCGGCAATCCGCCGCGCCCCGACCAGGTGGTCGTGATTCGCGACGGCCGAATCGCCGAAGTCGCGCCGGCCGGCAGCTGGCAGGCGCCCCGCGGGGTGCAGCCCATCGAGCTACCCGGGCGCTTCGTGATCCCGGGACTGATCGACCTGCACGCCCACGTCACCATCCGTGAAGACGGCGCCGGCGAGACGATCGATCGCGCGGCGTCCGAACAGGTACTGTCCACCCTGCTCGGCTTCGGCATCACCTCGGTGCGCAATCCGGCAGCGCCGACGGCCGACGGCATCGCCCTGCGCGACGCCGTAGCGGCCGGCGACGTCCTGGGGCCGCGGATTCTGACCGCCGGCGAGGGGTTGGCCCAGACGCGCCTGAAGTCCGGTCCTTTCGTCGCCACCCCGGACGAGGTCTACGCCGGCACCCTTCGCGATCGCCTGGACTGGCTCGAGAAAGTCGACTTCGAGGGCGAAGAGATAGGAAAAATGATCGCCCTGCTGGCGGAGAAGAAGATCGTGGTCGATCCGACTCTATTGGCTTATCACACCAAGTTCTTCGGCAACGACCCGAGCCACACCGAGAATCCCGAGCTGCACCTGGCTCCGGCCACCGTCCGCGACGCCTGGCAGCGCTCCACCTTCGTCGACGACTGGACGCCGGAGGACTTCGAACGCGCCCGCACCCTCTGGCCCCGGGTGCTCGAGCTGACCCGGAAGATGTATGACGGCGGTGTGACCCTGGCCGCCGGCTCCGACCTGCCCAACCCGTGGGTGATCCCGGGGGTCAGCCTGCACCACGAGCTGCGACTACTCCACTCCGCCGGCATCCCACCCCTCGAGGTGCTCAAGATCGCCACCTCGAACGGTGCCGTCGCCCTCGGGTTGCAAGATCAGATCGGCTCGATCGAGCCGGGCAAAACAGCGGATCTGATCGTGCTCGCCGCCGATCCGACGAAGAGCCTGCACAACACCCGGGCGATCGCCCAGATCTTCGTCGGCGGCCGCTTCGTGGACCCGGCGGCGCTGCTGGAGTAAGATCTCGAGAACCCAATATCTTGCGGTCGAGGGCGACCCAGGTTCTACAGATTGGGGTCGAACCCCTTGCTGAGGTAAGATCGCTCTGCTAATGTCGGCCGCTCGCCGCGCCACTTCAGCGTAAATTCTGCGCTTCTTCGGGCATACCGCCGTACGCCCCTACAGGTCTTATAGCGATGAAACTTCAGCGATGAAACTGCATAGCCTCGACATCTCCGGATTCAAGTCGTTCCCCGATCCCGTCGACGTCAAGTTCGCCGGCGGCATCACCGCCATCGTCGGGCCCAACGGTTGCGGCAAGAGCAACCTGGTCGACGCCATCACCTGGGTGCTCGGCGAGCAGAGCGCCAAGTTCCTGCGCGGCTCGAAGATGGAGGACGTGATCTTCAACGGCTCGAGCAAGCGCAAACCCCTGGGGCTGGCCGAAGTCTCGCTGACCCTGGCCGCCGACTCGAGCGTCGCCGAGGCCGCCGACGGCAAGATCACGATCAGTCGCCGGGTGTTTCGCACCGGCGGCAGCCAATACCGCCTCAACGGCAAAGTGGTTCGCCTGAAGCAGATCAAGGACATGCTGATGGACACCGGCCTCGGTATCCGCGCCTACTCGGTGATCGAGCAGGGCCGAATCGGCATGATCCTCTCCGGCAAACCCCAGGAGCGCCGCAAGCTGCTCGAAGAAGCCGCCGGCATCACCCGCTACAAGGCGCGCAAGCGGATCGCCGAGATCAAGCTCGAGGAAGCGACCGCCAACCTGCTGCGGCTCGACGACATCATTTCCGAGGTCCAGCGCGCCCTGCGCTCGCTCAAGCGCCAGGCCAACGCCGCCCGCCGCTACCAGACCCGCGAACGGGAGTATCACCAGCTGCTCAAGAACGTGCTGCTCGGCCGCTGGGCGCTGGTGCGCGAAGACCTGATCGGCCTCGAAGTGCGGCTCGAGGAGCTCACCGGCCGCGACGCTGAGTTGACCGCCACCCTCCACCGCGACGAGGCGACCCTGGCCGAGGGCCGCGAGAGCCTGGATCAGCTGGCCGCCGAGCTGGCCGAACGCCACGAGGATCAGGCCCAGCTGGCCGCGACCATCGAAGGCCGCCAGGAATTTCTGAAAGGCGCCCGCCAGCGCTCCGACGAGTTCGTCGAGCGTTTGCACAGTGGCCGCACTCAGGCTGACGAACGCCGCCGCCAGGCGAGCGACTACAAGCACTCCCTGGGCACCCTCGACGAGCGCACCACCGAGCTGATCCGCGAACGCGACGAGGCGGCACGGGTGGTGGCCGAGGACGACGAAAAGATCGCCGCCTGCCAGAGCCGGGTGGAAGACGCCGCCGACGGCCTGGAGACCCTCGGCCAGACGCTCGGGACCGCGACGAAGGAGGCCACCGAGCTCAGCTCCGAGCTCCAGCGGGCGAAGGTCGAGATCGAGCGGCGCACCTATCGCCGTCACTTCCTGGGCGAGGAAGGCGAACGCCTTGAAAAGCGCCTGGAAGAGGCTCGGACCACCCTCGAGGAGGTCGACGCCCGGGTCGGCGAGATCAGCGGACAGCTGGAGGAGAACACCGAACGACACGATGTGGTGTCGAGCGAGCTGGAAGATCTGCTGCGCCGGGAGTCGGAGACCAACGACGAGGCCCGCCATCTCGAATCACATCTCGCCGGCCTCGAGCAGCGGCGGCGTATCCTGGTCGAGCTGTCCGAGGAGCACGCCGAGCGCCGTCGGGCCCTGGTCGAAAGGCTCGGCGAAGTCGGCCTCGAGGATCCCAGCTTTCTGGCCGAGCAAGCGACGCCGCCGGAAGGCTGGGAAGACGCCGTCGACCGCTACTTGAGCGACCTGGCCGACGCCGTCGTCTTGGGTCCCGACGCCGACGCCATCGATCTCGCCCGTCGCCTGGCGGAGCTGGGCGGCTCAGGCATCTTCCTGCGCCCGCTGAGCGAGAAACCCGCGACCGAGCCAACCGTCGACGATCCTTCCCTGGTGCAGTCCCTGACCGAAGCGCTGGGTTTGACCGGCGAGCTCGCCGCCGCCCTGCCTCCCGCCTACCTGGTCCAGACCTCGGCCGACGCCGAGCGCCTGGCCGCGAAGCACCCCGGCGTCGCGTTCATTTCCCGCGACCGGCTGTGGGCTCAGGGGGGAGCCTTGCACGTCCACGGGGTCGACGCCGCTCCTGGCGTGCTGGCTCGGGAAAGCGAGCTCGAGGCGATCCACACCGAGATTCCGGACTGCAGCCAGCGCCTCGAGCAGGCCAAGGCGACGATCAAGACTCTGGTCGCCGAGCGCACCACTCGAGCGGTCGAGGCCAATCGCCTCGCCCAGCGGATCGCCGAGCTCCAGCGCGAAGCCGCGGTCGCCCAGGCCCGCCGTCAAGACGCCGCGGCGCGCCACGAAAAGCTCGAGGGTGAGCGCCGATCGGTGGCCGACGAAGACGGCCAGCTGCTGCTCGAGCTCGGCTCTCTCGAAGGAGACAGCGACGATCTCGAAGGGTCCCTCGCCAAAGCCGAGATGCAGGTCGAGCAGCTGCGTGAGGAGGTCGCCGAGGCCCAAGCCGCGGTCGAGGCGGCCAAAGAAGAGCGCGAGGCCTTGCGCACCGCCGGCGCCGGGCGCCGCGGTCGCCTGGAGCTGCTCGAAGAGCGACTCGAATCCCACAATCAGGAAGCCGCCCGGGTTCAAAACCAGATCACCTACAGCGAGCAGCAGCTGGCGATCTGGAGCCGGGAAGACGACGCCCTCCAGCGCCGCCTGGGCGAGCTCGAGGCGTCGATGAAAGAGGCCGAAGCGCAGCTTCAGATCGCGCTCGAGCGTCAGGCCGAAACCCAGGACGCGGTCCTTGCGCAGCAGGAGCGGCTCGACGCTCGGCGCGAGGACATCCGTGGTCTCGAGGACGGCATCCAGAGCCAGCGCGCCGGTCACGAAGAGCTGCGCACCGAGATCGAGGGCCTGCGAGTGGCCCGCGCCGGCGTCAGCCAGGACGCCGAGCACCTGTCGATCTCCTATCGCGAGGAGTTCAAGCTCGCCCTGCCCGGCACCCTCGAGAAGGCCCCCGAGACGCAAGCGGGATCCGAGGAGCCCGTCGCGGAGGACGTTGGCCTGCAGGCCGACGAAGCTCAGCCGGAAGCCCTCGAGGACGAGGCGTCGCTCGAAACCGTCGTAGAGGCCTCAGAAGAAGCGTCCGACAGCGAGGCCGAGGCATCAGACGACGCCGAAGCGCCCGCCGGCGAGCCCTTCGTCTGGGTCGAGGACGACGTCGAGATTCCAGCCCCTGACCGCGCGGCGCTGGCCGAAAACGAGGCCGAGTTGGCCAAGTGCAAGGCGATCCTTGAGCGTCTAGGGCCGGTCAACGTGCTCGCCGCCCAGGAATACGACGAGCAGTTCGAGCGCAACGAGTTCTTGACCACCCAACGCCTCGACGTCACCGACTCGGTGCGCCGCCTGCAGACCACCATCGCCGAGATCAACGAAACCTCGGCCGAGCGCTTTCGGGAGACCTTCGTTCAGGTCAACGCCAAGTTCGGTGAGACCTTCAGTCGCCTGTTCCGCGGCGGCGAGGCCGAGATGCGCCTTTTCGACGAGGACGACATCCTCGACACCGGCATCGAGATCATCGCCCGCCCCCCCGGCAAGCGGGCGCAGAACATCATGCTGCTCTCGGGCGGTGAGAAAGCGCTGACCGCCGTCGCGCTGCTCTTCGCCCTCTTCCAGACCCGCGCCTCTCCGTTCTGCATTCTCGACGAGGTCGACGCGCCGCTCGACGACGTCAACGTCCTGCGCTTCGTCGAGACCTTGAAGGAGCTGGCCGAAGACACCCAGTTCCTGATCGTGACCCACAATAAGCTGACCATGGAAGTCGCCTCCACCCTCTACGGCGTCACCATGGAAGAGCGCGGGGTGTCGAAGCTGGTGTCGGTCGAGATAGAGCACGTCCAGCCCGAGGTCGAGCAGGCGGCGACGGCTTGAGGGCCGCGGCAAGAAATCATCCAGATCAGCCAAGCTTCAGGCAGGGCGCAGACCGGGCTTCCCCCCTTTGAAAAAGGGGGGACTGAGGGGGGATTCTCCGGCGACTGTGGCGTTCGAGTGAGCAGAGAATCCCCCTCTAACTCCCCCTTTGCCAAAGGGGGAGGACCAGATCCGATGCCGACCACTCCGATAGCTGGAAGCTAGTGGCTTTGCTGGAGAGAGATTGCTGGATGGCGTTGGCAATCACGTTAGCTAACTCGGACGGGATGATTATTTCTTTCCGTGGTCCTGACGTCCGGAGTGAGTCGAGCGTGGCGACGTGGCTTGCTGCCGAGCAGGGTCGCGGATAGCCTTCGCCGGTGATCCGCAAACTGTTCCTGGCCTCGGTCTCCACCGCCTTCGCGATCCTGCTGTGCGAGCTGATCTTGTGGCTCGTCGCCGGCCACATCTACACGCCGCCCTCCTATCCGGGTGACGTCAAGGCAGAGCGCGACGCCACCTTCGATCCGACGCTCGGCTGGAAGCTGCCTCCCTCGACGGTGCTGCGCGAGACCCAGGACGAGTACAGCGTCAGCTATACCTCGAATCCTCAAGGGTTCCGGTCGCGGCGCGACTTCTCAGAATCGGTCACCGGCCGTCGTATCGCGCTGCTTGGGGACTCCTACACCTTCGGCAGCGGCGTTGAGGATGACGAGACCTTCGCCGCCGTTCTCGAGTCACGACTCGAGGACACGGTCTGCGACAACTTCGGCATCGGGGCCTACGGCATCGACCAGATGTGGCTGACCCTGCGCCACGTCGCCCTGCCGCTCGAGCCCGATCTCGTCATCCTCAGCTTTGTTCGCCCGGATCTCGATCGCAGCCTCTCCAGCTACCGTCGGGATCACATCTGGCGCTGGAAGCCCGCCTTTCGGCTCGTCGACGGCCAGCTGACGCCGATGACCCGGGACAACCGGCCGGGAGCACTCCAGAGCTTCATCCATCGCCACTCGCGCTTCTACCGCCAGTGGCGAAAACTGGAAAATTCGCTCAGCCGCCGCTTCGCCCTGGGTTATCGCTGGCGCCTGAACCGGGCCCTCTTCGAGGCCATTCGAGACGACTGCCGGGCGGCGGCCGTGCCCCTGGTGGTGGTGCACATCCCGATCAATCGCCGTCGCCCGACCCCGATGTTCACCCGGGAATTCTCAAGTATGGGCATCGATTACCTGGACTTGACGTCGAAATTGCCCGCCAACGCCGGCGCGCTGTACTACCCGCGCGATCGACACCTCAACGCCGCCGGCCACCGATTTACCGCGGCGGCGATACAGGACTTCCTGGTCGAGAAGCGGTTGGTCGACCAGCCGTGAACCCGAGCCGCTACTTTAACAGGCTACAGGACCCTTGAAGATAGCGCAGCTGAATGCCGATTCGCTCCGCGTCCGGCTCGGTCCACGCGTATGCCACCGCTCGCTCGACGCCTTCCTGGTGCACGAACAGCTCCAGCACGTCGTTGAAGCGGCCGACGGGAAACTCCGTCTGGCGCAGGATCACCGAGTACCGGGGCACGGCATCAGAGGGTTTAGGTAAATCGACGCTGCCGCCTCGGTCATAGACCGGAGCAAAGCGCGCCATCGTCCAGTCGGCTTCCTGCTCCTCCTCGTTGCTACGATTCGCTAACTCCGTAGCGGGCGCCGTCCCAGCCTCCGGATGCACGGCGAACCAGCAGGAGAAAGCCCGTGCCCTGGCGAGCTGATGAGGTATTCCATCTTTGCGGCCGAAAGCCGGCGTGCCGTCCTCACGGAAGCCGCCTTCATCCATATGCAGCGCGTTTTGGCTCAACGCCCGCGACGACACGATGATCCTCTTCTCGCCGGGATGCCGTCGAGACTCGATCACGCAGCGTCCCTTGGTAATCTCGCCATAGAACTGCCCCGCGCTTCGAGACCAGACGAAGCGGCATCCGGATTCGCCGGTCAATGCCGGTGTCAGGTCGGCTCGGGAGATCTGCTTCAGCTTCGCTGGATCATCCCAGGCGCCGGCCAGCCGTTCCGCTCGCGCGATCCGGAAAGACTCCTGGTAGATCGTCCGATCCTCGATCCAAAAGTGGAGAATCTGCTGACGATAGGGCCGGTCCAGGAGGCCAGCGTAGTGCTCCAGATACAACACGTGCTCGCCGAGCCACGGCAGGTCGACGCGCTGGATGAAGACCCGCATACGCGTATGCCGATCCGCTTCCGGCACTGCTTCGAGACCCTCGAGATAACCCAGGCCCTCGAATCGCACCTGGTTGTCATTGTCCCAGACTCCCACCAGCCACTCGGTGAGCTGACGGAGGTCACGCTCGGAGCTGGCCGCGCCGGCTACCGAGACGGTGCCGAGCAGGAAGATGGCTGATATCCAGGCGGTCAAAGCCGATTGGACTGGATTCATTTCCCTATCTTAGTTGGGATCAGTAGGGTCGATTTTTACCCTGCCTTCCCCCACTTGCGTCCGCTGGCAGATCTTCCGCCGCGTCCAATCCCTCCAGGTAAGCGTCGAGGGCCTCAGCGATCGCCAACGCCGAGGCCGGACGGGCGTCGGGATCTGTCGCCAGACCTTGCTCGACGATCCCGCGCAGACCCGCCGGCAGCCCCGGGTCGATGATCGGGGGCTCCGAGGCCACGTGATGAATGGCGGCCAGCAGGTCGTGACGGGGGACGTCCGGATAGACCGGCTTACCGGTCGTCTCGAGATGGATCGTGGCGGCGACCGCGAAGAGGTCGCTACGCCGCTTCCCAGAGCTGCCGCGGGCGACCTCGGGCGCCATATAGCCGATCGAACCCGTCGGGGCGATCGGCTTCTCATGATCGATCTCCCAGTCCGCTACACCCAGGTCGTCGAGCTTGCCACCACATTCGTGGAGCAGAATCTTGGCCGGCTTGAAATCGCGATGGATCAATCCCAACTCATGCAGCTGATGGAGGCCGCGGGTGGCGTGACTGACCGCCAGAATCCGGTGCCGTACGTCGAGCGCGACGTTCGGCTCCGCCAGAGTGCCCATGGGCATGAATTCCATCGCGTAAAACAGACGCCCGCGCACGTGCCCGGGCTCGTGTACGTGGACCAGCCAGGGGGAGCGATGCTGCATCAGCACTCGAATCTCGGCGGCCAGGGCGTGAAACTGCTCGTCGCTGGCATCCTCGACCAGGATCTTCAGGGTGACGTCTTCCGTCAGGCCCAGGCGCTCCGGCGGTCGCGCACGGTAATAGACGCCGTGGTTGCTCTCGGCAAGGAACTCGATCAGACGGTAGTCGCCGAAGCGCTTCATTCCCGCGACTCCGGCGACCTGCCTCTCGCGGATCGCAGCTCGAGGCTCCGGTGGAAATCGTCCGAGACATCGACCCGCGCGGGGTGCACAGACAGCTCGAGGTCGACCTCGGGCAAGGTGTACAGATGACGCCGGTGCTGGTTCACCAGGTAGAGGCCGCCGAGCAGCAGAAAGCTACCGCCGACGCCGTAGACCACCAGCAGAAGGTCTCGGCGCAGAGCATCCAGAAAGACGGCGGTCGTCACCAGCTCGAATCCGACCAGGGCGGTGACGAAGTGCACCAGGCGCCGCGCCGACATGTGCGCCGCCAGCCACGCGCCAAAGGGGGCTCCCCAGGCGACGATCGGCGCCGCCGCCAGCCACATGCCGAGCAGATCGTAGCGTGCGGACGACGGCAGACTGCCGGCGGCGAAGATCGCCCGACCCTCGGGTCCCAGGGCCACCGCCTGACCACCGACGGCCAACACCCGACCCGGGTCGTCACCGGCCAGCGTCACCATCAGTTGGCCGTCGAGCAGCCCCAGCAGAATCAGCCCCAGGATCGAGATCGAGGCCATGCCGATGACACTGCTGGGCACACCGACTTTCGGATCGACACCGAAGAAGACCACCAGCCCGACCTACATGAAGACGTCGGTGCCCGAACCG
>JAAUXY010145997.1_pt1 | contig 14553 bp, 12 predicted proteins | sample 7278121 | NCBI WGS metagenome assembly JAAUXY01 (sample SAMN14350117, study PRJNA611818) | marine sediment metagenome | isolation source: surface marine sediment (1.8m) | place: French Polynesia: Moorea | collected 2018-08 | reverse complement strand
TTGATGATGTCCAGCACATGCGCAGGCGTGACTTGACTCACAGGAAGGGAACCGATGATTGGAAACACGTCGCGTTCTAAAATGCGTTTGCGTTGTTCAAATGTTCGCGGCGTCCAGTGATCGGCGTGGTTGTCCATCCATTCCTGCGCAATGGTCTCAAAGGTATTCGCGTGTTCACTAACCTGTCGGGCACGCTCTAACTTCCTTTGGCGCGCTGGATGAACACCCTGCTTGATGAGTTTCTTTGCCGCATCCCGTTCCGCTCTGGCTTGCGCTAACCCAATGTCGGGATATTTCCCAATCGCATAAACGTTCTCTTTCCCTGCGATTCGATAGCGAAGTCGCCAAAGTTTGGAACCGTTGGGGTTTACTACAATAGACAAACCGCCACCATCGGAAAGCGGGTAGGATTTCTCGGAAGGTTTGGCGTTGCGTATGCGCGTGTCGGTTAAAGTCATGCAGGTATCGGGGTCGAAGTAAGCGCGTCCTAAACTCAAAGATACCCACAACAATACCCGCATTATTCTTGGCTGTCAATAGACGCTGATAGACTTTGTCGGACAACAATACCTTTAAATACAACGAATTGGGATGATAGTCTAGACTTGGTTGGAAGGTGTTAGATGTTAGGGGTGATTCTAGCTGAGATACATCCCTGGATAAAAATCGATTTAGGCTTGCGCGGGCAGCATATACTAACGCTCAGATGGTATCGTAATATTTCGATATTTAATAATATTTATGTATATTTTCCACCTTACCCTGGGACTAAATCGAAGCACTCTGAGCACCCGAAAAATCATCTGCAATGGGCATAGCAACAAATGCTATATACAAAACGAAAATTTTATTACTATTTTGTTACTATACGGATATTGTTTTGTATTAGAATAATCCGTTCTATCTAAAATATTAGATGCGCACCTTGTCCTGCGCAAGGGCAGTATAAAAATATGAAACCATTGCATTACCCCAGCTTGATCGGTTTGATTCTGATTGTTTCGGCAATTCTCATGGGAATGGTATTGTTTTTACATTTTTGGGAAGGAATCCCGATCGGTGAGCTAACCCGAGACCCCAATGTCATCGGTGATCTTCCTGTTTACACAGGTTTTCTTTCCCAAATAGGTATCTTCCTTTGGTCTGCCTCAGCAACCGTGTGCTTCTTTAGTGTCACAATCCTCTCAGGACACGCAAGGCATCGTAAGCTCAAGCGCTTTTTATTAGTTTCGGGACTGCTGACACTGCTCCTTGGTCTTGATGCTGCTTTTCTAATTCACGAAACAGTACTTCCTCATTTCAACGTTCCCCAAAATCTCGTATTGGGTAGCTATGCGGGATTTGTTCTTCTTTACCTATTCAGATTCTATGCACTTATTCCTGAGACAGCGTATGTCCTGATGGCAACTGCTTTATTCTTCTTTGCCGTTTCTGTCATATTGGAAATTTTGCAACCTCCCGGCATAAATCCATATTTCTTCGAGGATGGCGCGAAACTGGTTGGCCTCGTGAGTTGGCTGGCATATTTTTTCCGAGTCGCAGAATATTCAGTTAATCTCAATGACAAACAACAAAAGGCCGCACTTAACTACTATTCCGCTGGTGCTTCATAACGGCATATGAGCTTAGTGTTAGGCATAACCATGCTACCAAAATAACTTCCCTTTAACCGGTCGGTTTAAAACAATAATCCCAAGGTCTGGTCTACACAACGTCTAACGCACGCAATACAATCCCCTTATACTAATGAGTAAGTGGCCTGCATCAGATCAGTTTACAACAACGGGTATTTTTACTTCATGCTGCACATGACATATTAATGTTTAATCGTTGGGTGTAGAAAGCATCTGCAAGTGACTGATAATCTTTCAAAACTTCCGCAAGACATGCGAGTACCTGAAGATGATGGCGCTGCCGCTCACTTGCTCGGCATGAGTTTACCGAGAATCGCCCTCCAGAGTACTGATGGTTCTCTGGTCGAACTGTCAAGCCTTGATGGATATTGGGTGATTTACATTTACCCGATGACTGGAAGGCCCGGTGTAGCCTTACCAGATGGTTGGGATGAAATCCCCGGCGCTCGTGGGTGTACGCCTCAATCGTGCAGCTTCAGAGACCATCATTCCGAACTGAGAAAGCTAAATTCGGATGTGTTTGGTCTTAGCACGCAGGAATCTCGGTACCAGAAAGAAGCACGCGAGCGTTTGCATCTGCCATTCCAGTTACTCAGTGATACCGAGCGACGTTTAGGGCTTGCCCTTAATCTGCCGACTTTTACTGTCCAAGGAATGACTCTATACAAACGCCTGACACTGATCGCTCATACAGGTCGAATCGAAAAGGTATTCTACCCGGTATTCCCGCCGGACCGAAACGCCGATGACGTTCTGATCTGGTTACGAGAAAACGCCCAACAAGGCGCTCCGATCGACTCATGAGCTTGCCGTTCCCTCGCTGCCTCAAGGTTCTGCCGCCGTCAAGTAAAGCTAAGGAATGCTAACGAAATAACTTCCCCATCTGACTTGCTTTATCGCACCTCTTCGGCGTTGCGACAACAGTTACATAGCCCAGCTATGGGCCTGTTGTCGCGCCTTGAAGACGAACGATCATGCGGCGCCAGCTGGTCAACTTATTTCGTCCGCATTCCTAAAGCTCTGACTAACCTGAAATGCGCATCTTTATTTCATACCGGAGAGCCGACCTAGGGGGACATGCCGAAATGTTCGTCGGTCGAATAGCCGATAGACTAACTACGCACTTTGGTAACTCTAATGTCTTTCTTGACATAAAGACGATCCCTCCAGCTCGTGAATTTGACGAGTTTATTGGTGAACAAGTGGCACAGGCAGATGCCTTATTAGCAATAATTGGGCCTGATTGGCTGGCGGAGCTGCAAGCCCGTTCTGGGCAACGGGATGATTTTGTTCAGAGTGAGATAGAGGCCGCTATTGATAGAAGCCTTCATTTGATTCCAGTGTTAATTGGTGGCACTGCCATGCCTAGCTCAGAACAACTTCCAGATTCATTAGTTCGCCTTTGCACAAAGAATGCCTTTGTTGTTGATTGGGGTCGAGACTTTCATAACCATTTGACGGGCCTTATCGACGAATTAGATTCTCTTAAGCTAATCGCACGATACAAGCCCGAAATCTATCTCAGAGATGTCCTGGAGCCCATCTCCATTGATGCGGAGAAGTTTAACTCTATCGGAATCGGCTACCTGCTTCATTGTGTTCTCGGTTCTATAGAAACTAAGCCAGTGGTATCCGACCATCTCAAGGAACTTATGAATCTCAATGCGGTTCTTTTTGGCTCGACCCTGCTTCAGGGTGGTGTTTCTAGAAGCTGGGCTGCGAAACGCCTAATGAACGTCTACAATAAGAAAGGAATCTTCTCGAATCAGCGCGACAACCTTGAAGGCTCTAAAGCAGGCACTTAGTCATCGTTTTAGGAGCGTTTGGGCGACGTCCTTGGGTGCGTCGCAATATTTTCTGGCCGGGTTTAAAGCCAAACAATGCGCTCCAAGGGAGGATCCTCGCCCTGTGGTCTCGGTTTGTTACTGAGCTTAGTTAGCGAGGGTACACAATTTCAACCGAATCTCTGATCAGCAAGATCAGGAAATCATGGACTATTAAAATGATTGATCAAGAAAATGAAGAATTTGGTTTCTATGTAGGTGAATGTCAAGGTTGTGAATCTTTTTGTGCTCTAGATGATATGGGGCTTTGTGAGGATTGTTCGGGGAAGTTCGAGCGAGATGTAATTCGTCAACGAAATTGGGATTATTCAGCTTTAGCTTTTGGTGTTCCGGCAGAGAAACGAGAAGAGCTTCGCCGACACATCATAAACGAATATGGCGAGCGCTTTAAGCTTATAGTCCCGGATAAGGATTCACATTGAAGGGCTCTAAAAGATGCAAATAGTAATTAATGATGACCGCTAACGAACGCTTACACCGGAGGTCGGCTTCGCCGACTTGATGAAGCCACGCGTTAGGCGAGATCTTTTGATTGGCGAACGACCCTTAGGCGATGGGAAACACGAGAAGCCGTAGAAAGGCGGGAGGGCACCGATGGCCATAGAATGAAATCTAAGCACCACTGGTGATAAACAATTGCTACGGTGTTACCCGAGAGCAAGGATGAGTGATGTTGCTGCCTGGAGAGTGGCTACCGTGCGTACGTGGTTCTAGGCTGTCCTCTTGGTGAAATATTTGGCCCACATGTTTGGCGGCTTCAATGCTCCCCGGTTTGACGCTGTCCAATGATTCATTCATAGCACATTGAATACAATGGTCACTAGTATATCACCAACCAGATAAAGCAGGCTGCCGGCGAGTAGATAGATGACGGTCTTGAAAAGCGTATACCTTGCCTTTTCAATCCCTGCTGAAATTTAAAGCAAAATGATCAGTCCCCTTATAACTAGGCCATTCATGCGCTGTAAAATGCGCACGCAGGCAATGTTTGCCGTTATTTAGGTCGCTGTAATGAGAGATATCGAGAATAAAATGCAAGTTTCTCGATCCTTTTCGTTAAATAGCTAGGGTGCCACCCTTTGACATCCTGTCTATTCCTTCAAACGATCGAGAAATCTGCTTCAAACCGTCTTTCCTTCGCCACGATCGCCTTAGAAGCCGTTTTAAACCCTCTCAAGTGAGTGCGAGACAAGGCATCAATCGATGAGAAAGCGCAGTTTACAGGGGAGTCAACGACCATTTCGAACCAATTTATCACGCCGTATCGTACCAGCTGAGGGGGTTTAAATCAGCGTCTAAGTCCGATAGGCTCCTAACATTTAATCCAGTATTTATTACATCAGATGATACGATTATGAAACTTGAATCCCTCGCGTTACATTTTGGATATGAATCCGAAGCTACAACAAACGCTGCAGCAGTTCCCATCTATCAAACGACTTCCTATACATTCGATAATACTCAGCATGGTGCCGATCTTTTTGATCTTAAAGTACCAGGGAACATTTACACACGGATAATGAACCCAACAACTGATGTACTTGAGCAGAGATTGGCAGCGATGGAAGGTGGTATTGGTGCATTAGCAGTTGCTTCGGGGATGGCGGCCATTACTTATGCAATTCAATGTATTTGTGACGTTGGTTCTAATATTGTTAGTACGAGTCAGTTATATGGTGGTACTTACAATCTTTTTGCTCATACTTTACCGAAACAAGGCATTGACGTTCGCATGGTTTCTTTCGATGATTTTGACGGATTCGAGAAGGCTATCGATGAGCATACGCGAGCCGTCTTTTGCGAATCTATCGGCAATCCTGCCGGTAATGTGGTGGATATCGAGAAATTAGCTGCGATAGCTCACAAGCATGGCGTCCCCCTGATGGTAGATAATACGGTTGCTACTCCGTACCTATGTCGCCCTATCGAGACAGGGGCAGATATTGTTATCCATTCATTAACGAAGTACATTGGTGGGCACGGTACAGCTATCGGCGGCATAATTATTGATTCCGGTAAATTCAATTGGTCGGCTAGTAAAGAAAGATTCCCGATGCTAAATGAACCTGATCCTTCTTATCGCGGGGTTGTTTACACAGAAGCTCTCGGACCCGCAGCCTACATTGGACGCTGCCGCGTTGTGCCATTAAGAAACACAGGTGCCGCACTCTCTCCTCACAGTGCCTTTCTAATTTTACAAGGCTTGGAAACCCTGGGACTTAGAATGGAAAGACATTGTGATAACGCGGAGAAACTTGCCACATATCTCGACAAACACGACAAAGTAAAATGGGTAAGATATGCTGCCTTACCTGGTAGCTCATACTATCAAGTTTGTCAAAAAATTACCGGTGGTAAGGCTTCTGGAATACTTAGTTTTGGAATAGTTGGCGGCTCCAAAGCCGGAGAGCAATTCATTGATGCCCTGCGAATGATCCTCCGCTTAGTGAATATTGGCGATGCCAAATCATTGGCTTGCCATCCGGCATCTACCACGCATAGGCAGTTGAATGACGATGAATTAGCAGCGGCAGGCGTCAGCCCTGATCTAGTTCGGATATCGGTTGGTATTGAGAATATTGACGATATCATCGCTGATGTTAGTCAAGCTCTCGATAGTGTGACATAAGATATAACAAAGTAAAACAACATGGTCTAACAAATCGTGCGTCGTTTCGCTCTAAAATTATTCACTTACGGTTATCTGTGGCGTTATGCTTATTAACGAATGAACAGAAGGACCTTTCTCAAATTTACGGTATATGGTGGCGCTGTCGCTCTCGTAGGGAGTTATCCGGTATTAATCGAAAGGACGATTGTACACGTTAATCGATACAAGATTCCCATCGCTAATTTGCCGCCTGCTTTCCACGGATTCACTCTTGCACAATTAACGGACTTGCACTTAGGGTTTCTTGTCTCGGAGTCTTTTGTTGAAGGAATAGTTCATCGAACTAATCAATTACGAACTGACGTTATTGTCTGTACCGGCGACTATGTGCATGAGAGAAATACGCTTGAGGAAATCGAAAAAGTATGGCCTATTCTCTCAAAACTATCGGCAAAGGATGGCGTCTATTCTGTTTTAGGTAATCATGATCACTGGGCGGACTCCGATAGATCCCTTTATTGGCTAGAGAGAACGGGGCAAAATATCAGGCACGAGTGCAAACCTATTTATAGGGGCAGAGATAGGATCTTTATTGGTGGAGCTGGCGACTATTGGGAAGACGAATTAGCAATAGATAAGGCATTTGCTTGTTCCAATGAAAATGACTGTAGAATACTTTTGGCGCACAATCCGGATTCCGTTGATACGGAATTTGATACATCCCTGTCACTGGTGTTAAGTGGTCACACACACGGTGGACAAGTTGTAGTTCCTTTTTATGGTCCACCGATACTACCCGTAAAGAATAAGGACTATTCCAGTGGTCTTATAACAACACCTAGAACGCAACTGTTTATCAGTCGCGGAATTGGTTGGGCCATTTACCCAGTAAGATTTAATTGCTCACCAGAAATCGCTGTATTGGAACTTGTAAACCCGAAGCTAAGAGCATAACAAGGCAAAACCAGCCAACCTAAATACGCACAGCATGTTTAGGTTGGCTGGTTTGCAACGATGCCTCATCATCCGTGAGCACTGGGATCAATGGCCAAGATAATAGAGGTCGACACAGAGCGGCTGCAACTGCGCCAGTGGTGCGCGGCCGACCGTAAACCATTCGCTGCGCTCAATGCAGACCCCAAGGTTATGGAATTCTTCCCGGCTCCGCTTGACCGTGCCGCTAGCGACTCAATGGCGGACCGTTGCCAATCGCTGATTGCGGAACGTGGTTGGGGCCTTTGGGCCGTTGCAAGGAAAGACATCCACGACTTTATCGGATTTGTGGGTTTGCACACACCGATACCGCAGCTTCCATTCTCTCCGTACGTCGAGGTTGGTTGGCGGCTTGCCTTTGAGCATTGGGGCAAAGGTTACGCTACAGAGGCGGCGCGAGGCGCCCTTCGTGTGGGTTTCGAAGTGCTGGGTTTGCTTGAGATCGTGTCATTCACTGCAGTTGGCAATCTCAGATCTCGTGCGGTAATGGAAAGACTGAAAATGCGAGAGGCGGCTGAAACGTTCGAGCATCCCTCCGTGCCACCAGGCAGTAAGTTGCGCCAGCATTGTTTGTATCGGCTGAAACGCGAGCAATGGGTCGCACATATTGCTTAACAATGCCATCCACTCAGACAGCAAAAATACCTCGCTCCTTAGTCGATTCACTCTATTGCAGCTAATTTATGGAGAACATGACCAGCGAATTTTTAACTACTGTCACGAGACAGCTGAATTTCTAGCATTATTTCGTATTGCCAAACTCAGATCAAAGTGCAAAGCACTCTGCGTCTTGGGTAGTGTCTGAACCGCACCGGCTGGGTAACGCCATCCAAAAAAAGAATACAGGCTCTTTTCTTGAGTGGCCAGTAACCGCCATTCGGAATTAAGAAGGACAAATCAATAAGCGTGCCGGGTTTGATTGAAAATATAAGGTTTAAGGGAGGGGCACGGTGGGTAACTTCATAATCTTCGCTCCTGATTGAAAGTGACTATTGCTGGGTAACAAAATACGGCTTTCCAGACTTAACTTGTCTGTATATACTTGATAAAAAACTAGGACCATTGCGAGATTCGCCATTTGGGCAATCATTGGCATTGAACCAAAGAAAACGAAACTAAGAGGGGGCTAAGAGAGAACGATCAGCGGTAAGTACTAGGGAAATTAACGATTCGTCTGTGTAAACGTACCCACAACGACCGTTGTTTTGATTCATTCTCGCGAAATGGGCGGGCCATGCTCCTTATACCCAATACTCTCACGCACCAAGAAACAGATAAAGCTTAAGGGTAACTACTCAGTCGGGTATGTCAGATATTTTACAAGACACGCTGTAAATACATCCATGTAAGCTCGACAGAGGCCATCCTGGCCTCCGACGGTCTTGTAAAACATCTCACATACCCGGCTCTCTGGCGATAGCTGAGTAATCACGCTCAAGGAACAACCAATGCCGGCTTACGTTCCTGGATTCGATTACGACGTCTTCGTGAGTTATGCTCACGTGGACAATGTGTCGTTGTCCGATGATCCTCGGGAGGGTTGGGTCTACACTCTGAAGGATAACCTCAAGAAATTGCTTTCACAGAAGCTAGGGCGCGCCGATTGGGGTGACATCTGGATCGACTACAGCCTGCCCCGAGACGAGCCGTTTCCCAAAAAGCTCAGCGACGCGGTGCAAAGCTCCGTGACGTTACTGGTGGTTCTCTCCGAAGGCTATCTGGAGTCTGACTGGTGCCGACAGGAGCGGGAGCTGTTTCTGGAAACCGCAGGCAGAAGTGCGGTAAATGAGGGGCGAGTTTTCCTCGTCCGGCGAACGGATCTGAAGCACGACTGTTGGCCCGAGCCTTTTCATGGCCTGCTTGGTTACGAGTTTTTCACCAAAACGCGGGAAGAAGTCCCGGCTCAGACGCTCGGCTGGCCCCATGCCGACCCGAAAAACGAAGCCGATCGGCCTTATTTTCAACGCGTGGACGATCTCAGCGGCAATCTGAAAAAACGGTTGCAGGCGATGAAAAAAGAAGCAGCAAAGCCCGACGAACCACCGCTTACTGTCGACAAAGCTGAGCAAGCGGTCAGGCCCACCGATCAATACCCCGTCAATATCTTCTTGGCAGAAACGACACCGGATCTAGGTGATCTTCGAGACCAGATCAGACGCCACCTCGGCCAGGAGGAAATCGGGGTATTGCCCGATGCGTTCTACGAACGCGCGCCTGCGGCCTTCAAGACCGCGATGGAGGCCGACCTCGAGCGCAGCCTTTTGTTCGTCCAACTACTGGGTCAGTACGTGACACCCAAAGCACCTGGCCTACCAGCGGGTTACGAGGGATTACAGCTGGATCTCGCCCGCAGCGCGGGTAAGCCGATCCTGCGCTGGCACGACCCCGATCTCGATCGGGCCAAGGTGCAGAACCCCGACCTGCTTAAGGGCCAGGAGGTAATGGTCGTGCCTTTCGAGGACTTCAAAGGCGAGGTTGTAAATCAAGTTCGCCGCCTCGCCCTGCACAAGGATAGGCAGGAGGTCATTCCCGGTAACGCGCTCACTCTTATTAGGGTAGACAGCAGTGACATGGATGTCGCCATCCGTATCACCGAGAGCCTCAAAAAGCATCGGATTGGATTCGACATCATCGAGGATGACCAGGAGTTCGCCGATCTGGCCGAAGACGAGCAGTACTCGACACATGCGCTCATGGTAGTCTATGGGCAGTGCGAGCGGTCCTGGACGAGAGCGCAGCTTAGGAATTGCCGCCGGATAGTGATGCACCGCCGGCTCCACCCACCCGTGTGCGCCGTTTATGTCGATCCCAGAGCCAGGGAGCCGCTTGGCATGCAACTCCCCGAGCTGCACATCTTGAGCGGGCTGGAGCGTGGGTTGGAAACGCCGGAGCTTGGAAACTTCTTTGAGGCCGTACAGAAGCGGGCACAAATGAGTCCGCCGGGACTTTAAAAATGAGCCCAACCGGCGTTTTACGTATCAGATCCCCCTACCCTGGGCTCAGATCATTTCGCGAAAACGAGTCGAATCTGTTCTTCGGCCGGGACGAACAGGTCGAAGATATGCTCGCGAAACTCGAGGATCACCGATTTCTTGCCATCGTAGGCACTAGTGGCTGCGGCAAGTCGTCTCTGGTACGCGCGGGCCTGATTCCAGCCCTAAAGCAGGGTTTTCTGATGGACACCGGCGCCAACTGGAAAGTCGCCCAAATGCGGCCCGGCAGCGCGCCGTTCTTGCGGCTGACAGGAGCCCTCCTAGAAGAGTCGGCTCTGGGCCAGGCGCGAGGGACCGACGACCACGCCGCAGCCTACTTAATGGCCACCCTGCGGCGCGGATCTCTAGGTCTGTTGGAAGCCGTGCAGGAAAGCCATCTGGAGCCGGGCACCAACCTGCTGGTCCTGGTGGACCAGTTCGAGGAAATATTCCGCTTTCGGAAACAGGCAAAAGAGGCGGCGGACAACGCTACCGCCTTCGTCAACCTGTTGCTGGCCGCCAGCGACTCGTCCGCGGTGAGCAAGAAGCTGGGAGAGAATGTTCGCATCTACGTGGTCATCACGATGCGCTCGGATTTCATCGGCGACTGCGCCCTGTTCACCGGCTTGCCTGAGGCGATTAACGACAGTCAGTTTCTGACACCACGGCTGACCCGAAAACAATACCGTGCCGCTATTGTCGAGCCGCCCCGTGTCTTCGGCGGCGAGCTGGAGCCCAATCTGGTGAACCGCCTGCTCAACGACATGCGTGGGTCGCCGGACCAGTTGCCCTTGCTGCAACATGCGCTGATGCGCATGTGGGTCCGTGCAGAACCCTACGATCAGGCCGACGGGAAACGGCTGACCGTCGACGACTACGAAGTGGTGGGCGGCCTTTCCCAAGCGCTCTCTCAGCACTGCGATGAGGTTCTCGCAGAGCTGAGTGAGCAGCAACAATCCATCGCAGAGGGGATGTTCCGTTGTCTTTGCGAGCGTGGCACGGATCAGCGCGACACTCGCAGGCCCACCCGGATCCGAGAGATCGAAACCGTTACCGGTGCAAGCCTGGAGGCGCTAAGACAGGTCGCAGATGCCTTTCGCGCCCCCGGTCGCACTTTCCTGATGCCGCCGCTCGAGGATCCGCTTGATGACGATACCGTTCTCGACATCAGCCACGAGAGCTTAATTCGACAGTGGGGGAAGTTGAACGACTGGGTATCAGCGGAGGCAAAGTCGGCAGAGATCTATACACGGATGGAGCGCGAAGCTCGCAGTTGGGCCGAGTCTGGAAAGCAAGCAGGGGCACTCTGGCGCACACCCAACCTGGACATGGCGCTTCAGTGGGTAGCGGATGAAAAGCCCACCGAAGCCTGGACCCAAAGATATGGAAGTAATTTCGAGCTTGCGAAGGAGTTTCTGATATCCAGCGAGGAGCAGCGCAACGAGGAGCAGCAGAAAGCGGAAAAGGATAGGCAGCGCGAACTGGAAAACGCCAGAGCATTGGCTGAGACTCAGAAAGCGAGGATACGGGAGCAGCAACAGCTCGCCGAGCATCAAAAAGCCTTTGCTGAGGCACAGAGACTGCAAGCGGAGGAGCAGAAAGCTCAGGCTAAACAACAGAAAAAACTGGCAAACCAGTTACAAATTTGGTTTATCGTAGCAGCGGTTGCATTCGTGATTTCTCTAGCAGTGGGAGTCTTTGCTTTTAACGCTGAGAAGACAGCTCGTAACGCACTGGCAGAGGCAAATAAACAAACACAAAAAGCCGAAAAGCGTCTAGCTCGTTATTTCGGTAGCGAATCCCAAGCGAATCGGGAAAAGGACTCGGTTCTTAGCCTGCTGCTTGCCGTGGAGGCAGTCTCTGCGGCCAATATTAGCATTGCCGATGAGGCACTTCGTCAGGCGCTTTCAACGAACGTCGGCACGCGCCTCTGCGCGGCCATTCGTCTGATGTCAATTCGGTGGTCTACAGCCCCGATGGCAATCAGCTCGCCTCCGCCAGTGACGATAACACCGTGCGCCTGTGGGACCTGGACAATCCCAACGCCGAGCCCCGCATCCTGCGCGGCCATTCGCAACTTGTCTATTCGGTGGCCTACAGCCCCGATGGCAATCAGCTCGCCTCCGCCAGTGACGATAACACCGTGCGCCTGTGGGACCTGGACAATCCCAACGCCGAGCCCCGCATCCTGCGCGGCCATTCGGAACTTGTCTATTCGGTGGCCTACAGCCCCGATGGCAAACAGCTCGCCTCCGCCAGTCGGGACGGCACCGTGCGGCTGTGGAATATGCAGACGAGCGAGTTGATCAAAGAGGCGTGCAGCCACGCAGGCCGAAATATGACATACCGCGAGTGGTACAAGTATCTGGGGGAGGAAACCTATAGCAAAGTCTGTGATGACCTGCCGTATGATCAGAGCTTTATTGAAGAAGGTAGAAGAATCGCGAGAGAAGGCGATTTTACACAAGGTTTGGTGTTCTTCGAAAAAACGTTAACCCTAGACGCGGCACCTGAGGTAGATTTACAAGCCCAGGCTCGGAAGCTTGTCGCACCGGTCCTTGTCGAAAAGGGTCGCAAAATGGCCAAGCAGCTCGATATTGAAGGCGCAGTATCGCAATTCGAGCGCGCCATCGACTTCGATCCCGACATCGACCTAGATCCCAGGAATGAAGCCAACAGGCTTGCCGCCAAGGCCTTGGTTAAAAAGGGAATAGATCGGGCACGCTTAGTCGATCTCGACGGGGCCACAGTGCAATTCCAAAGAGCAAAAGAACTGGATAAGGAAATTCATATCGAAGAACTACAGAAGGAGGCCCGTCGGGCCGCAGCATCAGCACTGCTCGACCGTGGTGGTGAATTCGCAAAGCAGGGAGATATCGAGGCAACGATCAAGTCTTATTCGCAGGCCCAGGAATTGGATGACGCTCTAGAAATATCCGCAAAATACTGGAATCAACTGTGCTGGTGGGGAAGCCTGTGGGATCATGCCGCCAAAGTCATGCATGCCTGCGAGAATGCGGTAAGTTTAGAGCCCGAAAAAGGCGAATATAGAGACAGCCGAGGCGTCGTACGAGCGCTTACAGGTGACTTCAGGGGCGCTATCGCTGATTTCAAGTTCTACCTTTCCTGGGCACAGGGAAATAAGCAAAAAGAAAATTTGATTCCTAAACGAGCATCCTGGATAAAAGCACTAGAAGCAGGCCAAAATCCCTTCGATCCCGAAACGCTCGAAGCCCTAAAAACCGAGTAGCGAATTAAGCCAACCACCTCTTCATCTCTAAACCAAACTCAGAAATTACGCTCTACCCTTTGTCACCCATGCTCTGAGCCCAGTCGAACGGGGTCTCCGTATTTTTAACAAGAGTGAATGCGGGGCAGTCTTTGCGGGTTTAGATCCATTGAGACTGTTCTCAAAGGTAGTCAGAATAAAGCACGGCGTTCTCCCCTTTCCCATACCCCGCGTACGATCTCAGCGTTGTAAAACATCAAATCAAGCCAATAATTCATTCTCTCCGCGTTGGTTTTGTTCTGCCAGTGAGAGAAAAGGGATGCCTGTTCGGCGAGCGGGGTTCGACCTTCCATGGGATGCACTTCAATGAGAAAGGAGAGCTTGCCGGGGGGAAGTCCCTGTAATGCTGTCTGGACAATATCGCGCAGTCCGGAAAGACCAAAAATCCCCTGTAAAAGATATCGCCCCTGATATTTGAAAGGCAAACGGATTTGTTGCAGAAAACTGAGGTGGTCAGAGACGCCAAATTGGCTGAAGGTGGATAGCGGGTGTCCGTCATGCAGATGGAAATGCAGTGGCCGACCGAGTCGCACCAGGCGATCGATCAGCGTAAGAACGGCTGGAAGAGCATGAGCAACAGCCTGTTGTACGGCGTCTATGTTTGCCGCGAGATCTGGACTGTCGGGACGCAGGTCACAAACTTCTGCCCCAGGGTGCTCATTTCGATACGCCGAACGGCAGACGTGAATACCGACATGCCCAACATCGATGCCGGCGCTTACATGCATCAGCTCCCCACTCTCTTCGAACAGAGTAGCAAAGAAGTCAGGCTCCAATCCAACGGCATATTCCACAAATACCCGCGGCGGATGTGAGAGATCGTCGAGCAACTGGTCAATTTCCCGCAGCGCCGTTATGGTGCGCTCCGGAAAATGGACAAACTCCCATTGATCGTGAAGAACGAGACCATACAGTTTGCCAGTGGCGATCCGTGCGTACTCCAGCAGCGCTGCTTGACCCGTTTGATCCAACAGATTGATATCCCTCGGCAGATGGGCGGTACACGGAATGCCCTCAGGGCGATAGTCGAGCAGCGAATACAGATGTTCCGTATTACCCGGGTAAAGCTCACCTCCCAGACCAGCCTCTCCGAGACGGATCTGAGCCAACTTCAACAGTGCATAATCCCCCTCGATCGGCGGTTGGTGGCTGAGCATGGCCAGTAGTTGTGGTGCCTCCATTGGATCTCTCATTCTAGGGCATGTTCACG
>JAAUXY010152894.1_pt1 | contig 14568 bp, 12 predicted proteins | sample 7278121 | NCBI WGS metagenome assembly JAAUXY01 (sample SAMN14350117, study PRJNA611818) | marine sediment metagenome | isolation source: surface marine sediment (1.8m) | place: French Polynesia: Moorea | collected 2018-08 | reverse complement strand
GCCGGCAAATCCACGCTGATCCGCGCGGTATCCGCGGCCCGTCCTAAAGTCGCCGACTACCCGTTCACGACATTGCACCCGAATCTCGGCGTCGTCTCCGTAGAGGCGCATCGCAGTTTCGTGATGGCGGATATACCGGGCTTGATCGAGGGAGCCGCGGAGGGTGCGGGTCTAGGAATCCGGTTTCTGAAACACCTGGAGCGCACGCGCCTGCTGCTGCATGTCGTGGATATCGCGCCGCCGGATCCCGCGATCGATGCGGTGGGGGATGCGCGCGCGATTATCAGCGAGCTCGAGCGATTCAGTCCGGAACTCGCGGCGCGCGAGCGCTGGCTGGTGATCAACAAGGCCGACCTGGTCGGCGACGACGAGCTGGAACAGCGCCGCGCCGCCCTGTGCGACGCACTGGACTGGCACGGACCCGTTTACGTTGTCAGTGCGCTGGCCGGCACCGGCACGCGACGGCTGGTGACGGACATCATGATGCGGCTGGAGGCGCTGGCGGCGGAGTCGCGCGGCGACGCCTGACTGCCACGGAGACTATTCAGGCCTGCAGATCGCGAATGGCGCGATTCAGCCGGCTCTTGTGCCGCGCCGCTTTGTTTCGATGCACCAGCTTCTTGCCGACCATCGCGTCGATGACCGGCACCGCCTGCCGGTAGGATTCGGCGGCCGCGGTCGCATCGCCGCTGTTGACGGCCTTGACGACCTTCTTGATCGCGGTGCGCATGCGGGAGCGCAAGGCGATGTTGTGCTGGCGGTTCTTCTCCGCCTGCTTGGCGCGTTTTGCCGCGGACTTGATATTCGCCACGTTGGAGATCCTGATCTGCGCCCGGGGGCGGAAAAGCCGCGTATTCTTTCGTTTCGCCGTGGGCCTGTCAATGGGCGTCCGATAGCATCTAAACTGCGGCCCGGATGACCTCTCCGCCAGCACATACGCGCCCCACAGTCCGCCGGCTCCTGCAATCGACCTCTGTCGTCAGCCTGATGACGCTGCTGTCGCGCGTTTTGGGGCTCGTGCGGGACATCGTGTTCGCGCGGCTGTTCGGGGCCGGGCTTGTGATGGACGCGTTTTTCGTGGCCTTCAAGATCCCCAATATCTTCCGCCGGTTTTTCGCCGAAGGGGCCTTTTCCCAGTCCTTCGTCCCCGTGTTCGCCGAGTATGACGAGCGCCGGGACCATGCCGAAGTGCGCGAACTCGTTGACCGGGTGACCGGGACGCTGGGGCTGGCGCTGTTCGCCGTGACGGCCTGCGGCGTGCTCGCGGCGCCCGTGCTGATCTCGCTGTTCGGTATGGGCTGGGTCTGGGATCCGGCGCCGGAGGACGCCGACAAATTCGCCCTGGCGGTGGACATGCTGCGGCTGACGTTTCCGTACCTGCTGTTCGTGTCCCTCACGGCCCTGGCAGGCGGCATACTCAATACGTACCAGCGCTTTGCAGTGCCGGCTTTCGCGCCGGTACTCCTTAATATTGCGCTGATAGTCTTCGCCGCGTTCGTGTCACCTTATTACGAGCGACCCGGTCTGGCCCTCGCGGCGGGTGTCTTCGCCGCCGGGCTGATTCAACTGGGATTCATGCTGCCTTTCCTGGCGCGCCTGAAGATCATGCCGCGACCGCGCTGGGGCTGGCACCACCCGGGCGTGAGAAAAATCATGAACCTGATGGTGCCGGCAATCTTTGGCTCGTCGGTGGCCCAGATCAACATCCTGTTCGATACGCTCATTGCGTCGTTCCTCGCGACCGGCAGCATCAGCTGGCTGTATTACTCGGATCGGCTCATGGAATTCCCCCTGGGTGTATTCGGCATTGCGTTGGCGACCGTGATCCTGCCAAACCTGTCTCGCCAGCATGCGGCCGAGTCTGCCGAGGATTTCGCCGCCACGCTGGACTGGGCCGTGCGGCTGGTCGTGCTCATTGCGCTGCCGGCGGCGGTCGGCCTCGCGCTGCTGGCCGGTCCGTTGCTGGCGACTATCTTCTATGGCGGCCTGTTCAATACCGGGGATGTGGCGATGGCGCGCATCAGTCTCATTGCGTACGCGCTCGGGTTGCTCGGGTTCACGCTGGTCAAGATCCTCGCGCCGGGGTTTTTTGCCCGCCAGGACACGCGCACGCCGGTGCGCATCGGGATCATCGCGCTCGTGGTCAACATGGGCTTGAACGTCGTGCTGGTCGTGTCCTGGTTGCGGGCCGGGCTGCCCGGCCCGCATGCCGGTCTCGCGCTGGCGACGTCGCTCTCGGCCTTTCTCAATGCCGGGTTGTTGTGGCGGGGACTGGTGCGCGACGGTGTCTGGCGCGGCCAGCCGGGGTGGCGGCGCTTTCTGCTGCAGGTGCTGGTCGCCTGCGCCGTGATGGCCATGCTGCTGAGCGAATTCGTCCCGGATACGGCGCAATGGCTCGAAGCCGGCGCCTGGCAGCGTTGGGGATGGCTCCTGCTGGCAGTGGCAGGCGGCATGCTGGCCTATGGCGCAGCCCTGTTCGCGGTGGGTCTGCGACCCGCGGCATTGCGGATGACATCGACCTGACCCTCTTTATAATGACGCCTTTTTTCCGCACCTCGAACCATGCAGCTTATCCGCAGAACCGGCGCAGACCGGCCGGCATTGCCGGGTGGTTGCGTGGCCACCATTGGTACCTTCGACGGTGTCCATCTCGGGCACCAGCGCATCATCGCGCAAGTCGTCGAGGAAGCCCGCCGGCGGTCGCTGCCCGCGCTGGTGTTTTCGTTTGAACCAACGCCGGCCGAATTTTTCAGTCGCGGTAAACCGCCCGCGCGTCTGACGCGGTTTCGTGAGAAATTCGAGGCGCTGCGGGGGCTCGCGGTCGACTACCTGTTCAGCCCGCCGTTCGACGCAGCCATGGAGCGGCTCGAAGCAAATGAGTTCATCGAACGTTTGCTTGTCAGGACGCTGGGCGTGCAGCACCTGGTCGTGGGCGATGATTTCCGGTTTGCCCGGCAGCGATCCGGGGACTTCGACGCGCTGCGCCGTGGCGGCGAGCAATGGGGTTTCGGTGTCGAACAGGTTGGCAGCGTGCTGCTTGATGATGCGCGGGTGTCGTCGACCGAAATCCGGCGCGCGCTGAGTAGCGGCGAGCTCGAGCGGGCGCGGCAGTTGCTGGGCCGGTACTATCGGATGACAGGGCGGGTCGTCGCGGGCCGCAAACTCGGCGCGCAGCTGGGCTATCCGACCGCAAATGTGAACCTGCACCGCCGGGAGTGCGCCATTGGTGGCATCTTCGCAGTGCGCGTGTGCGGTCTGCCGGAGGGTTCGCTTGACGGCGTTGCCAGTCTGGGTTCGCGACCGACCGTGGAGGGCAACGGCCGGCCGTTGTTGGAAGTGCACATTTTCGATTTCAATCGGCGCATTTACGGCGAATATATCTCCGTAGAATTCGTCGCCAAGTTGCGGGACGAAGAGCAATTTCCGGACCTCGACAGCCTGACGGAGCAGATGCACGAGGATGCTGCGCGCGCTCGCGCCATACTCGCGGCGGCCTGACAAACGACTGAGTGATGACAGACTACAAGGACACGTTGAATCTGCCGAAGACCGCGTTCCCGATGAAGGCGAACCTGGCGCAACGCGAGCCGCAAATGCTGGCCCGCTGGCAGAAGCAGGATCTGTACGGGCAGATTCGCGCGGCCGCGGCCGGTCGCCCGAAATACATCCTGCTGGACGGTCCACCCTACGCGAACGGCCGGATACACCTCGGGCACGCTGTCAATAAAGTGCTCAAGGATATAGTCGTAAAGTCTCGGAATTTATCAGGTTTTGATGCCCCCTACATTCCAGGTTGGGACTGCCATGGACTGCCGATCGAGCACCAGGTCGAAAAGAAACACGGCAAGGTTGGCCGGAAACTGGATGCGCGCCAGTTTCGCCAAGCTTGCCGTGACTATGCATTGAAGCAGGTCGACAGCCAACGCGCGGACTTTATCCGGTTGGGCATCCTCGGCGATTGGCAGCGCCCGTACCTGACCCTCGATCCGCGTTTCGAAGCCGAACAGGTCCGCGGTTTTGCGCGCATCATCGAACAGGGGCATCTCCATCGGGGCTACAAACCGGTGCACTGGTGCCTGGATTGCGGATCGGCGCTGGCCGAAGCGGAAGTCGAATATCAGGACAAGCATTCTGTCGCCATCGATGTGCGGTTTGCGGTGGCCGACCAGGCGGCCTTCTATGCAGCGCTGGCCAAAGCCGTCGGCCGCGATCTCGCTGCCGATTTGCCGGTCGCAATCCCAATCTGGACCACCACGGCATGGACGCTGCCGGCCAACCAGGCGGTGGCGGTCGGGCCGGCCTTCAATTACTCACTGGTCGAGTTTGCGCTGAACGGGCGGCGCGAACGCCTGGTGCTGGCGACTGAGCTGACCGGGGCGGCGCTGTCGCGGTATGGCGCCGAGGCTATCGAAACAGTCGCGGCATTCCCGGGTGAGGCACTGGCGGGCCTGCATCTGCATCATGCGTTCTATGCGCGCCAGGTGCCGGTCATCACGACCGATTTCGTCACGCTCGAGACCGGTACCGGCGCGGTCCACATTGCACCGGGTCACGGTCATGACGACTTCGCCGCCGGCGTGGCCCACGATTTGCCCGTGGACAATCCGGTTGGCGGCGACGGTGTCTACGTCGACGGCACGGAGCTGTTCGCGGGTCAGCACATTTACCAGGCTGGCGAGCGGATCGTCGAGGTCATGCGCGAGCGGAATACGCTGTTGCATGCCGAGGACTTCGGGCACAGCTATCCGCATTGCTGGCGGCACAAGACGCCGCTGATCTTCCGCGCCACGCCGCAGTGGTTCGTCGGCCTGGATCAGAACGGGCTGCGCGCGGCGGCACTGCAGAACATCGCGGATGTGCGGTGGATCCCTGACTGGGGCGAGCAGCGCATCGAGGCGATGGTCGCCGGGCGGCCGGACTGGTGTATTTCCCGCCAGCGCACCTGGGGCGTGCCGATTCCGCTGTTCCTGCATCGGGACACGGGTGAATTGCACCCGGATACACCGGCGCTGCTGGAGCAGGTCGCCGTGCGGATGGATAGCGACGGGATCGATGCGTGGTTTGAGCTCGATCCGGCGGAATTGCTCGGCGATGCCGCCGGCGAGTACGAGATGGTGCACGACACCATGGACGTCTGGATGGACTCCGGGATGGTGCATCACTGCGTGTCGCAAAGTCGCGAGGAAATCGACTACCCGGTTGACCTGTATCTCGAGGGTTCGGACCAGCATCGTGGCTGGTTCCAGAGCTCACTGCTGACCTCCGTGGCCATGCATGGTATTGCGCCGTATCGCCAGGTGCTGACACATGGCTTTACCGTGGACGAGGCCGGCCGCAAGATGTCGAAGTCGCTCGGCAACACCATCGAGCCGCAAAAGGTCGTCAATTCTCTCGGTGCGGATATCCTGCGGCTGTGGATCGCCAGCACGGATTACAGCGGCGAGATGAGCCTGTCGGATGAAATCCTGAAACGGGTCGCCGACTCCTATCGGCGCATGCGCAATACGGCGCGCTTTTTGCTGGGCAATCTGCACGGGTTCGATCCGTCCCGCGATCTGGTCGCCGTGGACGCGATGGTCGACCTGGATCGCTGGGCCGTCCATCGTGCCGCGCGGCTGCAGGAAAGCCTGTTGCGGGAATACGAGCATTACGAGTTTCACCGTGTCTATCAGCAACTGCACAATTTCTGTATTGTCGATCTGGGCGGTTTTTACCTCGATGTCCTGAAAGACCGCCTGTACACGACCGGCGCGGACAGCCATCCACGGCGCTCGGCGCAGACGGCCATGTATCACATTGCGGCGGCCATGGTGCGCTGGATGGCGCCAATCCTGAGCTTCACCGCAGAGGAGATCTGGCAGTCATTGCCGGGTGATCGCGGCGCGTCCGTGCTGCTGGCGCAGTGGTACGAATTCCCGGCCGTGTCTGCCGCAGCGCTGGACTGGGATCAGCTCATTGCCGCCCGTGATCCCGTGGCCCGCGTGCTCGAGGACCTGCGAAATCGGGGAGTGATTGGCGCGGGGCTCGAGGCGAATCTCGAGGTCTACGCGGACGGTGAGTTGCTGACGGCGCTGCAGTCTGTCGGTGATGAACTGCGCTTCGTCTTTATCACGTCGGACGCCGTGGCGCGGCCGCTCGATGACAGGCCGCCGGATGCTGTCGAGCAAACCGGCTGCTGGATCCGGGCCACCGCGTCGGAAAACCGGAAGTGTATTCGTTGCTGGCATCGCCGACCGGATATTGGCGCCGTCGCCGAGCATCCGGACATTTGCGGGCGCTGCGTGAGCAATGTCGACGGCGACGGCGAGGAGCGCCGCTATGCCTGACGGGCACGGCAGAGAAAAGTCCGCGGCGCAGCCTCGGAAGATGGGGCGGCGCGTCTTCTTCTGGCTGGGCTTCTCCGCGATCGTCGTTTTGCTCGATCAGCTGACAAAGCTGGCCGTCGTCGAGAATCTGACCCTGTATCAGCGCTTGCCCGTAGTCGGATTTTTCGACCTGGTGCGGTTGCACAACACCGGTGCAGCCTTCAGTTTCCTGGCCAACGAATCCGGCTGGCAGAACACGTTTTTCATGAGCGTCGCGACCCTGGTCAGCATTGCACTGATCTGGTGGCTGGCCACGCTGCCGCGCCGGGGACGTGCTGTACTCGCGCTCGGTCTGGCGCTGGTCATCGGCGGTGCTGTCGGTAACCTGATCGACCGGGCGGTCTATGGGTACGTTGTCGATTTTCTGTTGTTCTATTACCGGGACTGGTCCTACCCGGCATTCAACGTGGCGGATTCAGCCATCACCTGTGGTGTGGTGCTGATCCTGTTCGATGGCTTTGTACTGGAACGCCGCCGCCAGGATTTCTCCTGACGGCGGCGTTGTCACTGACACGAAACGGGCTTATCGCCAGCAGTAGTCCGTCTGATCCCCGCCGCCGTCATCAACTGCCTGGCGTTGGCCACGCTCGTTGATGGTAAAGCCGGCGCAGCGGCTGTCGTCGGCCTGTGCCTCGCCGGCATTGACCACCGCGAAGGCGAAGTAGCCGGTGGCCAGGCCACCCGGGCCCGGGGCGACAAACAAAGCATAGTAATTACGCTCCGTGTTCGGAATGCCCAGCCCCAACGGCGGCGCCGGCCCCAGTTGCGCGTTGCTGGCATAGGTGCCGTTCTGGATATAGAACCGTTCCTGTGCCGCTGCGATGCGCAGCAGGGCCGTAGTGGCGTCGGCGCGGTTGGCTCGCCGCATGTACTCGCGGTAACCCGGTACGCCGACGCCCACGATGATGCCCAGCACAACCATCACGATCAGCAGTTCGATCAGTGAAAAGCCCTGTTGCTTTCCTTGCTTCATGGTGTGCTCCTATTGGGTCTCGTCCTGGAACCAGTAGGACCGATTGACGATTTCGTCAAAGCCCGGATCCATACATTCCGCACCGATACAGATGACGGGGTCGCCTTCCTGATCTTCCGGGAAGAAGAATACTGCATCCGGCGCGATACCACCCTGCTTGAGCTGCTTCCAGCGCTCCTTCGGCTCAGGCGGCTCCTGCGGATCCCACGGATTGTCATCCGGCGGCGGCGGTGAGCCGTCTTCGATCCGCACGCGGTACAGGCGGTTTGTGCCCTTACCGGCGGTACAGGCGTTGTTTGACCCCGGCGAGAAGGAGGTGAAGAACACTTGGCCGTCGAAGGTGAAGGATTCCACCAGGATCTTCTCGCCACTGTGCACCATGCGCAGGCGCCAGCCGTCGTCGGTCGGCAGCATGGTCGGCAGCGTATCGTTGGTAATGTCCTGCAGGTCATCACGCTCGAGCGGCTCCGGATAGTTATCCGTGTCGATCACGTCGTAGACCGCGAAATCACGCACAGCGAAGAACTCGTCGTTGATCGATGAATTCAACGGATGTGCACGATAGCCGGAACCGATGTTGACGCTGAGATACGTCCACTCCGGCTTCTCGCCCAGCACCAGCACCACGTCCGGCGATGCATAGAAGCGCCGCACGTCGGCTTGTGCCACCGGGGCCGTCAGATCGGCCGCGCCGAGGCTGGCAATCCGGCCGCCTTCGACCAGGTCACCCACCGCGTTGCCGCTGAGGATGTCGAAGCGCCACAGCTGGCCGCCCATATCACCGACGTACATGCGGTCCGGCACGTCGTCGCCGGTCAGGTCGATGACTTTCATGCCGGCGGGGATGGAGTACTCCATCTCGTCCAGCACCAGGTCATGACTGCGGGATGCATTCGACGGGCCGGCGCTCCACAGCAGGTTGCCGGTCTCGAGGTCGATCATGTAGACCGCGTTGCCCGCGTTATCGGTTTGATGGCCCGGGTTGTCCTGGCCCTCGTCATAGCCACCACCGACGACCACGACGTGTTTTTTCTGGCCGCCGATGTAGATCGGGTCGATATGTGCTCGCGACCAGGTCTGACCCATGTCCTCGAAGCCAGGCGTGTTGCTGTCGATCTCCCAGACCAGTTCCGGGGCTTCCGGGTTGGTCACGTCGAGGGCGAACATCGCATCGCCACCGCGGCGCATGCCAAAGACGATATACACCTTCTCGGCACCACTGATGCCGGGCTGCCGATCGTCGTTGGCAATGTACGCGGTGATTTCACCGTCAAGGCCGTAACGCTTGTCGGGAACGATGCCGTCCGTGTAGACGTCGTGCAAGCGACCCAGCAGTCGGGACGGGATAAATGACCAGCGTTCACTCCCGTCACTCGGATCGATCGCGTGCATGTAACCGTCATTCGTGGAAATGAAGATGGTCGCTTCGACTGTGCCCAGACCCGGGTCACCGCCATAGATGACGGTCACCGGCCGCACGTGCAGCGGATCGCCCATCTGGTTACGATCGTCGGTCGTGACATCGTCCTCGTCGACGTCCCACACATCCTTGCCGCGCGCCCAGTCGAGCACGTTGTCGCGCTCGATTGCGGAGGGGGCACCGACCATTGCAGCCGTAATCGAATTGTTGTTGCGATCAACGGCGTTACCCGCGGAATTCAGCATGCCGCCGGCGATGTTGGTGTACACGTCGCGACCAATCCACGCGGGCTGCTCGTGGGCCGCGCCACCGGCACCGACGACATCGCCGTCGACGCTGTCGGACCAGAAGCTGAACGCGTTGTCGGAGAAGAAGCCCGTCTGCGGATCCACGGCCGGCTGGCCGTCCTGGCCAACGAGCAGACCGTTCTGCAGCTTGTACTTCTTCAGGTTGCCCGGCCAGTGCACGTGGTTCGACGGCTCGAACACCGACACGAACACATCGTCCAGGTTCCGCGTCCGGTTGAACGCATTCACCGGGACTGACGGTGCGGTGAAGGTGGTCGCATCGTCCAGGATCGACTGCACGATCTGGGTCAGCGCGATCGCGAGGCTGGCCGTGTCGTCGGCCAGGCGATACTCACCGCCACCGCGTGCCGCAGTCGACGCCAGGATCGGCAGGTCGACCGTGAAGCCAATCGTGTAGGTTGTTACGTTCTGCGGCCCGGGCAGGTTCGGATCCAGGTCGTAGTTGAACATGTAATCCGCCATGTCATCGAGACAGGCGCCATGACCGGTGCCGTCGCAGCTGCCGACCGTCTGCGCGAAGCCGGGCAGAGCCTGGATTTCGCTGTTGGCATCCTTGTCGCGCGTCGGCGCACCGTCGGTCAGCAAGATGACGTAGTTCTTCTGACACTGGAAATTGACCGGCGCGTCGTAGTTGGCACCGTTCGCGGCACCGCCCACGCGGGATTCCGGCACGCTGTAGACGTCGGGGCCGTTGTTACCCATATCGACCGCCCGACCGGCGTAGTACTGACCGGCTTCATACAGCGTTTCGGACAACGGCGTCCAGCCGGAGTGCGGCAGATCGTCAATGGTGTCCTTGATCACGGAGCGGGCCGCATTCACGTCTTCCATCGCGTGAATGACCGGGCCGCCGCTCTGGCCGGAGTACTCGTTCCGGTTGAAACGCATCAGGCCGACGTTTACGCCAGTGACGTTGTCGATCAACTGTTTGCTGACATCCTTGACGACCTGGAGACGCGTGGTCGTCACCGTGCCGCCGGTGTCGTTCCAGTTCAGCCAGTTGCTGTCGTAAATGGTGTAGGTGGTGCCGAAGCTGATCTTGTCGTCGTCGTTGTCGGACCACGGACCCTCATCGCCGTCGACAATCCACGGGTCGCCGTCACCGGCGCTCTGGCCGTGAATGCCCTGGTCCGCGGCGCAGTCGTGCCGGCGGTTTTTGCGGTTACCCGCCAGATTGACCCAGCGATCCTGGTTACCGCGCCAGGCCTTGAAACCATCCTGGTACTGGCCCACGCCGGCCAGGTCGGTGGCCGACGCCTGACAATAATTCCGGTTTTTCCAGAAATAGTTGTTACTGCCGCAGCCGGGCACAGTGCCGGTGGTGCTCCAGTAAATGGCGTCCTCTTCGTAGCAGCCATCGAATTCCTCGTTCGGATCCCAGGCCACCTGGGTGACGACTTCGCCATCCATACTGCCGGAGGTATCGATTATGAACAGGATGTTCGGCTGGGCCCCGGTTACGACCGGATCGAACGCCGCGACGAACAACTCGGTGTCGTCCGCGTAGGCTGTCGGCCCGGATAACAGGGGAATGAGAAGGCCTGCGATAACCAGACCAATACGATTGCGTCCTTGCTTCATGGTTCTATCCTCGCTCTGGTCCGTGGGTTAGCCCGACACGGACAGTACGATTCGAGTCACAGCCGCGCTGTTGGGCACGTGGAATACGTACACAGCGCCTCCCTGGGCTTCGCGCAATGCGGCACGCAGCGTCCGCAGGTCAACGGCGCCCTTGTAGCCGTCAATTTGGAAACGGGTCGAGTCGGTGAGTCGCAGCGACACCGTCTGACAGTCGTCGCATTCGCGCACCAGCACGTAGCCGCCCGGATAGGCGGGTAGTTGAACGTGTTCCAGGCTCAATTCGAAGCCGTCTTCGAGCCGCTCCAGCGCCGCGCCGGCCAGGCCGGGCACAAACGCCAGCACGGCGGCCACAATAAGGGTGAGAGTGTGCTTACGCATGGTCATCCTCCTGGTATCAGATGCCGTCCGGTCCACGGACGAACAGGCCCTGGTGATGGAACGAGCGGGCCTGGGGTCCGGGCAGCTGCGCCTCGGACCGGTTGACGTAATGAAACTGGCGGATCTTGCCGATGCTCGAGCCACCGGAGAAATCCGGGATATCGCCCTGGAAGCACAGCAAGGTGCGGAACTGGCCGTTCATCGCGGGTACCGCCTGCCATGGGTTGAACGCAGGGCAGACGCCCGGGTTCAGCGGCGGCGGTACCGGCGCACCGTTGTTCAAACCGCTGACGGTCTGGTCGATTCCTGATTCGGCCATCTGAAACGCGTTCTCGAAGAATTGGTCGTTACCGGCCATGTTGAGCTCGAGACTCGCGGTGTTCATTGTCGAGATACCGAGCACCGTCATGACCAGCAGCAGGACCAGGCTCACGACGAGAATCGCGCCTCGCTGTTGCCGGGGATTTGTCATCTCCTTACGCACGGCTTATATCCTGTTATTCCGAAGGTGGATTGTCTTGGTGATCTGTTGCCGGCGGACGTTGACCGGAAAACCCGGGGTGCCCGGATTGATCACGGCAGCGTCCGCATCCGGCGGGGTGTAGACGTTCTGGTCGACGAAAGTCGGTTCCGGCAAGTAGGACCGCATCAGGATCCACAGGCGCACTGCGACGATTTCCGCATCGGGCAGGAAACCCACGGCACCGGGCGTGATGATCGGATCATTGCCGTCGACGTAGCGGGTGACCGAGCCGGTGGCTGGTTCGTCCACGCCGAATTGCACGTGCAGGCTCTCCACGCCCGCGATGATTTCCTCGTCGACCAGGTTACCGGCGTTATCCAGCGTCCAGCGACGCAGCGACGGCACGTTGGGATCGAGATCCGACCCCGTGGCGACGTAATAGAAGTTCACGACCACGTCATGGGTCTGCGCGTTCAGCCCGAAACCGGCCGGATTAATGCCGTTGTTGAACACCTGCACGACGCCGAGATCGGTGCGCGCCTGCACGGTGCCTGGTGTTGGCGGCATCTGCTGGGCGCTCACGTGGCGCACCATGAGCACGTCGGAACCGGGCTGCGCGGCGCCGGCCGGCACCGCGCAGGGCACCACGGCGCCGTAACCGATTGTGTCATCGACCGAACCGACCTGCTGACCGAAATTCGTGACCAGCGCCGTGGCATTCGCGCCGCCGCAGAAGACGGCGAGACCGGCAGGTGTATTGACGAAACCGGGCTCGTTATTCCGGCCCCAGAATCGCGCCAGGCGCAGATCCGGCTCAATCACATCGATCGCAAAGCGCAGATTTTCCTGCAGTCGGGCCTGCGCGTCAGAGACCTGGTAGCTGGCTTTGCTCTGCGTGTACACCGTCACAGTGCCGAGCGCGAGAAACAAGCCGATGACCATCGCGAGCATCAACTCGATAAGTGTCAAGCCTGCCTGGTTGTGCCACATGGGTTTCATGTGCTGCTCCTAGAACGAGAACTGCAGGTTGTAAAAGGCTGGCAACACCTGGCCTGGTTCCGGCCAGATGATCGTTACCGTGTAATTCGTGAAAGGCGGGACGGGAAAGGCTGCCACGAGCGCGGTCGCCCCGACCGGCAGCCGACCCTGTACGTCCTGCAGCCACCAGAACCAGTCGTCCGCGGCAAGCTGCGCGGGGGTGCAGGGCACGGGCCCGTTCACGCACTGGTTGTTCACACCTGGGCCGACACCGGCGTAGTTGGCCGGCACGGTCGGGTTGGCGCGAATGCGGTCGGCCATGTCGCCTGCCAGCGCAACGGCCGTGGTGCGGGATACCGAAGCCTGTCCGGATCGCAAGCCCTCGATATAGAGCGCCGCGATGCCGAGCATGCCGACGGCCAGCACGACCATCGCGACCATTGTCTCGATCAGCGTAAAACCGGTTTGTTTGCGCAATGTCGTCATCGTCGTCATCGTCCTTCGCACAATTCCGCCAAAGGCCTCAGCAGCCGTTCAGCGGGTTCTGAGCGCCCTGCACGAAAGCCCGGTCGCGATACATTTGCGGGCGTCCGGTAGGCGTCATCTGAATCCAGCGACCGGCCGCGATGCCGCCGCCGATGTCGTGGTCCCCGCGGTCGTCACAGAGCTCGATGTTCTGGATTGCAGGACCAAAACCTGGCGCGTTCCGTGGGAAACCGGTCGGGCCGAAGCTTACGTAGGCAACGCCAGCCGCGTCGGTCGTGATGCGGTTGTTGATCTGGTTCGGCAGCGGGCCATGCGCGCTCAGCACGGTGTCGAAGCCGTTGACCGTGAGGTTCGGCACGCCACAGGCGGGTGCCGGCGCCGAGCAGTCGACGAACATGATGAAGCCATCGCCGAGGTTGCCGCCGTTATTGCAGGTCGGATTTGCCGCCTGCCAGTCGGCGCTGGCGCAGATCGTCACGTTGGCGCGTTGCTTGATCGCCTCGGTGCGCGCGATGTGCAGCGTACTGACAATGTCGTTGGCCGCCGTCGCCATGCGATTGTTCGAGACGAATTCGTTGAAATTCGGAACGCCAATACCGAGCACGATGCCCGCAACGAGCAAGGTGATCAGCAACTCGATGAGCGTGAAGCCCTTTGTGTGCCACGTTTTCATGGCACAGAATGTTGCGCTATTAAAGGGTGCGCGCGGGATTCAGCTGACTGGCGGCGGACGACCGCGAATGAGCGGGTTTTTCTTGAACTACGTCACGCCGTTATGTCAACAACGGCTCAGGGCGTCTCGTCCTGGAACCAGAAACTGCGGACGTACGGTAATTCATCATCGCCGCCCCCGTCGCCGTCGTCGTCGTCATCCGGGTCGAAACACTCCAGGCCAACGCAGGTCTGCGGCCCGCCACTGCCGGTGAACAGGAAGATCGGCGTGGGCGCGATACCGGCCTGGGTCAGGATCCGGGAGCGATCATCGACAGTCAGCGGATCGTCGACCTGCGGATTGTCGAAATTTGTCTGCGCGGAGCCGTTCAACACGTTGACCTCGTACAGGCGGTTGATGCCGCCCGCCGGGACGCAAATGTTGCCGGTGCCGGCCGGGGTAAAGGACGTGAAGAACACGCTGTTGTTTAGCGTCACTGAGCGGCTCAGCACCTTCTCGCCCGTGCCGTTGATCATGCTGAATCGCCAGCCGGGGTCGTCGAAGCTCAGCAGCGGATTATTGTTGTTGGTCACATCCACCAGGTCGTCGACGGTCAGCGGCGCCGGGTACTGATCGGTGGGGATTACGTCAAATACGGCGAAGTCACGCACCGAGAAGAACTGTTCGTCTTCCACTGTATCCAGCGGATGGGCGCGATAGCCGGAGCCGATATTGATGGCCAGGAAGATTCGCTGGAACTCGAGAATTGGCACGACATCCGGCGTATTGTAAAAACGGCGCACCTCGGACGCGGGCGGATCCGCGCCCAGGTCAGCCGCGCCAAGTGACGCCAACACGCCGCCCTCGACGAGATCCCCGGCTGCGTTACCGTTGATAATGTCGAAGCGCCAGAGCTGGCCGCCCATGTCACCGACATACATGCGATCCGGCCGGCCGTCACCCG
>JAAUXY010062558.1_pt1 | contig 14575 bp, 12 predicted proteins | sample 7278121 | NCBI WGS metagenome assembly JAAUXY01 (sample SAMN14350117, study PRJNA611818) | marine sediment metagenome | isolation source: surface marine sediment (1.8m) | place: French Polynesia: Moorea | collected 2018-08 | reverse complement strand
CACCGAGGACCAGCGCTTCCGCATCCACGGGTCCGCGATCGAAGTAAGCGATCTCGACCGGGTTCGCGGAATCGGTGAAATCGATGATGGAGATGCCGCCCTGGTACCAGGCCTGGACGAAAATGTCGCGTCCCGGTACCGGAACGATTGAGCCGTTGTGCGCCACGCAGTTCTCGACGTCGAGCTGCGGCGCGGGCATCTTGAAATAGCTGCGGAATTCGAGTTTGCCGTCCACGATGTCATAGATCGCATCGGCACCCCACGTCAGCGGATCGTAGGAGCGGCAGCGTGGAAAGGAACCGCCGCCCCACTCATCCGTGAACAGGACCTTCGTGCCATCGTTGTTGAAGGTTGCCGAATGCCAGTAGGCGAAGCCTTCGTCGACGACCGAATCGATGCGCGTCGGCTTCCGCGGATCGGAGATGTCGAAGATGATGCCGTTACCCGAGCAGGCACCCGCTGCGATCCTCGCGTCCGGGAACACGGTGATGTCGTGGCACTGGTCGGTCTGCCGGGATTCCTGGGTCTCGTCGCCGTGATCGCCACCGCGCCAGAGACCGGCAAGCGCGCCGGTCTCGGGATCGGCAAACACGGCCGGCGAATCGACGATGCGCGAACTCGCCGGATCGTCCACGGGAATCTCGATGACATCGATACGGAACAGCGCCGTGCGCTCGTCGCCGGGCAGGTCGTCGAAACAGGATTCCATTTCTTCCTGTTCGCGAATGCTCGAGGTGCCCGAGTTGTAGACAATGATCTTGCCGTCCTTGCCGGGTCCGCTCACGACCGAGTGCGTGTGCGAGCCGCGACAGGTCTGCACCATGCCGACCTGCTTCGGATTGGTCAGGTCGCTGATATCGAAAATGCGGATGCCGCGGAAGCGCTCTGGGCTCACGTCCTCCGGCACGCCCTCGAGGCCGCAATCCAGTCGGCTGCGGGTTTCCTGCACCGACATGATCAGCAGGTCGCCGACGATCGAAACGTCGCCCTGGCCACCCGGGCAGACGATCGAGGCCATCAGCTCCGGCACGCCATCGTCCTGCAATTGATAAACGTTAAAGCCGTGGTAGTTGCCGGCAACCAGCACGTCGCCGGCAAAAGCCATGTCGGTGTTGGCGAAGCTCAGCATCGGCGACCGAGGCCGTTCACCGTTGACCGGCACCTTCGGTGCGGTCTTCGCTTCCTCGTCTTCTTCATCCTCCGAGGCGGATTCCGCGGGCGCTTCGATCGGGTTGGCGGGATCGAAGAAGCCGGCGGGCTTGCGCATCGCCGACAACAGCTTCATGTTCAGAATCGCCTCGCCCGCATCTTCGAAACCCGGGGACAGCGATGCGCGCGGATCGTTCGACAGTGAACCGAGCAGCTCGTTCATGCGTTCGATCTCTGCGGCCTGGTCGTTGACGATATCCGACGTGAATTCGTAAAGGATCGGGTCGTAAGCCGCTCCGGGCTGTTCGAGGAGTTCCTCCACCATCGTGATCGCACCTTCGTGGTGCGGAATCATCAGCTGGAGGAACAGGCGATCGAAGTCCGTGCCCGAAAGCGTTGCCAGCTCCGCCATTTGCTCGGGGCTCGCCATGCCCGCCATCTTGTGGTCGGTGTGCATCGCATGGTGGGCGGTGGGATCCGACACTTCCTCGCCGCGCTCGCGCAGCCAGCGCTGCATGAACTCGATCTCGTCCGCCTGCGAGGCATCGATGCGGCCGGCCACGTCGATGATCGCTTTCCGGTTGGTGCGCTCCGCAACCAGTGCCGACATCTGCACGGCCTGGTTGTGGTGCGGAATCATGTCCTGCATGAACTTGGTGTCGGCGGGCGAATGGCTGGTGCGCGCAATGTCGACAGCCTCTTCCGCGCTGAGCTGTCGATTGGCTTCGCCCGGGGCGCCCGGCTGGACGATGGGCACATCGCTGTCGGCGATGCTGATGCCCATGAAAAGCACTGACAGCGTGACGGCTGCCGTCATACGCTTGAACGGATGTCTAAGCTGCTTGAAGTTCATGCAATTCCCCGCGATCTGAGATTTCTACGAACGGGAAATCCTCGCACAGCTCACACGCCATGCCCAGACCATATTCGGGTAGCCGTCGGCCCGCGGGCCCAGGGATTCTGTCAGCCAGAACGGCCTTGGTGCATTTCAGACCACTTGCGCATGATCAACGCGACCTCGACGAGGACCACCCACGCGTCCTTTTCTCGCGAGTTCACCGAGTCGTCGAGGATCTGCACCGCAACGTCGGAAACCAGGTCGTCATCGCGAATCATGATGGCGAGTCGAAGGTACAGGAGGTTGCGGCGAACCAGCGACTTCGGCTGGTTTGAGTAGGCGAGAGAATTCGGCGGTCGAACGGGCGGCGACGTGAGCCCCGCTCGAATATGCCTGCTCGCTTCCTCGTAGCGGCCGGCCTCCACTAACGATTTGGTGTGGTTAAGCTCGAGTTCGCGAGGCGAATACAGGCCCAGGGCATCGGTGACGGCCGACGCCGACATGCCCGGGTTTTCCCGGCGCAGCGCGACAACACAGTCTTCACGGGCACGGTAGGCAATGTCCTCGACCTCGCCGGTCAACGCGATCGCCGCATCCACCTGCCCGAGCCGGCAGCGCAGCGCGACGGCATTGGCCACGGCGGTGTTGTAGTTCCGCACCGAGTACTTGGGCACTCCCCAGACCAGTGGATGGTGGCTCAGCCCCGGCGGCGGCGACCTGACGATCGCCTCATCCGCGGCCGCGAGCGCCTGGTCAACCGCTCCCGCTGCCTCGTACATTCTTGAAGCCGAAATGTAGGGTGGCGCGTCATCCTGGCCGGTCCAGTCGGAGTTCTTCCTGTACTGCCGGGGCTCGGGCATGCGCTCCAGCATTTCGCCGGTCATGCTGATGGCTCGCTCCGTGGCGCCCACGGACGCCAGCAGCTCGGCCCTCGGCGGCTCTGGCAGCTTGGAGAGTGGCATGAACGACTGATGCGGGTGCGGTTCTCGCGCGAGCAGCTGGTCGGCAAAGGCAAGCACGTAGGGGCGAGCCGCTTCGATGTTGTCGAGCGCGATCAATACCCGGGCGATCCGCTCGATGTAGGGCTCCAACGCCGTCGCATCCACGGCCGGTACCGAGGCAGCCACCATCGCTTGAAACGCCTGTGCATCAGAAAGGAGACTGGACGTCACGGCTTGCTCTGCGAGGTAGACAGCCACCTTGAGCCGCTCCTCGGGCAGGTCGAGTTCGCCGATCTCCGCGAGCGTTGCCTCGGTGCCGGCAACTCGCCACATGGTCTTGATAAAGCGGAGATTCGATGCTGTGCAACGCGGTAGCGCCTGAATCAAAATGTCGCGGGCGGTCTCGACGTGCCCGAACGCCTGGGCGCGCGCAATCAGCAACTGCCATTGCCGGCACGGTGCGTCTTCTGCCTCGAGCGTTTCGCGCCAACGCCGTATTAGCGCGACGTGCTGCGGTGCCTCGTACTCCGAAACCCGCCGCGCCAGCACGACAAGTTCCGTGTCCTCGAGCCGGCTCATGTTCTCGGCCATATCAGGGTAGTCGCGTTGCAGACGATTGGCGACGAGATAAAGCGTGATCGGCTCCTGGGCCGGCAGCGCGTTGAATGTGTCGATGTCGTCGCGCAGCAGCGCGTAAACCGGTTCGACATCTCTCCAGAACTCGCCCGTCCTCGAGTCTCTTTTGTCCCTCTCGCGCAGCCGTTCGTCGACGATCGCGTCGTAGCCCAGCTCGCGAAGCCCGGCCATGCTGAAGTCGTCCCAGCGAAGTACCTTCGGCAGCCGCAGGATGGCAAGCTCCGCTACGCACTCCGACGATGGCGATAGAGCGCATACGGCGGCGGCATCGGCATATCGATACTCGGCGATGAGCCGCGTGGCGCCGAAATACGCAAAGGGGGCGAGCAGCAGAACGAGAACGGCAATCAAGAGCTTGCGTTTCATGAGACGAGACTGGCTCTTCCAGAGACGTTGGTTGCGAGCATCCGTCGTCCAGGCCTTGCGGGTCAATCGCTCCCGTCACAGAACGAGCATGCCCGGCTATCCCGGGCAGCGGGCCGCTGGCGCTTCAGCAGCCGGTGTTCCCATCGAGAATGCAAATACCGGTGCGGGATATCCACAGGGCGCTGTCCGCTGTGAAAATCCTGGGGTCGGACTCGAGCCGTTTGGCGCGCAGCACGAGCTGTTTGGCCGAGTCTGTATCCTGCTCGATGTTCTCCGAGCCGTCGTTCAGCATTGAGGCGGCGTAAATGCACGACGTAACGGACAGGCTCTCCTCGAGGTCGCAGCCTTTCAGGAAGTACGCGAGCGCCGACCGTTCGCTAGTGAGTTCTGCGCTGTACCCGGCGCGATGCAGGTGCCCCATCGACTCACAGCTGCTCGGGTGGCCGAGCTCGCAGGACCGGGCGTAGTATTCGGCGCCACGGGCCAGGTCAGCCTCTTCGACCAACGGTTTTGGCTCGCCCGGATCGATGGTCGTCAGCACGACCTTCTGGACGGGGTTGGCGAACAGGTGAATCGCAGCCGCGGAACGACAGGCGTACCGATTGCCCATCGCACACGCGTCCTCGAAGAGCGCCAGCCCTTCTGCCTGTCGGCCCTCGACGTCATCATCGGCGAGGTCCGAATAGCGAATGCGGCCGTACCACAGGTTCTCGGCCTTGCGCCGGCAGCCGACATCGCTGCCGAGCTCGCACGCGCGCGAGTTGTACTCCTCGGACAGGCGTTTCTCATCGGGCGTTGCGCCCGGCTTGAAGTCGAGGAACTTGGACGCCTCAATCAATTCATCGACCGACGCGGCATACATGTCGAGATCCGGGTCGACTGTGTCAAACCATTCACTGTCGGACACGCCGCAGGCCGGACCGCCAGCTTCGATACATGTCAGGACGAGGTCTGCTCCGAAGTGACGCTCGTCAACTTTTCGTGCCCGTCTCACTCTTTCAAGTGCCGTGTCTCGGTTCACTTCCACATCGCCGGCGCCGTTGTAGTACAGCACCGCGGCGGACTTGCAGTTGGAGGCAACGGTAAAGTCGGAGTCCCGGGCATTGAGACACACCCCGTCATAGAGACGTAGTGCATCCGCATACGGTGCCTGCGACGCAACGAGACCCCGAAGGTAGAGCGATGCGAGCTGTTCACAGCCTGTGCCGTGCCCGAGATCGCAGGCTTTGCCAAAAGCCTCCTGCGCACCACGTATTGCCTCCTGTCGAGCAGCTCCGTCTGCGTTATCCACTTTTGGCATGTATGACAGCGCCAGCGCGTAGCAGGCCCGCTCCCCGCCAAGCTCACAGCCTCTCTCTCGAAGCGCCAGCGCGCGGCCAGCGTCGACGGACGCCTGCTCATCGGGTGCAACCATCACAATTTCATCAGCAAGGCTGTCGAAGTAGTGGGCCATCGCCCCGCAGCCATTCCCGGAGCCGGCGTCACACGCCTGCTTGGCGAAATCGAAGGCGAGTTGGTAGTCCTTCGGCAAACCAAAAAGGCCGATGCTGAATGCAAAGCTCGCCGCCGTCATTGCCTCAGGGTCCCGGCGCGACAGGCCGTTCTCGCGTGCCGCGATCTTCACCGCGCGCTGTACCCGCCACTGCTCGCGTGCCTTCAGTTGCGCCTGCGTGTAGCAGCCGAGTTCTGCGAATACGTAGCCCTCTTTACAGACGAAGTCCGCGCATTGCTTCACAGCAATCATCCGCGTCGCGTAACCAACGCAGTAGCCGCCAAATACACATCGGGCGCCGCGCTCGTCGATGTAGCAGGTCTTCGGCGCTTCATGCGCGCAGTACTGTCGCGGGACCTCAACCTGTTCGTACCGCGTACATTCGCGACCCGCGAGGCCCTTGCCCCCGGGCGGCCCGGCGAAAGCGTCATGAACGGCGCCGAAGAGCAGCGCGATCGAAACGAACAGCACCCAGCCTGTTCTGTTCATGGTGTGACCTTGCGGAATCCGGGAGTCAGACTCGATTGTAGGAGAAAGATTGCGAAACGGGTAACGCGGTTCGGCATCATTGCGGCCCCGGGAAGGTGGCCTGAAACTGCTAGGATAGTGAGCATGCGAAACGGAACCTCCTGGCTGCCATTGGCGCTTCTGGTCACTTGCGTCGCCGATGCGAGCGATGTCGGCAGCGATGCGTATCTGTCCGGCATGCCCAAGGTCGAGTTGCATCTGCACCTCGAAGGATCGATCGATGCCGATACGGTCGTCGAGATCACGAATCGGAACGAGCTTGGATACTTCACGACGGTAGAGGAAATCGAGGAATCGCTGGCAAACCGCCCGCCGGGGCTCATGGGCTTCCTCGAGCATCACATGAAGCTGCAGAACGTCATGCAGAACCGGCAGGACTTCTACGACGCCACGTTCAGCCTCGCCAGGAACCTGCACGACAACAACATCGTCTACGCGGACCTGTTTTTCGATCCCCAGGCCCACACGTCCCGGGGTATCTCCTTTGAGGAGCTCTTCGAAGGGATCGACGCGGCCCGTCGGGACGCGGAGGAAGCGTTCGGTGTCACGATCAACCTGATCATGTGCATCAACCGGGAACGCAGTGTCGAGAGCGCGTTCGAGATGCTCGACCAGGCCTATCCGTTTCGCGACCGGATCATCGGGCTCGGCATGGATTCGGGACCCGAGTACGGTAACCCGCCGGTGAAGTTCGCAGAGGTCTATGCGCGGGCAAGAGAGGAAGGCTACTTCCTGACCGGGCACCACGATGTCGACGTGCGGGACTCACTGAAGCACATTCGACAGTCGCTCGAAATCATCGGCATGGACCGGATCGACCACGGACTGAACGCCAGCGATGATCCTGAACTGATGGCCGAGCTCGTTCGGCGCGACATGTGCCTCACCGGCAGCCCGGTCAAGCGGACCACGGACCCCGCGCTGCAGGATGTCGACAGGATCGTGACCCTGGACAACGCTGGCGTCTGCGTCTCATTGAATACGGACGACCCGGAAGAATTCGAAACCGGCTACCTGACCAACATGCTGGTCATGTTCCAGGATGCCAGCGGGTACTCGGATGCGGACATGACCCGGCTCATGTGGAACGCCTTCCGGTCGATCTGGCTTCCGGAGCCGGAAAAGAAACGCTTCATGACGCAGCTACGAGACTACGCCATCGCCCACGATGTCGATTGGGATAACGTAGTCCGTCGCTAGTCCGTCGCCCCGTCAGGCGGGTTTGGAAGGAGGCCCCGTCTTCTTCGGTTTTCGCGGCGGCAGGTTTTCAGGCTCGGTCTCGGCAACGTCCTCGATCTTGCCGAGCGCTGATGGCAGGTCGATGCCGGCCTGTTTCGCGAGATCGTGGATTGGCGGTAGCGAGCCGATCATGCCGCGCAGGAATCCAGCCGTGCTCGAGCTGGCGCCGTCGCCATCGGCGCCGGAGTCCCAGACCGTGATCTTGTCGATCTTGAGGTTCTGGATCGCCTTGACCTGTTCAGCGACCAGTGACGGCAGCTGCTCGATGACCAGCAGCGCGGGTGCAATGTCCTTGCGATCGCCGCAGACCTCGAGCAGGCGTTCGTAACCGGCAGATTTGGCTTCGAGGACCTTGCGGGTACCGTCGGCCTCGGCAGTGTACTTGGCGAGGATGGCGTCGGCCTCACCGGCCGCAATGCGCCTGATGCGCTCGGCCTCGGCGTCGGCATCGATCTGGATCTTCTGCTGCTCGACGATCTGCTGGGCGACCTCGATCTTCTCGAGCCGGGCGATTTCCTGCTCCTTTTCGGCGAGCAGCACGTCGCGGGATGCCTCGGCCATTGCAACCTCGCCGAGGCGTTTCGCCTCGGCGCGGCGTTGTTCGAGGGTCGCTTCGTAGTCGGCGATCTTGGCCTTCGATTCGTTTTCGCCCTCGATGGCGTTGGCCTCGAGTGCCGCGACCTGCACGCGTTTGTGAGTTTCGGCCTTCTTCTTGCCTTCGACGGCCAGCGCGGTCTGCTGGGCGACCGCGATTTCCTTTTCCTTGGCCGCGGTTGCCTCACCCGCGACACCTTCGGCTTCGAGCTTGGCGACCTGGACGCGCTGGTCTCGCTCTGCCGCCTTCGTTCCGGTCGCCGCCTGGGCGTTCTGCTGCGCGACGGAAACGTCTCGCTCGCGGAATGCGCCGGCCTCACCGATCGCACCTTCGCGCTCGGCGTCGGCGACTTCGATCTTGGCCTTGTTGATGGCTTCGGCCGCGGCTTTCTGGCCGAGGGCCTCGATGTAGCCCGACTCGTCCGTGATGTCGCGAATGTTTACGTTGATCATCTCGAGCCCGATCTTGTTGAGCTCGAAGTTCACGTTCTTGTTCACGAGGTCCAGGAATTTCTCGCGGTCCTGGTTGATCTCCTCGATCGACAGCGTTGCGATGACGAGACGCATCTGGCCGAGGATGATGTCCTTGGCCTGGTTGTTGATCTGGTGCTCATCGAGACCGAGCAAGCGTTCGGCCGCGTTGTTCATGATGTCGGGATCGGTCGAGACGCCGATCGTGAACGTCGACGGCACATTGACGCGGATGTTTTTCTTCGACAGCGCGCTTTGCAGTTCGATGTCGATCGTCAACGGCTCGAGCGTCAGGAAGCTGTAACTCTGCAACAGCGGCACAACGAAGGTGCCGCCGCCGTGGATACAGCGGGCTGCGCGCTGGCCGCGGACCTTACCGTAAACGACGAGGATCCGGTTGGACGGGCAACGTTTGTACTGGGAGACAAGGATCGCCAGGAAAAAGGCGACCAGCAGAACGACAGATACCACGAGCATCAGCGGCCCGGGCGAGAATCCCTGTAACACGGCTCCTCCTAGTTCTTCCATGTTGTTATGAGTCGGCGCCGCTAGTCGGCGGGCTCGACGATAAACGTGCCGTCATCACGCACGGACAGCACGGTTACGCTGGTGAATTCGGCGATCTTCGGCCCCGTCGAGATCGCATCCATGGTCTTGAGGCGACCGGAGACCGAGACCTGGATCTTGCCGCGGCCGTCGCCCTTTTCCGGGATCGACATGTAGACATTGGCGGTCTTGCCGATGGCCGTCGCCGGGTCGTACTCGACGGTGCGGTTCAGCTTGCGTGCGAAGGCCATGAGGCCGGAGGCCATCATCATGAGCACGAAACCGAAGCCGGTCGCGGCGGCAGCCGAGACCATGCTGTTCAGGTTCCAGTCGATCCGGCAGGTCAGGCCCATCCAGCCCGCGCCCATGAAGAACGCGAGGATCGACAGAATGGAGAACATGTTGAAGGCGCCGTCGCCGCCGACGTCGGCGAGGTCACCGTCCATGTCGCCATCGCCGCCGAAGAACAGCGCGATGATGAGGCGAATGACGAAAAACGTGGTGCCGATGAGCGCCATGATGAGATAGATGAGGACATCCATCCCGTACCGGAGCGCTTCGTCCCAGTTGAACAGCAGCTCGAAAATGACGCTTTCCCCGCGCAGCTCCTGACCCGCGCTAACTATACCATCAGCGGGCTACGTGGTGATCGCGAGTTCCGCCGGGAGACGGCGAGACTAAACGGCTAGAACGACAGCCGGATCAGGAAGTAGTGATCGACGAGCAGGGCCGCGAACAGGAGGCCCAGGTAAGTGATCGAGTACTTGAACGTCCGCATCGCCCAGTCTAGATCCTCGGGGAAACGCATCATCTGGATCGCGTACCAGAGGAAGATGGCACCCAGGGCCACGGCCGAGACGAGGTAGATCAGCCCGCTCATGCCGGTGAGATACGGAATCACCGTGATCACGCAGAGCAGTATCGTGTAGAGCAGGATGTTCAGGCGTGTGAAGGCCTCGCCGTGCGTGACGGGTAGCATCGGGATGCCGACTTTCGCGTACTCTTCCTTGCGCGCAATCGCGAGCGCCCAGAAATGCGGCGGCGTCCAGACGAAGATGACCAGGAACAGGAGCAGCGCAGCGAAGCTGACCTCGTTGGTGACGGCTGCCCAGCCGAGCACCGGCGGTGCAGCGCCCGCAGCACCGCCGATGACGATGTTCTGCGGCGTCGCGCGCTTCAGGTAGACCGTGTAAACGACGGCGTAACCGATCAGCGACAGGAAGGTCAGCACGGCCGTGAGCGGATTGACGAGGCTGGACAGGATCAGCATCGACAGCATGCTCAGGATAGCGGCAAAACTCAGCGCCTTGCGCTCGGAGAGCCTGCCCTGCGGCAGCGGTCGGCCGCTCGTGCGCAGCATGTGAATGTCGATGCGTGCGTCGAGGACGTGATTGAACACCGCGGCGCCGGAGGCCGCGAGACCGATACCCAGCGTACCGAACACGAGCGCGTTGGCGCCCGGCCAGCCCGGCACGGCCAGGAACATGCCGACGACAGCTGTGAAGACTATCAGCATGACGACGCGGGGCTTGGTGAGCTCGTAGTAGTCTCGCCAGTCCGTCGTCAGTGTCTCGATGTTGGCGCTCATTTTTTATCCTATGCGCGACAGCCTGAGCAGCCGCTTCATGTCGTCGACCATGTCGCCGGGCACGATGTCCGGGGGGAAATACATCACGAGATTGCCGAGCGGGTCGATGAGGTAATAACCGCCGTCGGCGAGCCCTGCAGGCTTCTTGTTCGACAGTAATGCGCTGAGGCCCCCGTCCTCCAGCGCGACCAGGCCCGGATGCTCCTCGTCGATAAACAGGGTATCCGGGGCTTCGTCGCCGTGCAAGAAAATCCGCTCGAGCCGGTCCATCTCGCGGCCGAGCATTAGCCGTGACTGGCGGATTGTGTACAGGCCGTTACGGCACTCGTCTTCGCAGGGGCCGAGATCCTGGTAGACCAGCAGCCAGCTGCCGCCGGCGTCAGCGACGACCGCCGATTCCGGCAGCTCCTCGGGCACGTTGACGATCGGTTCGAGCAGCGCGCCGTGGTTGACGCGGCCTTCCGGCTGGAAGGTGCCGCCCTGGTAGTAAAGCCACGTCGCCACGATCAGCGGTCCGAAGAACACGGCGGCGATCAGCAGGAACTGCAGGCGGCCCCGCGGGGAATCACTCATTTGAAGCCTCGTTTACGCGTGTGCCAGACCAGCAGGCCGGCCAGGACGAGGGCCATCGCGAACCACTGGAAGGCGTAACCATAGTGGCGGCTCGGGCCCATCTCGGGCGGCACCCAGTGGCGCAGGAACCCGCCCTCGTCGTCGGGATCCATCAGCAGTACGAACGGCTCGACCGGGCGGCCGAGCGATTTTTCCAGGTCGGCGGACGTCGGATAGACACCGACCTGCGGCCAGCGGCTGCGGTCGGCGATCGCATCATCGCCCATGCGCATGCCGGGACGCGGCAGCGAGCCGACGCGACCGCGCACGGTCACGGAGCCCTCCACTGGCACTATCCCCACCGCGACGGCGTCGATGTCAGGGTCCAGCCCGGGCTTCTCGATCCAGCCGCGATTGACGAGCAGGAGCGGCTCGTCCTCGTCCAGCTCCAATGCCGTCACCACGTAGTAGCCGTAGCGGTTGTTCAGGATGATGTTGTCGAGCAGGAACTGGTGCTCGCCATCGAAGCGCCCCGTCGCCTTGATCGGCTGGTAGGAGCGAACCTCGGTGCCGTTCCTGAAACTTGTGAAACCGCCGCCACTCGAGAACGCCTCCTGCTCCGCCGCCTTCTCGAGCCCGCGGCTCACCTGCCAGACGCCGAGGCCGGCGAACTGGATTACCAGCAGGCTGCCGACGAGGAGCGGCAGCCACGCAGGCAGCGGCTTTTTGGCGTTCGTGTTCAAGGTATACTCGTTGGCCGTTTCGGCATAGGGGCTTCAGATGAAAGCCATCGTATTACTGCTGCTGGCAGGCATCATTATCAGCCTCGGCTCCGGGCTCTTCTTTCTCACAAAGGACAACAAGGAGCCGGGCGAGAACTCGACCCGGCTGCTGACATCCCTGAAGATCCGCGTCGCGCTCTCGATCGCGTTGATCGTCGTGCTCGTCGCCTCGTTTTCGTTCGGCTGGATCCAGCCGCCGCAATAGCTTCCCGCTACATCCAGTAGACAAAGACGTAAAGCGCGACCCAGACCACGTCGACGAAATGCCAATACCACGCTACCGCTTCGAACGCGAAGTGGTCCTCGGCCGTGAAGTGGCCTTTCATGACGCGCAGCCAGATGACGACAAGCATGATCGCACCAAGCGTCACGTGCAGGCCGTGGAATCCGGTCAGCATGAAGAAGGTTGAACCGTAAATGCCGCTGCCGAGCGTCAGGTTCAGGTCCTGGTAGGCGTGGATGTATTCGACGCCCTGCAGGTAGATGAACACGAAACCGAGCAGGAAGGTCAGCGCCAGGAAGACCTTCAGGACGTTGCGGTGACCCGCGATCAGCGCATGGTGAGCGATCGTGAGCGTGACACTACTCGTGAGCAGGATGGCCGTATTGATCAGCGGCAGACCAAGGGGTCCCATTGACTTGAAGTCGCCGCCGACATTGTCCGGGCCGTTGGTAGGCCAGGTGCTCTCATACCCGGTCCACAACAAAAGGTTCGTGAAGAAGTTGTTGCTGTCGCCACCGAGCCACGGCACAGCCATGTTGCGTGCGTAGAACAGGGCGCCAAAAAAAGCGGCGAAGAACATGACCTCCGAGAAGATGAACCAGAACATGCCCATCCGGAAGGAAGTGTCCACCTGCGCGTTGTACAGCCCACGTCGACTCTCGCCGATTACCGTACCGAACCAGCCGGTGACCATGAAGATGATCGTGGCAAAACCCGCCATCATGATCCAGAAACCCACATCATGGCCGTTGAGCCAGGTCGAGACGCCTACCATCAGGAACAGCAGTCCGATGGAGCCTACGATCGGCCAGTGGCTGCCGGTGGGTACGTAATAGCGGTCTTGTGCGTGTGCCATTGTCGTTCTCTGTAAGGTCTTTCAGTAATCAGTCGCTAGCGCTCACGCGCAGCGTGTCAAAAAAAGTGTATTGCAGCGTGATCGTGTCGACATAGTCCGGCAGATCCGGGTCGACGATGAACTGCAGCGGCATTGCCCGGGATTCACCCGCAAGGAACTCCTGGTTCTCGAAGCAGAAGCACTCGATCTTCTTGAAGTGATCGGACGCCGAGATCGGCGCGACGCTCGGTACGGCCTGTGCGACCTTAATGCCGTCCGTCAGGTTCTTTGCCGTAAACGTCGCGAAATACATCTTGCCAGGGTGGACTTCCATCGATGCGACGTCGGCACCGAAGGTCCACGGAGCGTGCTGGTTCAGGGTCGTGACGAATTCGATGCGTACCGTACGCTCGGTGTCGGGCGCTTCCTCGACGACCGCCGCGGTCGTGTTGGTGCGGCCACCGAAGCCCGTGATCTCGCAGAACACGTCATACAGCGGGACCAGCGCAAAGCCGAAGCCGAACATCGCGAAGACGAGCAGCACGAGGCTGCCCGTCAGCGCGAGATTGGATTTGGGCTTCTGTTCCATCGAGCCTCAGGCGCGCAGCACGCCGGCGAGGATGAAGCCCAGGTAGAACGTCACCGCGATCGCCACGAGCACGATTGTGCTGCGGCGAATTCGCTTGCGAGTTTCCAAGTCCACGTTACTCATGAAATTTACTCAGGGGTTGTTCTGGGGAAACGCGACCGTGCGATCCACGTGCACGGGCTCGTCAAAGGTGTGGTACGGCGCCGGCGACGGCACGGTCCACTCGAGGCCCTTCGGGTTGTCCCAGACGGCGTCGGTCGCTTTCTCGCCTTTCTTCACCGTAAGTAGTACGTAGACGAAGATCAGCTGCGACAGGCCGAAGCCGAAGGCGCCGATGCTCGCGATGTAGTTGAAGTCCGCGAACTGCGTCGAGTAGTCCGGGATGCGCCGCGGCATGCCGGCCAGACCCAGGAAGTGCATCGGGAAGAACGTCAGGTTGACGAAGATGGTCGACGTCCAGAAGTGCAGCTTGCCGATCTTCTCGTTGTACATGTGGCCCGTCCACTTCGGCAGCCAGTAGTAGGCGGCCGCCATCAGCGCGAAGATCGAGCCGGGTACGAGTACGTAGTGGAAGTGCGCGACGACGAAGTAGGAGTCGTGGTACTGGATGTCGGCCGGGGCAATCGCGAGCATCAGGCCCGAGAAGCCGCCGATCGTGAACAGGAACACGAACGCGAGCGAGAACAGCATCGGCGTCTCGAAGGTCATCGCGCCGCGCCACATCGTGCCGACCCAGTTGAAGACCTTCACACCCGTAGGCACGGCGATCAGCATCGTCGCGAACATGAAGAACATCTGGCCCGACAGCGGCATGCCGACCGTGAACATATGGTGCGCCCAGACGATGAACGACAGGAACGCGATCGACGCGGTCGCGTACACCATCGACTCATAGCCGAACAGCGGCTTGCGCGCGAAGGTCGGGATGATCTGCGACACGACGCCAAACGCCGGCAGAATCATGATGTAGACCTCGGGGTGGCCGAAGAACCAGAACACATGCTGGCACATCACCGGGTCGCCACCGCCGGCGGCGCTGAAGAACGACGTGCCGAAGAAACGGTCGGTCAGCAGCATCGTCACGGCACCGGCCAACACCGGCATCGCCGCGACCAGCAGAAACGCGGTGATGAACCAGGTCCAGACGAACAACGGCATCTTCAGCAGCGTCATGCCGGGCGCGCGCATGTTGTAGATCGTGACGAT